>OBJA01001583.1_pt1 | contig 15113 bp, 9 predicted proteins | sample 1519751 | NCBI WGS metagenome assembly OBJA01 (sample SAMEA3881238, study PRJEB22517) | soil metagenome | biome: lake sediment; feature: soda lake sediment; material: sediment, water from around vicinity | place: India | collected 2013-12-23 | depth 3 m | reverse complement strand
TGTAAGTCTTTCCTGTTCCGGCACTTGCTTCGATCAAAGTGTTCTGTGCAAGCGGAGCTTCTGCAAGATTGAATTCAGGGTATTCATGTCTCATATCTGGTTTTCCAGCTTTTTAATATGCTGCAGGATCGGTTCACATATATCGACTGATATGGCCCTGAACTCCTCTGAGAGCGGATCGCGTGACTGGTAACAGGTCTTGTGATAGGGATCGTCACCCTCTGCCATAGCTGGGTTAAAATAGTCACCATACCATCTCTTCTCCGCAGCAGACAGAGCAGTTTCCACCGGCTTTCCTTTCAGTACTGTTTCAGCGTAAGCCCACGAAGAAGCTGGAAAAAAGGGTAGAGGGAATCGCAGTCCGTTCCAAAAGTGAGTCAGAAGCTTTCTTAACTGTTCCTCTGCATCATCTATTTCATCGAGTCTCCAAATGCTATCCTGAGCAATGAGCAGACTTGTTCGGGGGTGCTCCGTTCCTTTGAAACTGTTTAGCAGCAGATGTTTAATCCAGAGCTGAAGATAATCTGATGGTTTGGCTTTGGCATACCGGTAGTGAATCAGAGATTCCTTGTAAATGTGGTCGATAGTTCCTGATAGGTGAAAGTCTCCGACGGTACTGTCAAGAACCAGGTTTTCAAGTTTCATACTGATTGAGAACTCCTGGATTTTATTCACAAACTGAGTGACTCCAGTCACCAGCTTTTTAAAAATGATCTCTCCGATAACTCCGTGGGGAAGCATTCCGGATGACTTGAATAAACTGTAACTCTGTTCGTAGGGTAAACCATCAAGAATATTTCCAGCCAGTAGCTCTGAGACCTGATAAGCTTCGAGGCCCTGTAATCCAAAAGGTTCATCATTAGAGATTTGCTCAAGGGTCGTATGAAAGGATACTCCAAGGCGCTGCCTTAAAATGAAAGAAGAAGTATTTCTGAAAAACCGGATCAAATCATTAATCTGAATTGTTTTGAACTCTTCAGGCGGTTCCTTTAGCAGGCCACAGAAAAATTGGGTTCCGGACCTGGTCTGATTTCGGAGCTCTACAGCAGCGGCCACATTTTCTTGTGAGTAGCTGAAAAGTTTTGAATCCGGACTGAAATATGCTTCACTGAATGCCTGAAGTCGGTGTCGGATGCAGATGTGATCGCGAATGCTTGTGTAATCAATTGCCGTTATTTGATTTAAGTCGTTTGGTTCAAGTTTGTTGGAAACAGAAACGATAGCTGAATTGTTATCTTCAGAATCAATCCGGCTGTCATCTGAATCTCTGGTCCCAATTCGATCCTCAGGCTCTCCATCTTCCAGGATAAATCCTTTTTCGATATAATCGAGAAGCTCTTCTACCAGGACCGATGGGCGTTTGTTACCATTGCCGTGGGCATCCTGTCCGACATAACTTATGTACAGAGTATTTCTGGCAGAAAGGAGTGCTTCGAGGAACAGGTACCGGTCTTCATGCTGAATTGATCGATCCCCCCTGCGGGGGTGTTGTGCAATAAGGTTCCAGGAGTTGCTTGAGCCTTTGCGTGGAAAGGCATCATCATTAAAACCGATAAGGCAGACGACCTTAAAAGGAATGCTTCGCATCGGAAGCATTGCACAGAACGTAACACTGCCGGTAATAAAACCGGAAGTGGCTCTTTGCTCCTGAAGCTTTGATTCTATGAACGCTTTTACTATCTGAAATGAAACTTTCGTGGATAAATCGCTTTGCCGTTCAATTTCTTGTAGATGAAGCACTATTGAGCGGATAATCAGTAATTCCTGCTGGTCCTGCTGGTTCTCTTCAAAAAAGGTACAAAGCAGTGAAAGTAGCAGCTCTGACCATTCTGAGAGGGTGTAGTCCTGCTCCAATGTGGAGGAGAATCGAACGAGTGTATGGAAGAAATTGAGCAGATTCCCAAGCGTGATACCCTGTGCCCCTTCAATGTGATCATAACCGGCAATATCAGCAAAGGTACCTTTGTTTTCTGAGGGAAGCGCATACCCAAGGAGGAGTCGTTCAAGGCCTGATTTCCAGGTGTGTTCTGGAAAAGCGGGCAGATCGTGCTGCTCTTTCATGGCTTCATCGAGTCCCCATCGAATACCTGAATTCCGGACCCAGGTTCTCACCAGGTGTCGTTCATCTTCCCTGATTTGAAATGCATGAGAGATTTCTGTGGTATCGAGCAGATCAAGGATAGATGAAACAGTAAAACGCGATCCGGGGAGCTCAAGTAATGAGAGGAAAGCGGAGGTTATGGACCCTTCTGCATGTGCAGTTCTGTCGGAGAGGCTGTATGGAATTCTTAGATTTTTATTTTCCGGAGCTCCGAAGACCGCACTGATACAGGCGGCGTACGCTTCGATATCAGGGGACATGACCACAACATCTGATGGTTTTAGGTCTGGGGTCTTCTGAAACAGAGCAAGTAGTGAATCATAGAGTACCTCAACTTCTCTCATCGGGCTATGGCAGGAATGTATCTGAACAGAGCAATCATCCGGGGTAATTGTTTTTGGGGGACACGCTTCATCACCTCGCTCTTTGAGGTGAAGCATATCGGATTGAATCACTGTAAGCAGGTTTTGTTCACCGGGGTCAACCGGGAATGAAAACTCCTCAACCGTGCTTTCATGAAGTCGGGCCAGAAAGTCTCGTCCGTATCCACCCAGTGATGCAAGAAGGGAGTTGCCCTGAAAAAGGTGCAGTTCTTCAGCAGTGTTTCTCCTTTTTTTGGAGCAACGCTGTCTTTTCAGGTAGTGGCGAATCTCTTTTTCCGAAAGGATGTCATCCCAGTATTCTGCGCTGGGATTCAGAACAAAGATGTTTATGGTAATATGGCTCGAAATCGCCTGCAGTATGTCAACATAATACGGAGCGAGGGTTGAGATTCCAAAGACTGAAATTCGTTCCGGGAGAATGGTGGAGAATGATGATTTTTGAAGCTTTTCGATACAGAGTTCTTTCAGGAGTGCTCGGTGGTACTGGTTTGGTGGAAAAAGGTGTCTCCATAACTCTGCTTGCCAGTGATTGTCTGAGCCATGTTGCCACAGATTCACCATCTCTGGTCTGTAGAGTGTGTACTGATCGAATTGATCTGCGATTTTTTTTGAGAGCAGATATACTTTCAGTGGTTCCTGATTCTGTAGATATCGTTTAAGGGGCAGGAATGCGGGGTGCTGGAGCTGTTCGGGCAGCAGCTGCATGATTTTCCAGACAAGCAGATCTTTATCGAATTGATACTGATTCGGGTTCTCGGGCATTACTCTGCCGAAGAGATCGTGAACAAATGCATTCGGAAATGGATAGTGACTATTTGCCCAGACACCAAGGCGGACTGATAGTTGCATGGATAACCATCGTTCCATGCCACGATTCTGAATAATGATAGTCTCTGGAGCAAAAGGGTTTTTCAGTGGTTCATTGATGATTTCAGCCAGTGCATCAACGAGGTATTCTGACCTGTTTGATGTATAAAGATTGAAACCTGGCATTTTCAGGATACTTCCTGTTGATAGGGGAAACGTGAACTACTTCAGAAAATAATCCGCAGAGAAGGGGGAATCCATTACTTAATAAAATTCAGGTGAGGGGAACTGGTAAACAGGCTCCAAAAAGGGCTGTTTCAGGCGCGTTTGTTTGAATCAGAAACGCTGCTACCATCAAACTCCTCAGGATGCAGACGTTTTGGATTCTCTTCCCAATCCTGGAAATGCTTTTTGTGCAGCCGTGATGGTCAGGCCATTAAGCATGATCTCTATTCCAGCCAGAATTCCCAGTATCTCGAAATTTCTGATTGGCCAAAAGGCAAAAAGCAGAATTCCTAAAAGGAATGAAATGATTCCGGTGAGTACTATCAGTCGGTCTACAGGATATCTTTGGGTCCAGGGGGAGATTGTTTTCTGGAAACCCCCAATTATAAACAGAGTCGCAAGGACTAAGGAAAAAACCGATGCGCCAATCTGAGGAAAAACCAGGAGTAAGAATCCGGCAAGCAAACTGATTATGCCTGAAATGAGTCTCCCAATTGATTTCTGCTCTGCATGGGAAGTCTGGTACAGATCCAGACCACCTCTGATTACAAGAATTACTCCAAGTACCAGTACAATGAATCCGGTTACAAGGGTGGCTATGATAATGGTTACAACTCCCAGTACCAACTGGCTGATGCCGGTTGCTGATTGTCCTGCAGGGGATAATTGTTCTGATTTATGCAAGGAATCTCTCTTTCATTTCATTCTGTAATAATAGCACTTCTAATACCATACCCATAAAAAGTTCTACCGGGTTAAAGCGATCCATCTTCTTCGATTGTAATGTTGAGGTGAAAAATGAGTGGAAAAGAGTCTACCGAAAGGATACAATTCACCATTCTTGGGGTACTCAATGAATTATTGCATCAAAATTCATTTCCTTCTGTTTTTTGGCCTATCGGTCTGTTTTAGTGAAAGTGAGGAGAACGGGGCAAAATTCAATGCCCTCTACATTACCAATTTTGCGAAGTATATCGAATGGCCTGATGATTCAACTGTAACGAGTTTCAGAATTGTTATCATTGGCGACGATCCCGTCATTCACCAGCTTAACTCCATAGCAAAACACATTTCGATACGAGGGCTGAAATTAGTAGTTGAAACATGCGATACGTTGGAGAGTCGTGTAACACCTCACATAATTTATATACCTGCACGACGGAGTTCAGACCTGCCTGCAATTTTAGAGATTGTCAAAAACAAGCCGGTACTCATCGTTACCAATAAAAAAGGTCTTGCAGAGCAGGGGGCAGGAATCAATATCAATAATTTGTACTGGAAACTGCGCTATGAGATAAATGTAAAGAATCTTCAGGCTCATAATCTCTCTGCACATGATGTACTCTTCGAACTGGGGAGAGTGATACAGTAATGCGCTGGTTTAAAAATCCTGAAATTTTGATTATGATCTTCCTGACCGGGTTCTTCTTTCTGATATCCGCCAATGAATCGAACAGTGGACACTCCGAACTGGAACCAGATTCAATAATTATAGGGAGTAAAAACAAGGCATTGGACGACATTACTTTTGATGACCTTTCATTAATTACATATGAGGAGCTTGTTGCACTCTCCTTCAAACAATTGCTCAAGCTTTCAGAGCTATTTGGAACCTCCATCGACGAACTTTTGAAACTCAGGGTATCAGTATCCTCCAAAGCAGTTTCCACCGTGCGGGAGCAGCCAAACATCATCACAATCATTACAGGGGAGCAAATACGTAAATCGGGTTTTCATGATTTGATGAGCATCCTGCGAACCGTGCCGGGGATCTTCTTTGGAAATGACATGTGCGGAGTGATCGGAATAGGGATGCGGGGTATCTGGGCGCAGGAGGGAAAGATGCTGCTGCTGCTAGATGGACAGGAGATGAATGAACTTCGCTATGCCGGAGTTCCATTTTTCAATCACTTCGATGTCAACCAGATCAAACGGATCGAAATTATTCGTGGTGCCGGATCTTCTCTTTGGGGTGGATCAGCAGCATTGGGAGTAATTAATGTCATTACCAGAGACGGAGCAGATCTCAATGGTTTCTCTCTGAGCACAACGGGCAGTTATTTGAACGATACCTATGGCAGAGCGAATATGTCGGTCGCTGCAGGCATTAAAGAGAGAGATTTTGAGATACGGGCTGGTGGCTTCTATGGAAAAGCACATAGAAGCGATAAACTGTTCCGCTCATTTTACTATATAGATGATGACCCGGAGCTGGGTTTTCAGGAATACGATCTTTCCGGATACTACGGAACTACAGAAACAAAAAACGCCAATATTGCCGTAGGGTGGAGAGATTTCTCTGCACGTTTTATATATGATTATTATAAACAATATGGCATAGATACGGAAATATACGATAACAGTTTTGAAACGTATCTTGGGGAACTGCAGTATCAGTGGAGTGTACTACCAGAAAAACTGAAGATTACGACTAAATACAACTTTACATTATCTAAGCCATGGTTAACAAAGGGATATGAGGGGAATGAGCGGATTCAACGACACCGGCTCAATCTCTCTGGGCTCTGGAATCCTCACGGGATACTTGCTGTTTCCGGTGGCTGTGATCTGTATCGGGATGTAGCTTCGTTACTGAATGATGCACCGGATTACTATTTTTTTAATGGTAAAGATACGATCAGTTTCAACAACGTTAATCTCTTTGGTGAACTGTCACTGAAATTAAGATCAGTGAATATCACTGCCGGAAGCCGTGTACAGTATAACAACCAGTATGAATCAGCAGTTGCTCCCCGGTTTGGCGTAAACCAGGTGTTTGGAGACTTTCATTATAAAGTATTGCTGAGTAAAGCATATCGTTCTCCCGATATAGGAAATCTGGAAATCAGCCCTGAGGTGAAACCCGAGGAGACTTTTGTTGTTGAACTTGAGTCTGGATACAAGATAAATCGTTTCATGTTTATTACAGCAAATCTCTTCAATATTCAGGTGGAAAAACCAATCTATGTATATGAAAATGGTACCGACTGGGGATACAGAAATGGCAAAAAGCAGGGTGCAGGAGGGATTGAACTGGAGTATGCTTTCAGACACCAGATTGCAAATGCTACGTTGAATTATTCCTATTACCAGGCGCACAAAAATAGTGATATCGCTTTGTATAAATCCTTTATCGATGAGCGGCTCTATCTTGGTGCTCCTCAACATAAGGTCTCGATGTGGGGATACATCGATGTAACCAGATTCCTCACCTTTTCATTATCCGCCAACCTCTTCAGCACAACATACGGCTATTTTACCACAAGAGAGGAACGTGCAATTATTAACGGTGAAGATATTACTAAAACTGTTCCAGAGGAAGGGTGGCTTGCGCCATCTGCTCTCCTGAATATTGGTGTGACCTGGAAACCAATCAGGGGATTAATGATTTCCTGTGGAGTTTCTGATGTTTTTGATCGTGGATACCCGTTTATTCAACCCTATAACGGATTCGAAGCGCCTATTCCCGGACAGGGTCGGGAAATATACATGAAACTTACCTATTCATATAAATTGAACAGATAATCTATTAACTATTTCAGAGTGGTGTGTGTATGAAAATATTGATTGCAGATGATGAGGTGGTGAGCAGAACCAAACTGCACAAATTTGTCACGGCAAGCGGACATGAGGCTTTGGTTGCTACCAATGGGAAAGAGGCCCTTTCTTTATGGGTGCAGAACAGACCGCGAATGGTAATTACAGACTGGGTGATGCCAGAGATGACAGGAGATGAGCTGGTTAAAGAGATAAAGAGACTTCAGGGAAGCCAGTACTGTTATGTTATTTTGATCACCTCCCTTGATGACACTGAGCATCTTGTCGCAGGAATAGAGGCTGGTGCCGACGACTTTCTTCCCAAGCCGTTTATTAAAGAAGTACTGGCGATGAAAATCAAAGCAGCCGAGCGGATACTTGCTTTTGAGAGCCGGGATATAGTTATCTTTGCAATGGCCAGTTTGGCTGAAGCCAGGGATGATGACACCGGGAACCATCTGAACCGGGTTCGTTACTACTCCAAAACTCTTGCCGAAGATATTGCAAAAGAAACAGGAAGCAGGGAGTTAACACCTCTTTTCATAGATAACATTCTCCTTACTAGTCCACTCCATGATATCGGTAAGGTTGGCATACCAGATTTTGTTCTCCTGAAACCGGGGCGTCTCGATGAAAAAGAATATGGCATAATGAAAAAACATACCGAGATCGGATATGAGGCTCTGAGTGCCGCGACTGAAAAATATCCCAATGCAGAATACCTGAAAATGAGTGCGGAGATCGCCCTCTATCATCATGAAAAATATGATGGCAGCGGATACCCCTATGGACTCAAAGGTGAAGACATTCCACTTGCAGCACGTATCGTTGCACTTGCCGATGTATATGATGCACTGGTCAGTAAACGGGTGTATAAAAGTGCTATGCCCCATGATATGGCAAAGTCGATCATTCTGGCAGAAAAGGGGAAACATTTCGATCCGGTCGTGGTTGAAGCTTTTTTGAGATGTGAAAAAGAGTTTCTGGAAATCCTGGACAGGTATAAAATCGATTGATACTACAATCAGCAGGAAAGCAGTACTATGGGAAACTTTGAGAACAAGACAATACTGATTGTCGATGATTACCCTATAAATGTTGAACTGTACAAATTTTTCGTGAAAATGGCTGAAGGGACAGCTGTTGCTGCAACCAACGGAAAAGAGTGCCTTGAAATTGTAAAAAGCCGAAAAATCGATCTCATCCTGATGGATTTACATATGCCTGAAATGGATGGGATCACTACAACAGAGGCGGTTCGTCTGCTACCGGAAGGCAGAAATATCGGCATAATCGGAATAACCGGATCAGAAGACAAAGAAGAACATGATTTGTGTATACGTGCCGGGATGGATAGCGTGATTGCAAAGCAGGTACTCAGCCCTGAGACACTAATAGAGTTAGGGTCCCTCTGTTTTCAAAATCTCGGCTTAAAAACTGATATTACAACAGTTCACTCCACCTTGTCTCCGCAAGACAGGAAAACCGGAATTCCGGCTCTTGATTATAATAAAGTATTACAGGAATTTGATGGTGATGACATCCTTCTGAATAATCTTTTGACGGAGTTCAGCACGATTCTTAATCAGCAGATAACACGTATCAAAAATGCTTTTGCAGAAAATAACCTGGCATGTATCCGGAATGAGGCCCACTCAATAAAGGGTGGGGCTGCAAACCTGTGTGCATTGCCTCTGTCTGAAGCCGCCAGAGAGCTTGAAACGGCCTGTAAAGGAAATGCTGATCAGCAGTGTATTGGAGACTGCATCCAGAATCTCATCAAGCAGATCGAACTCACGATACATTGTATTGAGCAGGTCGGAAAAGAGTAGAAGTATGCCCTGCCAAAGTGAAGCAATGTGGTAATTTTATTTTGTCTGCTTTCAGGTGGTCTGTGAGTGAGTGAATGGAATGCGGATTTTAAAGCAGGTGCCCTTTCCTGATTCTGATTCAAATTCTATTGTACCAGCATGATTTTTGGTTATGATAAAAAAGGATACCGATAACCCAAGACCTGTTCCAATGCCAACTTCTTTGGTTGTAAAGAATGGTTCAAATATCCTTTTCCTGAATTCATCGGGTATACCAGGACCATTGTCCTGAATTTCAATTTTTGCATGCGTCTTGTCATGATTGATACGAATGAGTATCTGAGGAATGAAGTTTTCACATTTCTTTTCATACAGAGCGTGTGCGGCATTTTTTAATAGATTTAGTACGACCTGCTGAATTTCCGTTACATTACAAAGGATCTCCGGCATCTCTTCTTCGAATTCTCTGCAAATGGTGATCTGCCGGAAATCGAATTTTTTCTTTAGTTCATACTCATTCTGTGCAAGTTCGATTGTTTGATTGATAACCTCTTTTATATTCGCCGGAGTTTTGGATTGGTTGCTCATTCTGCTGAACTGCAACATGTTGGCAACTATTTCACTTGCTCGTTTGGATGCAGAAAGCATGCCTTCGAGATAGTGCAGGACTTTCCGTTTTTCCAGGTAGTGGTATAGAGAATTGATATCCAGATTCAATTCAGATGCGACATCACAATTCCGTTTGAAATCAGGAGATACGTGGCGTACAATATTCTGTATTCCCTGACTAATGATACCCAGTGGGTTATTGATTTCATGAGCCATTCCGGCAGCCAACCCTCCAAGCGACATCATCTTTTCATTCTGAATCATCATACTTTCCATGCGCGTTCTATCAGTCACATCATCAATAAGAATAACCATACCCTGGTTTTGATTCTGAGAAAGGGGAAAAATCGCCACATTGAGATTAAGTTGACGCTGATCACCGGGATGGATATAAACAAGAGCAATCTTCTGCGGACTGTTTTCTTCCATACACCGCTTCAACAGTTCCTCTTTTCCCTCGATGATGGGGACAACCTCTGTGACAAGCTGATGAAGAATGCTTTCTGCTGAAATAGAAAGAAAACGGAGTGCCTCTTTGTTGATCTGCTGAATTCTTCCATTATGATCAACAGCAATAATAACCGATGAAATGGAATCCATAATATTTTTCAGATACAATCGTAACTGCAGAGCTTCCTGTTGCGAGCGTATCCTGTAATCAATCTCGTTTTTCAGGGAGAGTATATTTTTGTTCAACTGCTGTACCATGGTATCGAAGCTTATCTGTAGCAGACCAACTTCATTTTGATGTGTATGGGGAATTCTGATGGAATAATCGGAGTGGTGGGTTATCTGTTCTGCAACATTTTTCAGCTGCAAAATTGGTTCTGAAATGATACGCTGCAGTTTGAGTGCAACAAAATAGGAGATGAGCATGATAAGAAAAAACACTGAAAAGAATATACCTGAGGATATCTGAATCTTCCTCACAATCGTTTCTGTGGAAACGTGCATTATCAAATGTCCGAATGGCTGGTTTTCCTGCTCTATCGGCTGTATTATGTGTAATCCAGCGTTGTCGAAATAGCTCTCCTCTTCACCACGGGTTTTGATACCAATGGGTTTATGTGAACTCGTTTTGGAATAATGGGAAAATACCGAATCATTTGTATCGAGCACTGCTGCGTAGAGTACCATGGGCATCGATGAAAAGGATGAAAGCAGTTCCTGCGCTCCATGACTATCGTTGAACAGTAGCGGCGATTTGCAGTTTTCTGCTATCAGATGAGCAGTGAATCGCATACTGTTTTTAAGGTCATCGTAGGAATTGGTGTAGTCGTAAATGATACTGAACGAAAAAGCCATCAATGTCGAAAAAAGAGTCACTGCAAGAATGATCAGTATCAGTTGTGTTTTAATCGACATGTATGTTTTCAAGGTTGTTTGTTCTCCTGAGGGTTGACTACTTTAGATTTCTGCAGCAGATGGTGGCTGATCTTGAGATTTGAACTGGCTGCTTCAGATTCGTTGATATGACAGCGGATTTTCTCATTCTCGGTCACAATACAGAGAATAACTCCCTTTTTGGTAAATTCCGGGGTATCACTGACAGTCAGGATCGGTTTGTTTCTGGTGAGCCTTACAATCGCATTCAACATCTGTTTTCTGTTTTCAGGAATAAAAACCATATCGCACGATGATATGGAGTGAAGGGAATCGATCGTCTGGAATTTTACCTCACTGTTTTTTATCCTTTTTTTCAGGAATACCTGTTTGAGGTAGGGGACTAACTTATCATTGTCGAAAACGCCTATTGTAAAAATGCTGCCGGAACTGTCCTGTATAGAGACACTGGTGTCAGCTGGCCAGGAAATAAACCTGATGGCAGCTTCCAAAAAGTGTGCCTTTAGCGGTAATTCTCTAACCTGAGCATGTGGGAAGGACAAAAGTACAATGATGATACCAAGTGCAAGAATGATACTATTGAAAAGGTCCGGAAACCCAATAGCAGAGATCAGATATTTAAGCTTGAGCAGGGGTAAGCGCATAAAAAGTACCTCAAGAAACTTGTCATGAATTACTGTTCCGGTCAGATGGGGTGCTTCATTGCACCCTTAGTACAGGAAACAGTATCTGAAAAACAGTACCCTGTCCAAGCGTACTCTCGACATCTATTCTGCCATGTAAATTTTTGACACAGTAAAGGACACTGGTAAGTCCCAGGCCGGTTCCTTTTCCCCGTTCTTTGGTAGTAAAGAGTGGGTCGAAAATTCTTGACACAGTCTCTTTACTCATCCCAGTTCCGGTATCGGTGACACGGATACCGAGTACCTTTTCTCCGGAGACCATATCAGGCATGCTCATATTGCATGTCGAGAAAACCAGTTTTCCTCCCGAAGGCATGGCATCCCGTGCATTAATGCCCAGATTCAGAAACATATTCTGAAGTTGCGTTTCATCTCCCAGAACATCGGGTTCCTGTGCCTGAAGATCCAGCGAAATGGAAATACCATGACAGTTCGGGCGCAGTAATGATTCTATATCTGAAAGTACGTGATGAATATTAACTTTTGAAAGTTCTTCTTTCTCTTTTCTGATAAATGTGGTTATTCGACGCGTTACATTTTGACCCATTGTAATAATATCGTTTATCTTCTCAAGATATAACGATTCACCACTGCCAGATTGCAGTTTTGAGCGAAGCAGAATCGTGTATCCGTTCAGAGCTGCAAGAATGTTATTAAAATCATGAGCGATACCGCTGGCTAATGCTCCCAGAGATTCCATTTTTTGAGATGTCACTATTTGTTTCTCCAATTGCTTGCGTTCCTCTTCTGCATTTTTTCTCTCCGAAATATCTCTGCATATAGCAAGAATTCGTGGTGTTGCATCATCCATGGTAATCATACACGCATGCACCTCCACAGGAACTGTTTTTCCATTACGATGCAGATGTACAGACTCGTACATCGCCCGTGACATCACATGTAATTTTTTCAGATTTTCCTTGAATGTGCCTGATTCTTCAGGGATAAAAAGTTGTTCCATGTTCATATTCCGGAGCTCCTGGCGGGGATAACCGGAACAGTCCATAGCCTGTTGGTTAAAATCGATGATTGTGCCCTGCAGATCATGAATGAAAATTGCATCCCCTGCAAAATTGAACAGCGTTTTGAAACTCTGGGTGCTCTTTATCAGTTCTTCTGTTCGCTTTACAACTTCCTCTTCGAGGTGTTCACGATATTTTTTATTTTCATCGAGCAGACGTTTGCGTTCCAGAACTCTGTTGACTGATAATTCGAGGATGTTATAATCATGAACAGGTTTGAGAATGTAATCCCATGCCCCATACTTCATGCTTTGGATCACATCCGAGAGTGTTCCTGTCCCGGAAATCACTATTACGGGCAGCTCCGGAAACTCACTCTGGATAGTAGAGAGAACATCCAGTCCGTTCATTTCGGGCATGCGCAGATCGGTAAGGACTAGGTCGGGTTTCTCTGATCGGATCATTTCAAGTCCCTCCCGGCCATTTGATGCCTGAAGGGTTTCAAAACCAATGTCATCCAGAAAATCGCAAACGTATTCACGCAACAAATCTTCATCTTCGATGGCTAGTATGCGCACGTTGTCTCTATTCGTAATCTCACATTGCATATATGCTCCGCATGTCAAAAAAAATCTCAGAAAAATTTACTGATACGTATACCGAAAGTCCTTTGATCTGTCGAGAAGAGATCTTTCTGGCTCGGATCAGCCATCTGCTGCCAGCGAATCGTATTGATTGTGTACTTGTGTGACTCACTGTCAAATGGACGATCAAGACCAAGAATATCAAAAGCAAAAAAAGAACACTCAAAACCGTGTGGTAAATAGAGGTGAAGACTTGCGTTGAGTTTTTTTGAGACGCTTCTTTTCAGATATTCGATCGTGCCGAGTTCTTTTCTGCTGTCACTTATGTTCCAGTAATTGAATCCTGCATCACTGTCATGCAAAGCATCTCTGCCCCGGAGCCCCCAGAATACTCTCAGATTCGAATGCAGAGCCAGCCAGTCACATGGCGAGATCGTTATATATAGTTTGGTAATGTTGGTATTGAGATTGAGAAAGTGCTTACCATCTGCAGTAATTGCATCCTGCACCAGATTAACTTCAAAACTGCTGGTGGTATCGGAAACAACTGGTTTATAGTACCACATACCATTGACCAGTACAGAATCATAATAAATTCCGCTGGTATCCATAGTGTAAATCTGATACGATTTTTGCTGCCTGGTTACATCGGTATCAAACGGCCTCTGAAATGTGTGGTTCGCACCAATTGTGACATGTTTGCGCTCATATCTGGCATCCATGTCGCAGTTCAAATATTTGTAACTGCCAACATTTACCACCCTGAAAATTTTCTGAGACCATCCAAAGAGATCTTTCACATAGCCCATTGAAACTGATGGGGTGAGTGTTACATGTTCCAGGAGCTTTCCTGCATAAGCAAGTTCAGCTGAATATACCTTTTCAGGTTTAAGTTTGTGAAGAGTGTCGAGCGGCTGTGCTGGTTGAAGCAGATCGGTTTTTGTGGTTGGAACAAGAAATGGTCGCTCAAAGTAAGGTTCATCTTTAATCTTCCCGTCACCCCCGATATGAAATCGGTTGTGCTCATAATTATCCACAGTTCCATTATTCGACGATGACTGGAGGATCAGTTTCAAGGAATGCTTTTCTGTGGGCCTGTAAATGAATGCCAGTTTGGGGTTTGCCATGAAGGCTCGTGTATGAAAATCGAGACGACCTCCAAGATGTACGCCAAAGGCATCGTTGATATCGTAAAAACTCTCTCCAAATAATGAAATGGTTGAGTAGTTTATCTCTGTTACCACGGGATGGTCGGGGTTCTCTCCTTTCTCGTTTTTCCCATACATATCATCCCCGATATGGTCTAGTCGATACTCCAAACCGGCGGCAAGCTGCAAGCGGGGAACAGACCTGAGCAGAAACATCGCATTTGCGCTTAGGCGCGTTTCACCAAATGTCTCTTCAATAAAATCTGATCGCTTCGTGTAATAGTCAGATTCATACCCTAACCGCTGTTCTGTTCCAATTCGTGATGTGTTACGGTCATATCCGAGCGTGAGCTGCACCTCATTCATGCCCAGAGGATGGTCATACTTTCCCTCAAGCATGACATTTTCTGAGATATACTGGCGTCGATTACTCCTGCCCGATTCTGTCTTATTCCAGAATGTATCTGCATAGGTAATATTCCGGCCATCGATAATTCTTGGGTCGCAGGTCGAATCAGGATCTCCCATCACTTCAGGCCAGGGGTCCTGTATGAACCACCCCCCCGCATTCTCTTTTTGTCGTGTCGCCCGAAAATAAAGATTGAATCTGTTTTTCAAACTCCATTCTCCAGCTATTTTCCAGTTCCCATCTGTGGAGCCATAACTACCATCAGATGGAACACCATCTTTATCCAGTCCGTTACTGGGATAGGGCCAGGAAGCAAACCCGTAAATTCGTGATTGATGTGCTTTTAGTCCCTCTGCTTCTCTGAAACCAGCAGAGAAAGAGAGTTTCTGATCATCGGAAAGAGTGCTGTAGATATTTGCTTCGATTTCCTGTGAGGCGGTTGTACCAAAACAGACGCTAACATGGGCACTGTTGTTCTCGGCCCTTTTCGTTACGACATTGATGATTCCG
>OBJA01001582.1_pt1 | contig 15116 bp, 8 predicted proteins | sample 1519751 | NCBI WGS metagenome assembly OBJA01 (sample SAMEA3881238, study PRJEB22517) | soil metagenome | biome: lake sediment; feature: soda lake sediment; material: sediment, water from around vicinity | place: India | collected 2013-12-23 | depth 3 m | reverse complement strand
CGTACGCAGCCATGGACGATCAGGTCGAGGCCATTCGCTTGGAGAGCTTGAAGCGATATGGTATTCCGTACGCGGCGGCGAAGCAGAAGGTCCTTAGCGTGCTGGCGGGGTCCAACTCTAATGAAAGCGTGCCGCCTTTCGAGATCATCGAGTGAGTTAGTTCTCTCTCCTCCACCCGTAATTCAATAATGTGACGCCTCTCGATGTCCAGGTTATCGGCTTGATTGGAAGAAAGTCTGAAAAGCATCATATAATACTACTTGTATTGCCCCACGTGCTTGAAAACGATTAAATAAGCTCAAGTGTTGGATCCTACACAATAGGTTTTGACAGGGTTTTTGACGAATCGTACTGAAGAAAAGGTGCCATTTTATGAGTCCAAGAACAACAACACCAACAAATTTTGTAAAACCAGTTCTAGGCGGTCATGAAACATTTGCTTTTCGTAACGGATGGCTGAAAAAAGGCGTCGATGCAGCGCACAAAGACGATTCTATCTTTACGAAGGACGACGCTCTAGTCACACTAGGCGTCGGGAAAAATATGGTTAGATCGATCCGGCACTGGTGTCTCGCGACCGATTTACTAGAGGAATCAAACGGTTCAGGTAGATCACGGCCTCTTCAGAGGACCTGGCTTGGGGAAAATTTAATTTCGGATGGTGGATGGGATCCATTTCTAGAAAGAGAAGGCTCTCTATGGCTCATTCATTGGCAAATTGCCACTAATCGCGTACGAGGCCTTGTGTGGGCAATCTCGTTTTCAGAATACTTGGAGACTGAGTTCACCAAACAGTCGATAGCAAACTTTATTACGAAACAGTTTGAGAGGTACGGCGTAAAAACTACTCGCAATATGATCCTTCGGGAACTGGACTGCTGCTTTCATACCTATATAACAACAAGGGCATCCAACAAGCAAAAGAGCAAATCAAACGGCCTATCAGAAGATAATCTGGACTGCCCATTAGCGGATTTAGACTTAATCCGTTTTATGCCCGAGTATGATTTATATCATTTCAATGTCGGCTCAAAGCCTTCGCTGCCAGTTGAAATTTTTGGGTATTCGCTGCTGGAGTTTATTATCACCTCTTCCCAACAACGTAGCACGGTTGCACTGGAGGATTGCATTTACCAGCCAGACAGTCCCGGACAGGTATTCAAGTTGGATGAGAATAGTATTGTCGAATATCTAGAAGAGTTAGAACGCCTCTTTGCTGGTAATCTACGTCTGATCGAAACTGCAGGGCTCAGTCAGATATATCTCTCTGAATCCATTACCTCCAATTTGGAAGCCAATGCCCGCCAATTATTGCAGAGCTACTATGAGTGACATCATCGAAGAACAGGCTCCGAAGAACTTAAACATGCTGGTTCAAATACATCAGAATGGAATGCGTTCCATTCAAGTTGAAAATGACTTAGAGAATGATGGAATTACAGAAGGCTATGTATTAACTGCGCAAAGCCGTTCCTGCCTCAGCCGTATGTTACTGCGATTAGAGGATCCTACTTACGGGCGCAGTTGGACACTAACTGGCCCATATGGTTCTGGAAAATCTTTTTTCAGCCTCTTCTTGATGAACTTAGCCTGCCCCTGCCAGCCAGGACATCATCACGCGCTTCACCAACTATCGAACGTGGATCAAGTGCTGACCGAGCAGGCCAGCAGCGCCTTACACTTGGCTTCATCTCGAGGTTTACTACCGATCGCGATCACCGGTTTCCGCTCATCATTCCAAAACTGTTTGAAGCAAGGATTTGAGAGAACAATTTTACGCTTGGGTAACAGTGAAGAGCTGGCTAACGCAAGGGCGGAAATCGAAACCTGGACATCCAAAACGGATAGTCGTTCTATCATCGAATGGTTGCGGGCATTCCTATCCATCATATCCTCGCCACCTTTTGACTATCACGGCATTCTGCTGATTTTCGATGAGATGGGGAAACCGTTGGAGTATGCATCGGCACACCCAGAAGAAGTGGATATCTACCTGCTCCAAGAACTTGCCGAATTCGCTAACCGAAGCGGTGAAAACCCTTTTGTTTTCATTGGGGTTTTGCACCAGGCCTTTGAGCGGTATGCAGCAATGTTGGATCAAACTTCCCAACGGGAGTGGCAAAAAGTACAGGGGCGCTTCGAGGATATCGCCTTTCAAGAGCCCCCTACCCAACAGACCCGGCTGTTGGTCAATGCGATTGTTTCGGTAGGCAAAGAAGAAATCAACCGAGAGGTGCCCACGCTTCAAAAAATTGCCAAAGAAACAATAGAAGCCGGCTGGTGTCCGACATTGATGAAGGAAGAAGAGTTCTTTGACCTTTGTCAGGATGCCTACCCATTTCATCCGTCGGTCCTCGTCGCGCTTCCATATCTGTTTAAACGCCTGGCTCAAAATGAACGCTCCATTTTTGCGTACCTGGCTTCTTTTGAACCCTATGGCTTTCAAGAGTTTCTGCGCACTCATACGTCCCCAGACTTTTTGCGCCTGCCAGACCTTTTTGATTATTTAACTGCCAATTTCCAGTCCAGGTTATATGCCTCAAGTCGCACTCGTGCACTGACAGAAACATTAGAACGCCTTGAAAACACACCGAATTTGACTGAGTTAGAGATACTCACTTTGAAGGCAATTGGTTTGGTCAATTGGATAGGTGAGGTCAGTTCGCTTAAGGCAACCGAAGCGTTGTTAACAAGCGCTCTTGTATCGAATCAGGTTTCTTACTCCAACATCCATCAAGCCCTATTAAGCCTGAAACAGAAATCGATTATCGTTTTTCGTAGGCATAATCGCGCGTACGCGATTTGGCAGGGCAGCGACGTAGACCTTGACGAGCGGATGGAAGCTGCCCAACGGAAAATTAGCGGAACTTTCAGTCTTGCTGAGGCTGTTCAGCGATATCTACCTCCTCGGCCACTGGTTGCCCGGCGGCACAGTTTTAAAACAGGAACTTTGCGCTTTTTCGAGGTTCGGTATGTAGACGTTACCCAACTTCGTCAGATCTCGCTTCTTCCTCAAGCCGGCACAAGTGGTCTCGTTTTGCTTTGCCTTGCAGCCAGTCCTGCGGAAATATCCGATTTTTCTGATTGGGCCAAGCAAGGTCCCGTTTCCGAAGAGGATGGCATCCTCGTCGGAATCACAAAACGCACAACCCGTCTAAGTGAGCTGCTTTATGATCTCCGTTGTTACCACTGGATTGAAGAGAACACGCCTGAGCTACGGGATGATAAAGTGGCTCAAAAAGAACTTTTCACTCGCATTAATGAGATCGAAACAACAATCCAAGGTGAGCTGGACCGCTCCATCAGTTTGCATCGTTTAACCGACTCAGAAAGCTGCGTTTGGAAGTATCACGGAGAGGACTTACGCCCCAAGGGGAAAGAGGGCATCTCCCAGATTCTTTCCGAAATTTGCGATAATCGATTCGCTTCCAGCCCCTTGATTTGGAATGAATTAATTAACCGGCGCACCCTATCCTCACAAAGCGCGGCTGCCCGTCGGAACCTGATCGAAGCGATGCTAAAGAAAGCCAATCTACCGCAAATGGGGATTGAAGGTTACCCACCTGAGCGAAGCATGTATGAAAGTTTACTGGCTAAAGGAGGGTTACACCAACAGGTTGACGATGAACATTGGCAAATCCAGCCTCCTTCTGAAGAAGACCTGCTGAAGCTAAAGCCCGTTTGGAAAGCGATCAGCGATTACATTTTTATTGATCCCCCAGAGCCTCGCCCTATTACCGAACTGTACAATCAGCTTGGCGCTGCCCCCTATGGCATAACCGAAGGCGTTCTTCCCGTACTTCTATGCGCCTTCTTGCAGGTGTACCAAGGAGAAACAACGCTCTATAAAGAGGGAACGCTTCTGGCTGAACCGAGTGTGCCGGATTGGGAAGTGCTGCTTCGCCGGCCTGACCTGTTCGCTGTTGCCGGCTGTAGAGTGACCGGCACGCGTGCCGCTGTGGTAGCGCGAATCGCTCGAGGGCTAAATACATCTCCTACCGTCATGCCGATCATCTGTACGCTCGTACGCCAGTTGAGATCCCTGCCCGAATATGCCCGGAAAACGAACACCGTTTCGGAGGAAGCCGCTGCTCTGCGTCGAACAGTTGAATTTACCCGTTCGCCTGAACAGCTGCTGTTTATCGATCTACCGCAAGCGCTTTCTCTGCAGCCTATTGGTGGAGACCAGCTAGACATAGAAGCACTGGATATTTTTTTCCAACGTTTGAACGATACTCTAGCAGAACTGGCAACTGCGACCTCTCGCCGGCGTGATTGGGCAAGAGATGCTTTCCTCAATGCCTGTGAGCTGCCGGAAGGGGCAGACGGCTGGCAAATCTTCGTGGATATCTCCAAGGCCATGTCACCCAACCAACCCTAGCGACCTTGATTACGCGTTCAGCAGAGGCTGCCGATCCGGCTGCGGCGCTGGAAAGCACGGTCGCGTTGATCGCGAATCGGCCGCTGCGCACCTGGACGGACACAGATGTCGAGCGTTTCCCAATGCTGGCGCAAACTTTTGGGCAGTTGTTTATAGCCGAACGAAACGGCTTTCTCCCCGGCCTTACATTAACGAAAGAGGAAAACCAGCGCAGCAAGGAATTGGCTGAAGCCTTACTGCAGCAGCTCGACCAATTCCAGGAAGATCCGCGCATTCTCCAAGCTGCTTTGCAACGATTGGTTGAATTGTACAAAAGTGATAATCCATCACACAGAAAATAACTTCACATATAATAAAGGTGAGGCAATCAATGGAATTGCATCCTTCCGACCAACCTGTACGTCACATTCTCTCCTTATCGGGTGGTAAAGATAGTACCGCTTTGGCAATATACATGCGGGACCGCATAAAGAACATGGAATATGTGTTTTGTGATACTGGTGAAGAGCTACCAGAAACGAAAGAGTATTTAGACCGATTAGAAGTTTTTCTGGGGAAAGAAATAAACCGTCTCAATCCAGAGAGGCCTTTTTCTCATTATTTACAAATTTATAATGGTGTATTACCAGATGCAAGAACCCGCTGGTGTACAAGAAAATTAAAAATCGAACCTTTCGAAGAATTTGTAGGGAATGATTTATGCAACAGTTATGTAGGTATAAGAGCAGATGAAGCAAATCGAAAAGGCTATATTTCTACAAAACCAAATATTATTCCACGGTATCCATTTATCGAAGATAACATAACAAAGGAAGATGTGTTTCGCATTTTAGAGGAAAGTGGTTTGGGGCTACCAAAATACTATGACTGGCGTTCTAGATCTGGTTGTTACTTCTGCTTCTTCCAACGAAGGATTGAATGGGTAGGTTTGTTAGAAAACCATCCCAACCTTTATAAAGATGCAATAGAGTTTGAAAAGTATGATGAAGAGACAGGGGAAAGCTACACTTGGTCTCAAAATGAAAGCTTACTAGATTTACAAAAGCCAGAACGGATTGAAGAGATCAAAACCGAACATGAGCTTAGACAAGCTTCAAAGAAGAAAAAGAAAAATCTATCACTCGGCGATGTTTTTGGAGGCATTGAAAACGATGGGAGTGATGAAGGATGCCTGATCTGTCATTTGTAAATAAAAAAACACTGCCATTGATTGTCGAAATTGAAGCAATGAGGCGAGGGGGACCAAAGGACAGACAAAAACCTCATAAGCTCTTTATGCTTCTTGCTGTGATAGACCTTTTTGAACAAGATTTAATTTCTGAAAATCGGATTCGCTTTAACGAACAGCTTATCCAAAATTTTGAAAGGCACTTCCGCATGTATGCTGGTGAAGATGATTGGTGCCAGCCAGGTCCTCCTTTTTTTCATCTTAGAAATTCAAGTTTTTGGAGTCATAAAGTAAAAGCTGGAAGGGAAGACGCATACCGAAAACTCACAACATCTGGAGGAGGTGTTAGAAGAATCAGGGACAACATAGAGTATGCCTATTTAGACGATAACGTATTCAAATTGTTTTCAGATCCGAGTTCACGAAGAGAATTACAAACTTTTATCATAGAACTTCTAAGAGCTGCAGATATGAATAGAATTCCAACCCAATTTCATGAAAGTTTTGCTTTATCCCGCTCATCTCTTCTAAAAGTTTTAAAAGCAATTGAAGATGCACCGCCAGAAATAAATTTCAAAAGCAAGAAAAAGAGAGATCCTTATATTCAGGCAAAAACAGGTTTGGGTAATAATTATGTGAAGTCTATGCCAGTTTATTGTAAAGGAGCTGGTCTTTTAGATTTTGAATACAGTCTCACAGATTTTGCTAACATTGCGTTAAGCCAAGATCCCCTTTTTGAACAATTAGGAACACAATGGCTTATGCATTATCACCTCAGTGCGCCGCAAGGCCCAGGGCCTGCCTTCTGGAATCAGATCGTTTCTACAATGTTTTACACTGGAAATATCTTTTCCAGTGAAGATTTGATCGAGTGCATCGGCAACTTTCTTTGGAACAGCGAAAACAAAATTCCCGCCAAGCGCGGGGTACAAAGCACCGCAACAGTTTTCCTGGGTACGTATCTAAAGCCGGAAGGCCTGGCTAAATTGCATTTGCTTGAAGAAACAGATAGTGGACGTTATCGCGTGACTCAGCCGGCGGTTATTCCCGTGTGGGTGGTTGGCTATGCCTTGCTCGACTTCTGGAAAGCTTATTATCCGGACCGACTCGGGGTTGGTCTAGACACGTTGCAAGAGAGCGAAATTCTCAAGTTATTCTTGATGGGTAAATCCGAATTTAACGAAGTACTCTTAGCCTTGCAGGAAGCAGGCTACATTGAAATTCATCGCACCGCCCCACCTGCTCAGGTTGTTTTGCTCCGGCAGGATCAAGAAGGACTCCTCCAAAAACTTTATGGCACAGACTGATCCGGATACGCTCGTTAAGTTTTTGCTTCGCGGCACCTCACGCACGCTAGTCGGTTTGTGGCGTTTACCTCTCAAGAAAATTGGCAAAGAGGGGGAGCTTGCCATCAATCTAGGTGTGCAAGCGATCGACGTGAGCAGATACTATTTTGATAGCCTTCCTCAGGGAGCCGATCACGTGCGACTCAACGCGAAAAAGGTGCTAGGCGCGTTGGATATGATTGCCACCTCGACCGGGACAAGTCACTGCGCCCTGATCTATAATCTTGACCTGCTTCTATCTGCATTAAAGAAAGAAGAACGACAACAAATTTGGCAGTCACTATTTAATAATTTTCCCAATCGTCCACGAGCCTTACTTGTCACAATTCCCGAAACTGCCCAACACCTTTTCCCATCTGAAGAATTACTAGAAAAGTGGCTGGAAGAGTCACGATTGGCATAGCGAGTAGCATCATAAGTTTCCTGGAGATACGCAAATGTTCATCAAAGAAATCGTCAACCTTGATACCCAAGGAAAGTTTATCCCCGCCGTCCAGTTGAGTGACTATGACAATCCGCAGGATAACTTGGGGCTTGTGAAATCCTACATCTTTGCGAACAGCACACCAGATACCTTTGGCTTACAAACACGGGCTGTTGGTTCAATTGATCTGCTCAATGAAATGCGGCTCTCTTTTATCAATGGCTCTGCTAACCGTTTTGCTGTCGTCGCGAACTACGGGCATGGGAAGAGTCACCTAGCCTTGGTTCTGGCTAATTTTTTTGGTAAACCGTTCCAATCGCGTGAAGTTCAAGAAATTCTCAAACGGATTGAGATTCCTCTTCAAAACAACTTGTCTCAAGCTGAAAATTTCCGAGATTTGAAACAGCAACATGATCAATTTTTGGTCATCCGATTACGCGGCGATATTCCCCGCACACTGCGAGAGCAGTTCTTCCCTACTTTAAAAGCTGCGCTAAAGGAACATCCAGAAACCGAAAACGTTGTATTGCCATTTTGGCATCAGCAAGCCCAACAATGGCTGCAAACAAAAGTGAACGACCAACAGGCCAAACAATTTCTTAATGGGTTGGGAACAGATATTCCTAGTCTGCTTCAAGACGTTGACCAAAATAATCACGGGGCCTACGAGCAATATGTACAGCTATTTGCCCACCTCAATAACGGTGTTATGCCGAACACCGAAAGCAATTTTAGTCTGAGAGAAGCCATCATTTGGACGATCGACAACTTTTGTGGTGACGAAAAACCTTTAGCCGGTGTTTTGGTTCTATTCGATGAATTTAGCCAGTTTGTAGAAAACTACAGTCAAAGTGAGGCGCATGGTGATTTGCAGGATTTGCTTAACGGCGTCGGAGATCGAAAAGGAAAGTCACTTTTCTTAGCCTTTTCTCCTCTCGATCCAGATGAGGTCGCTGAAAGAATGGTCAGCGGGCAGGTATTACAAAATATTAAAAGAGAACTAAGCCGAATCGACCGGAAATATTCTCTCTATTCCCTGATGGAATCCGTTCTTAGCGCCAGCATAAACACTTCAGATGCTACATGGGATGACTTTCTCCAAGATAATCCACAGTCCATTCGGGGGTTGATTTATGGTCAGGCAACTGAGTTGGTTTGGGATCTCTATCAGAAGAGATATGACAAAGAATTAAACTGGACGATTCAAAAGTTCCGAAAGGTGGTTACAGAAGGCTGCTTCCCGCTTCACCCGCTAACCACTGCACTTCTATGCCACTTGAAAATGAATCAGGGCTTGGACGACGATGCGCGGACAATTTTAAAGTTTGTCCGAGAGAAAGTCGAATTCAAGTTGGACCAACGAGCGGTAGAGAATGGAAAAACAAATTGGATCCTACCAATCGAATTGCCCGATTACTTTGGTAAACGGATTTCTACATCTCAGCTTTACTCTGCCTATGAGAATGCCATTGATAATTTAGAAAAGACGTTTGGGGATGATGTTGCTCAATCACAATATGACGTGCTCAAAGCCTTGTTGGTTCAAGAGGCAGATGGCATCAACCTTACAGGAGGAAAACAGGTTGCCCTTTTAGCGCAAATGACTGGGCTTGATTTTGAGGAGACGTTGGATATTTTAAAAGTTTTAGGAAAGAACAATATCACCAAATATGACGATAATTTGAAATCCAACAGTTTCTGGCCGGTCTCAATCAATCCGCAAGCGCTTGAGCATAAGATTCAGGAAATGATTGGCGACAAGAAGTTTGGAGATGATGAACTTTATGCGCTAAATGACGAATTAACAAAAATAATACCTGGCGCGGATCGCATTGAGGTAAGTGTGGCTTGGGGCACCTCATCGGATTGGGCGGCCAATGCTACCATTATCACAAAAGAAAAGCTAACCATAGAGCACTTGCAAGAGTTGATGCAACCCTACCGGCTAACCTTCCAGGGTCTACAAGAAGGGAACCGAGGACTTGTTGGCTGGTTGTTAGCATTGGATGAAGCCGATATTGATTATTTCAAAGAAAATGCTGCAACAGTGTTAAACGATGCATTTACATCTGAAACACCCCCACCTGTTTTACTTGTTTTGCCCTCTTTCCCTACAAAAAGTGTGGCGGATCAGTTCTTACGATACCAGGCATTGAAAAGCATCGGTAAAGATCCGGACGCTGTTAGAGAAGTTGGGCAAATTGCTTACGACAATGAAGTTGAAAAAGCCGTAAAAAGCTTGCGAAAAGCTCTTGGTCAGCTATTCGGGGACGTTGAAAAATTCGCTAGCATTGGCCGCCACTCCAAGGTTTTAACGGTTTCAAAATGGTATCGTGCTAATTTAACGAGCTTGTCGACGCTTAGTGTCCAGGAGATTCTGGCTAAGTTATATACGCTTGCGTATCCAAATCGGCCTCCAGAATTTTTTACGGACCTTGGGAATCCTAAGAAAGGACGTAGCCCTTTACGGGATGCAGTGAAAACCGTTGCAAAGAATTTGCTTTACAACAGAATTAATACGGCTCTAGACGGAATGACCACTGTGCCGAAAGACCGCTTGTGTAAAGATCAATTAATGTTCAAATGGCATTTGCTTTCCACAACTTTCTGGATTCAAGAGCCAGATGTATTGTCGTTAAAACGTGCATGGGATTATTTGGAAGAACAAATCAAACCAGACGAACAAGAAGTTCTGGCTAAAGAATTTATCCCTAACCTTCTCAACTCACCGTTTGGGTTTGACTTCAACACGGCAACGTTGCTGTTTACCGCCTGGATTGGCAAGCATAATAATGAATTACATTTTTCTGCAAAGGGTAAAGTAGTTGGGGTAGATCATATCGAAACAGCGCTGGATGAGAACAACTTACAAGATTTCTTGTCGAAGATATGCGTTGAAGAACCCCTTGCGATCGCACGAAGAGACTCAAACAAAGTGCTGGTCGAAGGACGTGACCTGGTTGATAGTATTCAAAAAGGCGAAGAACGCAGTCAGGATGATGCGGAAAGCATTATCAATTCGTTAAATGAAGTAATTAGTTCTGGGATTTGCCCCGAGAATGAAAAAGAAGAATTTACTCAGGCAGTCAATGCTTTGGAAACTGCTTTAGAAGCATCGAAAAAGTACGATCAAAATGCCAAGAAATTGTTATCTGCGATTGCGGGTGAGAATGAAGTTCGAAAATTGCTGGAAGCACAAAATACGCTAAAAGGGATGAACGCCCCGGATCTTGTAACACCGACCCAGCCACTGACAACTGAAATCAAGGAAAAACTGGATAAGCAACTCAAAAAAGCCGTCGAAGCTACTTGTGGAACGGCAAAGAAACTTAATCGTATTGAAAGTGCGGATGCTGTCCGCAATGCACTTCATGAACAAAAAGAATTGCTGGAAAAAGCAGGTTTGATGACATACAGCTCTCAAATTGTTGACGCTGAAAGCAATCTGGATCAATGCATCAGTAAACTGAAAGCCGCTTCAGAAGAAGCAGCCAGGAAAAACCAAATAAATGCCATGACGTCAAATGCTGACCTAATGAAGCTGTATGAGTACCAAGATGCGCTGCAGGGATTTGACGCAGGGTCGGAAGGTCTCCTTTCATTACAGAAACAAAAATTAGGTGCGATTCAAAGTGAAATTTCTCAATTAGAAACCTTTGCAAGCGTGACTATTCAAACTTATCAGGAAGTAAGCCAGGCAGATGCCCGGATATTGTATGAGGGAATATTAAGTCGCCTCAGCAAGTATTCGGGAACACAGCATGAAACCGCGTTGAATCAGGCGCTCGAATACCTCCGACAATTGTCTTCCTTTTTCGGAGAGTTGCAGAAGTCACAAAACCAGCCTCTATATACTCCAGATGATGTGAAAGCCATACGATCCCAAATTAATCAGATCTGCACACAATATTCCGAAAAGATCAGTACCACACACCTGGCTGTGATGGAAAAGGTGCAGGAAGACTTCGAGTACCGAGTTCAGGGCAAGTATGAGGAAACAGCTCGAAAGATAGCTGAACTTGAAAGCGAGTTTTCTACTGCTCCATCCAATCAAATTCGCAATAAGCTTTCGTCCATTACTGGCTTCATAACCCCAGAAATCCAAGCGCGAATCGATAAACTTTATTGTGAGCTAAATGAAAAAGAAACTCAGGAGACGATTGCCCGCTTGGAGAAGGAAGCACAGGATGTGATCGGAAGAATTGAAACTTTATTCGAATCCATTAAAGATCCAAAGAAGCGGCAAGAGTGCATTGAGCGCCTGCAAAAGAACTTGACGATAGCAATCTAGAAAGCAGTCGTGATGACAAATATACTCCTTGATCGAAATCTTGATGCCGTCCCTCGAGATGGGTTTCTGATCATTGATTCAGAAGTTGAATTCTTAGACAAAGCAACCTCAGGGGAACCTTTGTTCATTCGTGGATCAAGGTTATGTGATTGGGCCCAAAACTTTTACGATGGACGGAAAATAAAATATCAAGAGGCCGCATCACTGGCAAATAAACTGGTTGAGATTTTTGTTGACCTGACAAAGGACCAAGCGCAAATCATATGCCAGTGCTTAGAGGGGAAGCTTCTATCGCCTAGTGCCATTACCGCGACCGAGATTATGTGCGCTTGTTACCCAATCCCGCTTTGGGACGATATCCCTTCCAAGACGCATGCTGCCGAATGGCTTCTCTGGCTAGATGAAGTGGAACCAAGTGAAGCCTTTCAACCAATCCTAAAAGTAATCACAAGCGCCTGGATGCAATCAGTTCCAGAGCTGGCTGATCTCTATGATGTGACCGATGTTGCAGAAGCGCGAAATGTGTTAGAAAAATGGCTTGGAGCCGAAATCAATCCGTTGGTCAAAAAGCTTGGGCTTTTCCCTGTTCCTCAGATTCCAGATGGATGGGTAAAAAACTTAGAAAAATCCTGGCGGAAAGAGATTGTCAACACTGATGGCGGGTTTCTGAGTGACTTTCTAAAGCTCCCCACTCCATGGAAATTCAAACAATTCGTCGCCATAGCTACCTTAGATTATTTCGAAAAGCATGTTGATTCCAAGCAATTTACTAATGAGCTTTATGACCAGATAGCTCGATTTGTCTTTGGGAACGACCGTATTCGATTGAGCAGAATTAAAAAAGTTCCGACTCCAAGTGAAATGCCAACTGAGCCAGTAGCTGTATTATCCTGGTTCGCCAAAGAATACCTACCTTTCAGAGAATGGCAGTATGCGAATAGTGTGGATACGGCTTATCAAAATGTGATTGAGTTCGGCCACCAGTTTGCGATGTGGTACTTGGATTTCTATCCAAAAGCTTTAACCTCAAAAAAGCATTTGAGCTTTTTCAAATCAAAACAGCTTAAAGAACATGGTGCAGACAATGTTAATTTGCTTATCATCTTGGATGGTCTGCAAGCGTTAGACGCCAAGCATGTCATGTTCGCTCTATTAAATTCAAACGGCAATCAACGTCTTGTTATGACAGAAAACAGCTTTTGCTATGCGCCCCTGCCTACTGTAACTGACTTTGCAAAGGGAGCGCTAATCAAGGGCGTCCAACCCAAAGTGATGAAAGAATTTGATAAGCTTGGAGAAGATGTATCTGAGTTACAAACCCCTTTGCCCAAACTGCGAATTGCTCAACCAGGCAGCTTGCTAATATGGCGTATTCAAGAACCCGATAACACGTATCACACAAAGAACAAGTCTTCGTTGCTTCAAAAAGATGTGGAAGGTGAGCTTTCCACAATTTCTCAAAAAATCATTGAAATCGTTGAGACGCTCCCTATCACCGTTCCCCTGAGAATCATCATCACAACAGATCATGGAAGGTTCATCGGTACCTCTCTAAGAACCGTTGAAGTACCAGAAGGTATGCAAGCACATGGGCGTGCTGCCTGGGGGGAAACAAAGATTGCATTTGACAAAACTGGTTACAAAATTGATGGAGAAGTGGTTTATTTATCCAAAGATCGCTTTGGGTTACTATCTGATGATGCAGCTGTGATATTATCCGACCAAGCGTTCCAACATAAAACATATCAACAAGAGATTAGCACTCATGGAGGGTTATTCCCCGAAGAGGTTATCATCCCTTGGATGGTTTTCGAAAGGAATCTTGAAAAACCAGATCTTACGATAACAATCAGTGGAGAGGGACGCGCCAATTTGCCAGGGAAAGTAAGGTTATCGGTTATAAACCCAAGTTCGCTAACTGCCACAATTGAAAATCTTCAATTATCGTTTGGCGAAAAAGAATTTGGTTTTGATCTATCACAAGAAGTGCCCGGACTTGACCACAGAGATTTTGAGGTGGATTTGCCTGAATGGCCATCTAGCGAACAGATAGCATTGGGAAAATCTTCGATCCTGGTGCGCTTGCCTAACGGTGAGGAACATAGTGTAGTAGCATCAGTTGCAGGGCTTGAAGTTGCTGCCGAAATGTATACTCGCGACAAATCTTTGCTTGAAGGACTCGACCTGGATGGATGATTTATTTGACACCACACTGACAACACCAAGCACTTTTACGAGCCAGTTGGATGAAAAAGTGCAAAAGGTGTTTGGAGATTTGGCGATCGATAAACGCCGACTGCCGATAACAAAGTTGGACAAGCGAGGTATCCCTGCCTATGTCGCGGAATGGGCTATTGATATGCTTGCGCCGGGAGAAGGACTATTATCCCAAGCCCAAATCGATAAAATCCGAGACTGGTCTACTCGTTTTATTCCTGGGCCTGAAGAAGCTAAGGTTATTCAAAACCGTTTGCTGAATGGAGAGACCATCAAAGTGCTAACCTCGGTTGAGGTTGACATTGAGCTTACACGCCACCGTCAAGATCGTTCCGCTCAACTGAAGTTACTGCAAATATCCGATGCGTTAATTGCCGATGGCATCGTCGAGAAATATCCTGATCTGCTCAAACAGGGGATGTGGGGAGTCGTAGAGCTTGTCGGATCACAGGATGGTGTAGCAATTGCTAGTTTTAAACCGATGCAGGCAGTAGTCGATTTGATGCTATTCAAGGAAGCACGCCGAGAATTTAGTCTAAAAGAATGGATGCACTTAATGGTTACGTCCATGGGGTATGATCCTACTAACTTTTCGGAAGAAGAACAAATATATACTCTTTGCAGATTGCTTCCTTTAGTTCAGAAAAGCATGCACTTGATTGAACTTGCGCCAAAAGGAACTGGGAAGAGTTATTTCTTTGAGAATATCTCCTCACGAGTTCGACTGGTCAGTGGTGGCAATGTATCTCCGGCAGTGCTTTTTGTGAATAATGCAAGTGGGCAATGGGGTTTGCTAGCTCGATATAAAGTTGTGGTATTGGACGAAGTACAAACCTTGAAATTCGAAAAACCCGATGAAATTGTGGGTGGTCTAAAAGGTTTCCTTGCAAATGCTCGCTTGACCCGCGGTGGCTTACACGAGTCCTCAAGCGATTGTTCTCTGGTTATGCTTGCGAATATTCTTCTAGACTCACATCAAAACCCAATAAACAAGCCTCTCATAAAAGACCTTCCGGTGTTTTTGCAAGAGACTGCCTTTTTAGATCGCTTGAGAGGCATAATTCCGGGCTGGAAAACGAAAAAATTAAGTGGAGATAGTTTCGCAAAGAGCGTTGGATTAAAGATGGACTTTTTTGGAGATGCTTTGTTAAGTTTTAGAAATGATTTGGAAATTGATCAACTGTGTTCAAGGAAAGTACGGCTAACTGGTAAAAAATACAAACGCAACGACGATTCCGTCCAATCAATTGCTAGCGGCTTGATGAAAATCCTTTTCCCCCATGGAGAAG
>OBJA01001581.1_pt1 | contig 15124 bp, 8 predicted proteins | sample 1519751 | NCBI WGS metagenome assembly OBJA01 (sample SAMEA3881238, study PRJEB22517) | soil metagenome | biome: lake sediment; feature: soda lake sediment; material: sediment, water from around vicinity | place: India | collected 2013-12-23 | depth 3 m | reverse complement strand
GTCTGCACCGCTTGCGGCAGGATGGCGATCCGGCCCCGCCGGCCCAGGCGGCGGACCAGCGCGAAATCTTCCAGCAGGGGTAGCGGCGGAAAACCACCAAACTCGTTAAATATTCTTTTTTCCAGAAAAATCCCCTGATCACCGTACGGCAGACCCCAGAGGCGGGCCCGGAGATTGGCGCCCCGTTCGATCAGGCGCAGGCCAACTCCGGGGGCGGCGATTTGCAGGCTGAAGGCGCCGGCCACGGTGGCCGGATCATCCAGGGCCTGGTGTACCAAGGTGTCGTAGGCCGGGGGGGGCAGGGTGTCGGCGTGGAGAAAAAGGAGGCGGCGACCGGTGGCGGCGGCGGCTCCGGCATTTTGCTGGCCGCCCCGGCCCGGCGGGCAGTCAATCAGAGTTACTCCGGCCCGCCGGGCGATTGGCCCGGTGGCATCCCGGCTGCCGCCGTCGGCAACCACGATTTCCAGGGCGGTTGCCCTCTCCGCCCGGTCACGCAGGGCGCTAATGGTCTGCTCCAGCCAGGCCGCCTCATTAAGGGTCGGGATAATCACACTCAGAGTTGGGACGGCGGGAAAAAGATCGGCAAAGCGCGAGTCCCCGGCAAGTTGGGGCAGGTCATCCGGCCGGTCGATATCCGCCAGCGGCGGCAGCAGGGCCACCCGCAAACCCAGGCGCCGGGCGCTGGCCCGGGTTTGGGCCAGCACCTGACCACCGCCCCAGGCGATGCCCTGGAACAGTTCCGGTTGGGGACGGCGCAGCCCCAACAAATAATAGCCGCCGTCATGGGCCGGGCCCAGAACCAGATCGTGATTTTGCAGTGCTGCGCTCGCCTGCTCCAGGTGCTGGACGGTCAAGTCCGGGGCGTCGGCTCCGATCACCAGCAAGCCCTTGGGTTCATCGGCGGGTTGCCGCCGGCCGCCGCCGGCCGCCGCCTGGACAATGGCGCGGCCCAGGCGACGGCCCAGATCGCCGGAAACCTGCCGGCGATAGCGGAGGTCCGGCCCCAGCCAGGCCCGGAAGGCGGCAAGAGGGGCCCCGGTAAAACATATCTCACATGCCCCCTGTTCAGGGTTGGCAGCCAGAAACGTCCGGGCCGTCGCCAAGGTGGTTTCGGTCAGCCGCCGCTGCCAGCGAGCCGCCGCCTCCGCCCCGATAGCCGCCGCCAGCCGGGTTTTGGCCCGGCCCGGCGTCGGGAAACGGGTGAAGATCAGCAGTTGGATCTTGTCGATCATGTTTTTTATGCCAGTTCGGCCAGAGACCGACGCAGCAGGGCGGTCATCTTTTCGACATTGCTACGAAAAACCGCCACCAGCTCCGGTACCAGCAGCGGTGGCTCGTCCACCTTCCAGGAGTCGTAATCGGTGACCATGGCCACCACCGCATAGGGCAGAGCCAATTCGGCGGCCAGGATCGCTTCCGGGGCAATGGTCATATTGACCAGATCGGCGCCCCAGAGCTGATAAAGTCGGGATTCGGCCCGGGTGGAAAAGCGAGGGCCTTCAATGGTCAGAATGGTGCCCTGCTCGTGCAGGGGCAGCGCCAGTTGGCGGCCCGCCGCAATCAACTGCTGCCGCAACTTTTCATCAAAAGGATCGGCCATCGGGGTGTGGCGGGCGTTTTCAATTCCCGGCGGGAAGGAATCGTGGAAGGTGAGGGGCCGCTGGCGGGTAAAGTCGATAAATTGATCGGGCACCACAAAATCTCCGGGGCCGATCTCCCGGCGCAAGGAGCCGCTGGCGGCGGTGGCGAGAATCCGGCTGCAGCCCGCCTCCTTCAAGGCAAAAAGATTGGCCCGGTTGTTGACCTGGCTGGGCGGGATGGTGTGCTGGCGGCCATGCCGGGCCAACAGCACCACCTCCCGGCCTTCCAGCCGGCCGTGGCGCAGGGATGAGGAGGGCGGTCCGTAGGGGGTGGATGGGTTGGTCTCTGCCGTGATCGAGAAAAAATCGGGATCATCCAGTCCCGAACCGCCGATAATGCCGATTTTAGTCATTTTATTTCCAATTCTCCGCTAAATGTTGTTGGCATGAAACGGCAATTCTAACTGCTTTCCCTGTGCTTTTCCAACCACAAAACCCGATGCCGGCAACCACGATTCATCGAAAAAATCTATAATCTTGCCAAGCTGCCGCTTTTCAGTATGATAGCGGGCGATCGTGAGCATCGGCCACTTTGACCCAGTCGGCGGCTGCGATCAGTTAACTCATTGACCTAGAGCCATTGATGCCTAGTGCCACTGACGCTAGGCGTCTCCCTGGCTAATGGTTGCTTAAATTTACACGCACCGGAGCCAACCCATGGATCTGCATCGACTGGAAGTATTCTGCCGGGTGGTGGAGTTGAAAAGTTTCACCAGGGCCGCCGAGGCCACCTTTCTATCCCAGCCCACGGTGAGCGAGCATCTCAGGATCCTTGAGGAAAACCTGGCGGTCAGGCTGGTGGATCGGTTGGGCCGGGAGGTGCTGCCCACGGCGGCGGGCAAGATTCTTTACGATTACGCCCGCCGCCTGCTGCGCCTGCGCCGCGAGGCGGAAGAGGCCATCGCCCAGCACAGCGGCCGCTGCGCCGGTCGCCTGGAGTTGGGGGCCAGCACCATCCCCGGCACCTACCTGCTGCCGGCCCTGATCGGCCGGTTCAAACAGGAGCACCCGGAGGTATTGGCAACCATCCATATTGCCAGCTCGCGGGAGGTGGCCGGCCAGGTGATGCGGGGCGATTGCGAACTGGGTGTGGTGGGCGCCCGCTGGAACGAGGCAAGCTTGAGTTGGGAGCCGTTATTCGCCGATGAACTGTCTTTGGTGGTGCGCGCCGACCACCCCTGGGCCCGGCGAGGCGAGATCAGCCCGGCGGAATTGTCCCGGGTTCCCATTGTCGACCGGGAACGGGAGTCGGGCACCCGCAAGGTAACCCGTGAAATCCTCGGCGCCCACGGCCTGGAGGATGACAGTCTGCAAATAATTGCCGAGATGGGCAGCACCGAGGCGGTACGGCAAAGCGTCAAGGCCGGGATCGGAGCGGCAATTATCTCCAAGCGGGCGATCCACGACGACCTGAATTGCGGCTCCCTGGCCGAGGTGGCGATTACCGGCATCCGCTTTGCCCGACCCTTCTATCTGGTCCAGCGCAAGAAACGCCAACCCTCACCGGTGGCCGGCCGCTTTTTGGAGTTTCTCGTTGCCAACGCCGCCAACTGAGGCTTTGTGGTCTCTCGATCTGGCCGGCCGCGACGACCGGAACATCACCCTGGCCAAACAGATGGGACGACTACCAGGATTCGGTATCGAGAAATTGCCAAGCGTCTCAAGGAGTGCGGATTCGGCTTGAAATACTACTGAAACACCAGCTCCGGCAGCACCAGTTCCCAGGTGTCGCAGCGAGTTTGGTAAAGATAATCCGGCCCGCTGTCCGCCCGGCGGCGAACCTGGATTGCCGCCACCTTTGCCGCCACCAGTTGCCGGCCGGTCGGCGGGCTGAATGAGCGCGCCAGCCGGCCCACCAGATTGTCGTGCCGGTCGTAAAGCTGCCAACGGGATCCGTCCGGCTTTGGTTTCAGGTGCAGGGGATCACCGGGGGCCAAGGCGGCGATATTTCGGTGGACCGGATGGTTGGCGGCGTAACGTCCGGCAAAGCCCAGATCCACATCCCTGAGGGTGAGCCGCCGATGGCAGCGGTTCAGCTCCGGCCCGGCGGGCGGCAGCTCCGGCAGCTCACGCCGGAGAATGCTAAAAGAATCGGGCAGGCTATCCAGCAGGTAATTGCCGGGGGCGAGCCGGGCCAGGATCAGGTTGTTTCCGGCCCTGGTCATGGCCACATAATAGAGGCGGCGGCGGGCATCACGGTCCTCGATGCGCCCCGCCCGCTCCCAGCCGCCGTCCAACACCGCCACCTGGTCGAACTCCAGGCCCTTGGCCCGGTGGGCCGTCAGCAACAACAACCCCCGCTGGCGGCGGCGAACCTCCCGGCCCCACTCCACCAGCCATCCTCTAAAATGCTTGCCCGGCAACTCGGAGCCGCCGGTTTCCAGTTCGTACTCATCCACCGCTTCTCCGAGCAACTCCCACCAGACCCCGGCTGGACTACCACCCGGCACCGCAGCCTGCGGCGATCCGCAACCACTGAACAACGCCACCTGCTCCCGCAGCCGGGTGGCGGTGATCAACTCATCCTCCCTCTCCCGCAGCCAATTAATCAGGGCTGTAGTTTCCCGCAGGCGCCAAAGATTGTAATCATCTTCCGAGGCTAACTGGAAGGGAATGCCGTGCAACTCGCAATAACAGCGCACCGGCTCCAGGAACTTCCATTCCCGGGCGATCACCGCAGTTTTGGCCCAGTTCCAGTCGGGATCGAGAGCGGCCAGGCGCTTAAACTCGCCCATTACCGCCTGGGCCTGTTCGGCAGGATTCCGGCCCGCCGGCAACACCTGGACCCGGCCGCCGGCCAACGGATCAAGCTCCTGCCAGCGCCCGCCCTCCGGCCGGGAACTCCGGTCCCGGTTGATGGTAATGGGATGCTCGGCCTTCATCCGCCGCCCGGCCGTCTGGATCAGCAGGTTGGCCGTCTTGATGATATGTCCGGTGGAGCGGTAATTTTCGGTAAGGTAAACCGGCTTGGCTTCGTAATCGGCGCTGAAGCGGCGGATAAATTCCACCGAGGCCCCGGTGAAGGCGTAAATATTCTGGTCATCGTCGCCCACCGCCAACAGACTGAGACGTTGACCGTCATCCCGAACGGTGCGGCCGGCCAGGGCGGAGATCAGCTCATACTGTTCGGGATCGATATCCTGGTACTCGTCCACCAGAATCCAGCGAAAACCGGCCAGCAGCCGTTCCCGTTGGGCGTCGGCCTCTTCCGGCGGCAAATCATCACCTTGCAGCAGGGCCGTGGCCTGGCGGACAACCATTTTGAACTCGGCCTCATCGAAATCGCCCTCCCGGCCAACAAAGCTGGCCCCGGCAAGCCGCATGGCCAGGGCGTGGCAGGTAAGCACGGTTACCCCCTTGGCATCATTGCCGATCAACCCCGCCAACCGGCGGCGAATTTCCACCGCAGCATGGCGGTTGTAGGCCAAGGCCAGGATTCCCCGGGGATTTTCCCGCCTTACCCGGACCAGATAGGCGATCCGGTGAACCAGCACCCGGGTTTTGCCCGAGCCGGGGCCGGCCAGCACCAACACATTGGCCTGTTCCCGGTCGTCGGCGACAATCCGTTGCTGGACGGGATTGCGCAGCCGCTCGACAATGGCCTGCCAGGATTCGGGAGTGGTCTGGCGGGATATCTCCTCTTCCCGGTCGGGCAGCCAACGTTGCAGAAATTCATCCCGGCGCATACTGAAATAATCCATGGCCAGCCGGATGGCGTCGAACATGGCCGTAAGGCCGCGCTGGGCGTACTCCACCATCACATGAATCTGCACCACCTTTTCGGCGTAGTGGAATTGCAAAGGCTTGAAGTCGGTCCCGGCAAAGCCGCGCCGCCCCGGCTCCAGACGGATGGTCATGGCCGGCCGGAAAACCGCCAGCCCCTTGTTGAGCCGGATCACCTCCTGCTCGTGCAGCCAGAGCAGCGCCCGGTCCAACAGGCGGGCCAAATTTTTGGCTTCGGCCCTGATCAGCAGATTGCCGGTCAGCGCTGCCAGCAACCGCCCCAAAGTGGTTTCCGCCAACAAATCGGTCCCCCTGGCCCCCGGAGCCAAGCGGCCCAGCAGATGTTCAAGCAGCAACCTGGCCGCCTGTTGTCGCTGCCGGGCGATTTTACGCAAGTCCGGCCAGTCCCGCTGCAGAATTACCTGAACCGCCTCCAGGTCCAGCCGTTTTAGCCGCAGGCTGCCGACCCCGCCGCCATCATGCTGGTCGTCGGCGGCCAGGCTGCGGAGCAGGCGCCAGATTTTCTCGGGCAAAGCGCCGGCATGGCCGGCATCCTTCAAAAGCTGGGTGGCGTGGCGGAGATGGAGCACGGAAGCGTCGCCAATGCCCAGATCCGGCGCCGCCCTTTGCATATTTTCAAGTAAGGCCTCTTCCAGGGCCACCGCCTCGGCCCAGCGTTTTTGGGAGGAACGGGCCACCCCGACATGGAGGTAAGCGGTCAGCGCCATGTCATTACTGGCAATCCCCAGCCGCTCCAGGTCGTGAAGGGCGTGGCGCACCTGTTGGGAATCGAGGCCGGCATAAGCCATCAGCTCATCGGTGGATAGCCCTTCAGCGGGATCGGCATCCACCAGAGCCGCCACCAGGGCCAGCAACATGCGGCGATAGTCGGGGGCCAGGTCTTGCCGGGCCAGCTTACGCGCCGCCTCCGCCACCGAACTTACCCGCAGGGAGGAAGGAAAAATCTGTACGAAATTTTCCTCACGGCTCAGCAGCAGGGATTCTTCCAGCCAGGAGACGGCAGTGCGAACCCTGGTGTCGTCGGTGGCGCTATCCCGGGTGAAAACGCCGTCTTCTTCCTCGGCCAGAATTTCGCCGGCGGTGGCCACCACCTCTCCACCCCGGCTCTTTTTGTTCTCCAACCGCCGCAGGGCTCGGAGCACGGCGTGGATTTCCTGCCGACTCAGGCGGGAGTGGGCCGACATTCCAAACTGTTTTTCCACGTCCTCCCGCGAATAGAGCAATACGCAGCGGGCCTGCCGGCGGTCGCGGCCGGCCCGGCCCGCCTCCTGGAGATAATTTTCCAGGGAACCGGGAATGTCGGCATGGATCACCAGCCGGACATCGGGCTTGTCGATTCCCATGCCGAAGGCGTTGGTGGCACAAATAACCGGCAGCTCGCCCCCGATGAAACGTTCCTGAACATTTTTCTTGGATTCGGGCGGCAAACCGGCGTGATAATGCTCCGCCGCGATTTGCACCGTCCGCAAAAAAGCGGCGATCTCTTCGCTACGTTGGCGAGTGGCGCAATAAACAATGGCCCCGCCGCCACCGGCGACCGCCGGTTCATCCTCCAGAATCCGGCGGATATGGGCGAGTTTTTCCTCAGGCGAGGTGGGCACCACCGCAAAAACCAGGTTGTCGCGGTCGGCCCCGCCATTGTGAACGGCCAGCTCCACCCCCACCTTGTCGCGGAAATGGGCCAGGACATCCTCCACCACATCGGGCTTGGCGGTGGCGGTAAGACAGAGGACAGGGGGAATCGGCCGCCCCCCGGCTTTTTCCTTGATAAAGCGACCAACGTAACGGTAATCGGGCCGGAAGTCGTGTCCCCATTTGGAGAGGCAATGGGCCTCGTCAAGCACCCAGGCAGCGATCTCGCGCTGGTCGAAAATTTTACGGAAGACCCGGTTGCGCAACTGTTCCGGTGAGATAATCAGAATCCCCACATCACCCAGTCGCACCCGTTCCAGCACCTCGGCCCGCTCCGGCAGGGAGAGCAGGCCGTTGAGGGCGGCACAACAGGTAATTCCCCTGGCCTCCAGGCCGGCGACCTGATCGGCCATCAGGGCCACCAGTGGGGAAATCACGATGGTCAAAGCGCCGGTCTTATCGTAACGGGAGAGGGCGGGAATCTGGTAACAGAGGGATTTGCCGGTGCCGGTGGGCAAAATGCCAAGCAGATGCCGTCCGCGCATGGCCTCGGTGACGATGACCTGCTGCAAGGGGTTGCCGGCGGCATCGGCCGGTTCCGGCCGGAAAGCGGAAAAGCCGAACCAGCGGTGCAATTCCCGGACAGGGTCATGGCGCTCCCGGCACCAGGCGCAAGCTGGATCAGTACAGGGGGTGTCGCGCAACTGCCGCACCATGGCGGCGGTGGCGGGAAACTGGTGGCGGACCCAGGGAGGCACAACCGAATTACCACCCGCCACCGAAAGCCAGGCCAGGACGTAGGCCAGGGACCAGGACGACTCTTCGTCCGGTAAGGCTGAGGCCAGGGTTTCGTTGACTATCTGCCGGGCGGCTACCCGACAGGATACAGGGGCCAGGTAGGCCAGGATCATCCGGGCGGCTTCGCTTGCCGGGGGGAGGTTGTCCCGGCGCAGGGCGGCGAAGAAAGCGGCAAAGCCGGTGCCATGCGGACCAACCGCCGTCAGCCGGTGCCAGATGGCCGGCAGCTCCGGGACTGTTTGAGTCAGATCCCGCAAGGCCTGCCACTGGTCGCGCAACAGATCAAGGGTTAAGCCGGCGTCCAGTTCCGGGTCGTTAATCCGGCCCCGGCGCAACTGGCCGTCCTGATAGTGTTTCACCAGGTGGTGGTAAGGGTTGCGAGGGAAGGCCAGGGGATTGAGCCGCAGGGTATCCAGCGGCGGCAGGCGCAAAATCTTCGCTTGGGGCCGAGCGGCAGCCAGGTGGGGCAAATCGAAGGCGATCAGGTTGTGACCCAGAAGCAAGGAAGAACCGGCGGCAAAGCGGTCCAGCTCCACCAAAGCTCCGGCAAGATCGCCACCGGCAAAGACCAGGGAAGCCCGGCTGTCATCTCCCCGTACAGCCGCAAAACGAAGAATCCGGCCGCTCTTATTATCTACCTCCAGGTCCAGGGAAAGACAGTTTTCCGGTTTCAAAAAGCCCCTGCGCCCCCAACTTGAGAAGCAAATCGATCAATAGCGAATTCAATCTTGAATCTAGTTGCCTTAACTGTGGGTTTGACGGCTTTTTTGCGTTTTTCAAGTTCAACAATTCCGTACCTGCTCATCGTATGCAGGGTCCGGGACAGATTACCGGACGTTCTGCCGGTAAGGGCTTCCAATTCTTTAATCGATTCAGGCTTCCCCTCCACGATGGCGCGCAGTAGCGCCTGGTTTTCATTACTCAAAACCTGCGCCATCGATTGAAGCGATTCAAACCAGATTTTGGGCTCATCGCGTTTGGGAACATACTTCCCTTTGGCAATCGCGATGGTCCGCTTCCGATATTCTTCCCGGGACATAATGCCGACCTTTAACACCTGTGTTGCCATATCATCACCTTCTATCGAGAAGTTATCACTTCCACGGCTTCCCAAAAATCATCCAACAACTGCCCGGCCGTTTCAAATTCATAGGAAACAACCTTTTCTCCCTGATGCTGGTGATCCCATGTTGTTTTTCTGGCAGCAAATCGTTTTTTTCGAGTTTTTATTCCATGGGCGTTATCAAAGCCCAGAACCCGGCGGTTGTACCGGTCATGGAGAGTCAGGCAATAACGTATTCCGTGGGGCGTGTGCAAAGTTTGCTCAACCAGATATGCTTCAAATTTGGTCCAATAGCCGTTATCCATGGGGAAAATCTCACCATTCAACATCAACAGGCTATCCAGGGTGTCGTCTTGATCGCTGCCTACCACCAGTCTCCTCACATAATTATCATCCGGTGATACATGGTATCCTCAAGCATACTTCCAGTCAAGCCATGTCAGCCATTCAGCCATACAAATTTGGACAAATCACAGCAAAAAAGGGCTTACGGAATCACCCGTAAACCCTTGATTTTGTGGAGCCAACACGCGGAATCGAACCGCGGACCTACTGATTACGAATCAGTTGCTCTACCGACTGAGCTATGTTGGCGTTATGGATGCGTAAACGCCTCCCCTCTTTACCCTAAAGCGGGCGGTTTGACCAGTTCATTTTCCCATTTTCCATGGTTGTTGCCGGTTACTCACCCCTGGGCCGCACAGGTGGCAATTTCCCGCCGGAGGTGATATTAAGGCGTGATGAGTGAACAACTGAAACCGGTTCAGATTCTGGTGGTGGACGATGATGACGCCCACCGTTTCATGCTGCGGGCCATGCTTGAGCAGTGGGGCTGGCAGAGCGCCGAGGCCGTTGACGGGCTGGCGGCGGTGGAGGCGGTTGAGCAGAAACCATTTGACGCGGTGCTGATGGATGTGCGGATGGCCCGGATGGACGGCATGGAGGCCTTGAAACGCATCCAGGCCCACAACCCGGCGATTCCGGTGGTGATCATGACCGCCTATTCCTCCATCGAGGCCGCGGTGGAGGCCATCAAGGCCGGGGCCCGGGATTATCTGACCAAACCCCTGGATTTCGACCGCCTGCGCCTGACCCTGGCCAAGGCCCTGGATCATCGCCAGTTGGAGGAATCCCGTCGCCAACGCAACGAGCAGCCGGCCGCCGAGCTTGACCCCGCCGGGATCATCGGCCAGTCTCCGGCCATGCGGGAGTTGCTGGAGATGATCGCCTATGTGGCCCCCACCGAGGCCACGGTGCTGATCAGCGGCGAATCGGGCACCGGCAAGGAGCTGGTGGCCACCGCTCTCCACCGCAACAGCGCCCGCCGCGACGGCCCCCTGGTGCGGGTCAACTGCGCCGCCCTGGTGGAAAACCTGCTGGAATCGGAACTGTTCGGCCACGAAAAGGGGGCCTTCACCGGAGCCGACCGCCGCCGGGAGGGCAAGTTCCGCCAGGCCGAGGGCGGCACCATCTTCCTGGACGAAATCAGCGAAACCTCCCCCGCCATGCAAGCCAAACTGTTGCGGGTGTTGCAGGAGCACGAACTGCAGCGGGTGGGCGGCCAGGAGACCCTGCGGGTGGATGTCAGGGTGCTGGCCGCCAGCAACCGGGTGCTGGCGGAGGCGGTGGCGGCGGGCAAGTTCCGCGAGGATCTTTTCTACCGGCTCAACGTGGTCACCCTGGAAGTGCCGCCCCTGCGCCGACGGAGGGAGGATATCTCCCTGCTGGCCGATCATTTCCTGGAAAAATTCGCCGCCCGCAACCGCCGCCGGGTGCAAGGAATAACCCCGGCGGCCATGGATTTGCTGCTCCGCCACGACTGGCCGGGCAATGTCCGCGAGTTGGAAAACGCCATCGAGCGGGGGGTGATCCTGATGCGGGGGGAATATCTCGACAGCCGCGATCTGCCCTTGAGCCTGCAGGGGCCCTTAAAGCAACAGGCCGCCGGGCCGGACCAGGGTTTAGCGGCCGGACCCAACGGTGGCTGGCAGCAAGGAGCGGCAGCACCCGCCTCCCTGGAAGAGGCCGAAAAGCTGGTATTGGAAAAAACCCTGGCCGCCACCGGCGGCAACCGCAGCGAGGCCGCCCGCCGCCTTAACATCACCCGCAAGACCCTGCTCAGTAAAATCAAAAAGTACGGCCTGGCGGCCGACGATTAAGCACGGACGAGGGCCGCTCGCCCGTGGCAATCGTGATTGCCCTGCAAAAAGTTACAAAGACCGGCTGGCGGGAAGGCTCAAACAAGTCGGCAAGCGCGTCCCGGCGGCGGCGCTGCTGTCCGGTTACCTGCAATCAGCGGCGCCAGGAGGAGAAAATCTCGTCAGCCAGCGGCTCGGTTTCCAGGGTCAGCTTGCGGTCTTGGGGTCCTTCAACCAATACCGCCGCCCGCCCGGCCTCCCGGATTTTTTTGCTGGTATAACGCAGCACCAGGGCGGCGGCCGTTTGCAAATCCCGGGCCTCGGCGGCAGCCTCTTCCACTTCCACCGCTTCCCCCACTTCCCCTGCTCTCTCCGCTTCCACCACTCCCTCTGTTTCCCCTACTCCCCCCGTTTTCCGCGCTGGCCGCCGCAGAATGGCCAAGGGACCGGGATGGTCGCGGAGCAACAGTTGCCAGTCGCCGGCCAGGCGCAGGCTCTGCAGCCGGTCGTTGCCGACCTCGTGGCGGCCCAGCACCAGCCAAGCGCCGCCGGGCAGCCGGAAAACCCGGCCGGCCAGCAACAGCAGCAAATCTTCAGCCGTCGGGGTCCGGTTTTCCCGGCCCGCCTCGTCATATATCCCCCGAATCCGTTGAGCCAGATTGGGGTCGGTGAGCACACAGCCGCCGCCGGGGCTCTGGTAATCGGTGATTCCGAAGCTGGCCGCCAGTTCAATCTGGGGAGTGCGATTGCGCCCCCTGAAGGCGTAAAGCCTTTGCCGGTCCACCAACCCTTCCCGCTCGGGCTTGGTGGGGGGCAGGTTGAGGGCGCAGAGGGGGCGCAGCAGGAGGTCGGCGCAACCGCTGTCGCGCTCGATCACCCGCAGGGTATCCCGTCGCTGGGACATGGGGCGCTGGCCCAGCACCTCGCCGGAAACCAGAAAAGAGGCTCCCAGCTCCGGCAACATCCGACGGGCCTCGCCCATCAGCATAATTTTGCAATCGACGCAGGGGTTGAAATTCTTGCCGTAGCCGTGGGCCGGAGCGGCCAGCATCTTGAGATAGGGTTCGCTGAGATCCCGCAGCACCACCTCGATGCCGTATTTGCGGCGCACCTTCTCCCGGTAGGCGTCGGGATCGGCCAGCAGCTCGGCCCCGAAAAAGGGGGTGACGAACTTCACCGCCACCACCCGAATTCCCTGCTCCATAATCACCCGGCAGGCCAGAGTGCTGTCCAGGCCGCCGGAATAGAGGGCCAATGCCGTAGTCATTTTTCCTGCTCCTTAGCGGTTGTGTAGCCGTTCAGCAGTGCCGCAGATTGTCGGCTGTTCGCCGACGATTGACACGGGCCGCAGCCAGGCGCCTCGTACCCCGTGTACTTAAGCCTGGCTGATCGCCCGAAGGTGCGGCACTGCTGGACGGTTACGAGGCCTTCCGGCGCCTGGCCAGCAACTCCTCGGCGAAGGCCAGGGTTGTGGCGGTGACGCTGTCGCCGCCCAGCATCCGGGCCAGCTCGGCCGGGCGCCGGTCGTCGGCCAATGGCAGCACCTCGGTAACGGTCCGGCCGTTTTGGCCGCGCTTGCGGACCACATAATGATCATCGGCGCCGGCGGCGATCTGGGGCAGGTGGGTGATACAAAAAACCTGATGATGACCGGCCAGCTCCCGGATCTTGGCCGCCACCGACTCGGCGGTCTTACCGCTGATCCCGGCGTCCACCTCGTCGAAGATCACGCTCTCCACCTTGTCCTGGCGGGCCAGGATGCATTTCAGGGCCAGCATCAAGCGGGAAAGTTCACCGCCGGAGGCCACCTTGGCCAGGGGCTTCAAGGGTTCGCCGGGGTTGGCGGAAAAGAGAAACTCCGGCCGGTCCCAGCCCAGGCGGGTTAAGTGCTGCAGCTCCCGGCGGGTGGTCAGCTCCACCGCAAAACGGGCCTGCTCCAGGGCCAGGGAGGCCAGCTCGGCGCTTACCCGCCGGGTCAGATCAGCAGCCACCTTGCTGCGGGCGGCGGAAAGCTCGGCGGCCCGGCCCACCAGTTCCTCTTCCAGACCGGCAGCTTCCTGCTCCAGAGCTCCGATGGCCGCCTCCAGGTTTTCCAGGTTGGCCAGCTCCCGCCCGGCCCGCTGGGCAAACTCCAGCACCTCCTCAATGGTGGCGCCGTATTTACGCTTCAAGCGCTGCAATTGGTCCAGACGGCCGGTAACCTGATCCAGCCGGGCCTGATCGTTGGGAATCTCCTGCAAATAACGGGAGATTGCCAACTGGGCCTCTTCCAGAATAAAGGTAGCCCCGGCCACCTCCTCGGCCAGCTTATTAAGGCCGGAGTCCAGGGCCGCCATCTGTTCCAGGTTTTTACGGACCGAGGCCAGGGGGCCGTTGATCTTGCCGGCCAGGTCGGAATAACAGTGCTGACCGCTGGCGATCAGGCCGTCGGCCGCCTTGAGCCGATCACGCTCCTCGATCAGACGCTGATCTTCGCCGGGTTCCGGGGCGACCTCGGCAATCTCCCGGCATTGAAAGCTTAAAAAATCGCGGCGCTGTTCCTTGTCCTGCTCCCGCCCCCGCAGCTCTTCCAGGCGGGCGCGGGTTTGCTGCCAGCTATCGAAAATCGCGGCAAACTGCCGGCGCTGCCGGTCAAGCTCACCGGCGGCGTCGATAAAATCGAGATGATAACGGGGCTGAAGCAGTTGCTGATGATCGTGCTGACTGGCCACGCTGAGCAGATGCTGAACGATGGCGGCCACCGTGGCGGCGGTGGCCATGGTGCCGTTGAGGTAAAAACGGCTCTTGCCCTTGGCGCCGATCACCCGCCGGACGATCAGTTCACCGCCGACATTTGCTTGCTTCGAGCCGCAGTCCGGCTCCAGCCCGGCGGCGGCCAGGGCCTTGCCCAACTCGTGATGATCGGCGGCGTATTCAAAAAAAGCCTCCACCGTGGCCTGCTCGGCCCCGCTCCGCACCCAGTCGGCCGAGGCCCGCCCTCCGGCCAGCAGGTGAATGGCCTGTAAAATAATGGATTTCCCGGCGCCGGTCTCGCCGGTGAGCACCACCAGCCCGGAGCCCGGCGTCAGCCGCAACTCCTCAATCAGGGCCAGGTTATTGATCCAGAGTTCCTTGAGCATGGCCCAGAAAATACCGTATCTTTCTCCAAATGCAATGTAATCGTTTGCTTAGGCCGCCACCTGCGTGGCGCGAAGGTTTGCTGGCGTTTTAGTGCCGCCTCCGTTATCATAACCGGAAAACGCAACTTTTCCGCTGCCGGCGCTGTCTCTATCAACCAGGGCCGCCAAGCCAGCAAACCCCAACGCGAGAGCCTGCTTTTTTTGTTATGCTGCAATCCTTGAACAAATCGACCCAAACCTGGCTTCTGCCCCTGCTGCTGCTTTTGCTGCTGCCCGCCGGGCCCTTGCGGCCATTGCCGGCGGCGGCGGTGAGCATTCAGGAGGAACGGGAGCTGGGGGAACGGTTGCTGGTCTTGATCCGGCGGGAGTTCAAACTGCTGGATGAGCCGGACGTCAACCACTATATCCGGCGGCTGGGCCAGGAAATTCTCGGGGTGGCCGGCCCCCAGCCCTTCACCTACCACTTCTATGTCATCGACAACAAAGAGTTCAACGCCTTCGCCGCGCCCTCCGGCCTGATTTTCATCCACTCCGGGCTGGTGGAGGCCAGCGACACCGAGGGTGAGCTGTTCAGCGTCCTGGCCCATGAGGTAGGTCATGCCGCCAGCCGCCACTACGCCGACCGGGTGGACAAGATGCAACGAGTGGGGCTGGGCTCCACCGCCCTGGCCCTGGCCGGGATGGTTCTGGGGGGCGGCAGCGCCCTGGGTGAGGCGGTGATGGCCGGCTCCCTGGCCGGCGGCGCCACCCTGGGCCTGCAGTTCAGCCGCCAGGATGAAGAGGAGGCCGACCGCCTGGCCTTTCGCTGGATGCGGGAACTGGGCCGTGATCCCGCCGAAATGCTGGGTATGCTGCGCAAGATGCGGAATATCAGCCGCTTTCGCCGGGCCCAGCTGCCGCCCTATCTGCTGACCCATCCCGAACCGGAACAGCGTTTGGCCTACATCGAGGATCGCCTTCATATGGAAGGGGCCCCCACCCGGCCCCGCC
>OBJA01001580.1_pt1 | contig 15127 bp, 11 predicted proteins | sample 1519751 | NCBI WGS metagenome assembly OBJA01 (sample SAMEA3881238, study PRJEB22517) | soil metagenome | biome: lake sediment; feature: soda lake sediment; material: sediment, water from around vicinity | place: India | collected 2013-12-23 | depth 3 m | reverse complement strand
ACATGAAAAATAAATCGAAGGGAATTGTCTTGCTGAATGAGCAGCTGAAAGCATTAGCTGAAAAAGAAAACATCCGCTACCTGGATTTGTACTCCCGTTTTGCCGACGAAAATGGTCAGCTGCTGCGGGCATTTACCGCTGACGGAATTCATTTGAGTGCCGAAGGTTATCTGCATTGGCGGAAGATTTTTAAAGAAGAAGGCATTCGATTATAAGAAGATCAAAATATTAAAGACATAAAGGACATAAGAATGAAGATTAAAGGAACTTTTTTGGATGAAATCAGTCACGATATTCCGCATCAGAATTGGGGGCGCAAAGAATGGGAACAGGATTTTGCCTACATGAAGCTGATCGGCATCAATTCAGTCATTTTAATCCGCAGTGGATACCGGAAATGGCTCACTTATCCTTCACAGATACTGATTGAGCGGGAGAATGCGTATCGCCCGTCAGTTGACTTGGTGCAGATGTTTTTGGAACTAAGCCAGAAGCATGGAATGGATTTCTATTTTGGGTTATATGATTCCGGGCGTTACTGGGTGAACGGAGATTTTCAGTCTGAGTTGGATTTGAATAAAACGCTGATTGAAGAAGTCTGGTCTAAATACGGAAATATGCCTGCTTTCAAGGGATGGTATATTTCGCAGGAATGTAGCCGTAAAACCGGGGCGATCATTAAAATGTATGCCGGGCTTGGAGAATATTGCAAATCGGTTTCGGGGCAGCTCACAACATTGATTTCGCCTTACATCGACGGCGTTAAAAATATTAGCCAGTATCAAGCTGAAACGAGCCGTACCCTGGGCGTGAGCCTTAAACGCCACGAAGAAGACTGGAACGAAATTTTTGATGGTATTAAAAACGCCGTTGATATTGTTGCTTTTCAGGACGGGCATATTGAATTTGATGAGTTGGACGATTTTCTGCAAATCAACAAGCAGTTGGCCGACAAATACGGCATTCGAAGCTGGACCAATTCCGAGACCTTTGACAGGGATATGCCCATCAAATTTCTGCCTATCAAATGGGAAAAATTGCGAATGAAGCTGGAAGCAGCCCAGCGTGTTGGTATGGAACAGGCCATTACCTTCGAGTTTTCCCATTTTATGAGCCCGCAGTCAGCATACCTGCAAGCCGGGCATTTGTATAACAGGTACAAGGAATACCTGGATGAATTGAAGTAAACGCAGAAGCAATGACAAAAACAAATTTTAAAACGCTGTCGCAGGAATATCAAAAGGAACTGCTTGAAAATGTTGTTCCTTTTTGGTTGAATTATTCACAAGACAAAGTACACGGAGGCTATTTCACTTGCCTCGATCGTGAAGGGAACGTGTTTGACACCGACAAATTTGTCTGGTTACAAGGACGCGAAGTGTGGTTGTTTTCGATGTTGTACAACCAGGTAGAGCAAAAGCAGGAATGGCTGGACGCAGCGGTTCAGGGCGCTGAATTTCTGAAAAAATATGGGCACGACGGGAACCTGAACTGGTACTTCTCGCTTACGCAGGAAGGAAAACCACTGGTTGAACCCTACAATATTTTTTCGTACACCTTTGCAAGTATGGCTTTTGGCCAGTTAAGCAAAGCTACCGGAAACGATGAATATGCAGCGATTGCCAAAAAAACCTTTGAGCTGGTTTTGGAGAAAACCACAAACCCAAAGGGACGATGGAACAAAGCCTATCCCGGAACACGTAATCTGAAAAACTTTGCGTTGCCCATGATTTTGTGTAACCTGGCTTTGGAAATTGAGTATTTGCTCGACGAAGATTTTCTGAAAAGCACAATGGAAACCTGCATTCACGAAGTAATGGAGGTGTTTTACAGGCCGGAATTGGGTTTGGTTGTTGAAAACCTGAATGCGGACGAGACTTTGTCTGATACCTTCGATGGGCGTTTAATTAATCCCGGCCATGCCATTGAGGCCATGTGGTTTATCATGGATCTGGGCGTCCGGCTGAATCGTCCGGAACTGATTGCCAAAGCCAATGAGATTGCCATTCAGATGGTAGAATACGGCTGGGATCAAAAACATGGTGGTATTTTTTATTTTATGGACCGGCTGGGATATCCAACACAGCAATTGGAGTGGGATCAGAAACTTTGGTGGGTTCATATTGAGACACTGATTACCATGTTGAAAGGTTATCACCTCACCGGTTCTGAAAAAAGCCTGGAATGGTTTCTTAAAGTTCATGAATATACCTGGTCGCACTTTAAAGATCAGGAGCATCCCGAATGGTTTGGGTATTTGAACCGCCAAGGCGAAGTGTTGCTTCCGTTGAAGGGAGGAAAGTGGAAAGGCTGTTTTCATGTGCCGCGCGGGCTTTATCAGTGCTGGAAAACTTTGGAAAAAATGAATGAATCTGCGTAATGAAACGAATTGTGAAAAAGGTCTTTTTAGCGAAAATGGGATTGGCGGCTATTCTCGTTGTTTGTTTTGTTTCGGCAGCCTCGGGCACAGATAAAGTGCGTTTTTTCGCAGCCGATAATCCGCAATTTCAATACATGGGAAGAGTGGCTGTTGAGTCAGGGGAAGCGACTTATAACTGGCCTGGGGTTACGGTTTCCGTTGAATTTTCAGGAAGGTCGCTCGGCATTCGTCTGAAAGGCGGAGAACGCAATTATTTCAATGTCTGGGTTGATGATTATCCGGCTCAGGTCATCCGTGCCGTGAACGACACCGTTTGGTGGTTTCCGGAACGTCTTTCGCGCGGGAAGCACCAGCTACGGCTGGTCAAACGCACCGAAGCAGATATGGGGACGACGGTGTTTTATGGAGTCTACCTGGGTGAAAAAGAGCAGCTAATTCAGCCTGCCGCCCTGCCGGACCGGAAACTCCTGTTTGTCGGAAACTCCATTACCTGTGGCTACGGAACAGAAGGGAAAGATCGAATGGAGCGCTTTAAATCATCCACCGAAAATTGTGAAAAATCGTATGCAACCATTCTTTCCCGTGCTTTTGGCGCGCAATATCACCTGATTTCGCACTCAGGGCTTGGAATGGTTCGAAACTACGGCGATCCCGAAAAGCGATCCATAGAACGGAAACCCATGCCGGCCCGGTTGGACTACCTGCACGGAAACCCATGCCGGCCCGGTTGGACTATCTGCTGGACAATGATCCGGCAAAAACATACGATTTAAAAGATTATCAGCCGGATGCAATTGTGGTGAATCTTGGCACCAATGATTTTTCAACCCAGCCATTTCCGGATGAAGCCGATTTTGTAGAAGCCGGAAAAACACTCTTGCATCGGTTGTTGATTACTTATCCGGGAGTGAAAATTTTCTGTATTGCCGGCCCTATGATCGATGAACCAGCTTTTACCTTCACAAAAAGGATGGTGGACGAGGTGAAGGGTGAGATCGGTTCAGAAGATGTGGTTTTCGTGGGGGTGCCAGGTTCGTTGATGGACCCGGAAACGGATCTGGGGTCTGATTCGCATCCGTCGTACCGGGGACAGCTAAAAACTGCCGGAATGATTTTGCCTGTGATGGGAACCGTATTGCGATGGGATTTTAAAATGGATGAAATTCTGCCGACTATACAAGGTCATTGAGCGAAGGCAGGAGACAGCCTTCCTGGGGAGGCTTTCAGATTACTAAAAAAACAAGTGAAGATTGATCAGCAAAGGGAATGGAACCAGAATTTGGCCATGCTATTTGCTAAAACAAAATGGATATGAAAAGACGGAGTTTTATTGGAATGATCGGAGCTACAGGGGGATTGATGGCTACTGCTCCGCTGATAGCCAGTCCGGCGGGGCTAAACCCTAATGCAGTCAAACGCAATAAGCGGAAAGCCGGAAAGGAATTGAAAGCTGACCTGGTGATCGCTGGTGGTGGAATTGGAGGTTGCGCGTGTGCACTGGGCGCATTGCGCAACGGGCTTTCGGTAATTATGACAGAAGAAACCGATTGGATCGGAGGACAAATCACACAGCAAGGTGTGCCATTGGATGAACATCGTTGGATTGAAACTCACGGCGCCACCCAATTATATCGTGAATTTCGTAGTTCATTACGGCAATATTACAAACGGAATTATCCGCTAACACAGGAAGCCGCTGCAAAAGAAAACCTGAATCCAGGCGATGGGGCGGTGTCGCGTTTGTGTGTCGAACCGAAAGTGGCACTTGCAGTTCTCAATAGCATGTTTGCCCCTTATGTCAGTTCCGGGCAGCTAACCCTTTTACTCGAATATAAAGCAACGGCTGCCGATGTTGACGGTAACCGGGTAAAAGCATTGGAAGTGGTAAATCGCCAAAATGACAAAGCAGTTGTACTGACAGCACCTTATTTTGTGGATGCTACGGAAATGGGGGATTTGCTGCCGTTAACCGGGACGGAGTATGTAACCGGTACCGAATCGAAAAAAGAAACCGGTGAGTTGCACGCGCCGGAAGTGGCTGATCCTGAAAATGAGCAAGCTTTTACCTTGTGTTTTGCGTTGGACTATCGTCCGGGCGAAAACCATGTCATTGATAAACCAGCGAACTATGATTTCTGGCGTTCGTATGTTCCTGATATTCGTCCTGCCTGGCCGGGACGATTGCTTGATTTGACTTATTCAACTCCAGCTACTCTTGAACCCAGAACGCTGGGCTTTCACCCTGAAGGAGGGCGAACAGGCGATGTGATGAATTTGTGGAACTACCGGAAAATTATTAACAGGCATAATTTTACTCCGGGTTTTTATGCCGGAGATATCACGGTGGTTAACTGGCCTCAAAATGATTACTTGTTGGGACGTTTGGTTGACGTTAGCGGGAAAGAATTTCAAAAACATGTGGAGGGGGCCCGTGAACTTAACTTGTCGTTGATTTATTGGTTGCAAACCGAGGTGGAGCGGCCCGATGGCGGAGCCGGCTGGCCGGAAATCCGCCTGCGCAAAGACGTGATGGGAACTGCTGATGGCATGGCCAAATATCCGTACATTCGTGAAGGGCGAAGAATCAAAGCACTGTTTACCGTGTTGGAAGAACATGTAGGCGTTGAAAACCGGACTTTGGTGAAGGGAAAAGAAGCAGCGGCTTCCTCTGAGAGTTTTTACGACAGTATTGGTGTGGGATCGTATTATCTTGATTTGCATCCTTCCACGAAAGGCAACAATTATATCGACCTGCCTTCTTTACCGTTTGAAGTACCGTTGGGCGCCTTGATCCCGCAGCGAATGGAAAATTTACTGCCGGCCAGTAAAAATATTGGAACAACGCATATCACCAATGGCTGTTACCGGCTTCATCCCGTAGAGTGGAACATTGGCGAAGTAGTAGGAATGCTGGTTCAGTTTGCTTCGAAAAAGCAGGTAAAACCGCGGGATGTGCGCGGGAATAAAAAACTTCTGGCCGATTTTCAGCAATTTATCCAAAGCCAGGGCGTTGAAACCAAATGGCCAGTGTAATGTGAAAGAAATTGATAACCATTAAATTTATAATTCATGAGGAAAACGATCCGCAAATCAGCCATGCTCTTGCTTATTTTGGCAACGTCATTCAGCCTCTCAGCCCAAAAGGGAAAGTTGAAAAAAGCTGGATGGGAACTTGGTGTTCAGAGTTACACCTTTCATAAATTCAGCTTCAAAGAGGCGGTTGATAAAGTGAACCAGCTTGGACTGAGGGCCATTGAAGTGTATTTTGGTCAGCCTTTGGGTGAAGGAATGGAAGGGACCATGGATTTCAGAATGGATAAAAAAACCCAACAGCAGGTGTTGGATTATGCCCGTTCAAAAAAAGTGAAAATTGTCGCATGTGGAGTGGTTATTTGTAAGGATGAAGCGGAGTGGAAACAATTGTTTGAGTTTGCCAACGAAATGGGTATCCGGCTGATAACCTGTGAGCCGGAGTACAAACACTTGCCGTATGTTGATCAGTTGGCGAATGAATATCAGATCGACGTGGCGATTCATAATCACCCGAAACCTTCAAATTATTGGAAGCCTGATCTGTTTCTTGAGGCTGTTGATGGTTTGAGTAATCGGATTGGCGCGTGTGCTGATGTGGGCCATTGGGAAAGAATGGGGATAGATCCAGTAGATGGCCTGAGGAAATATCAAGGACGAATAAAATCACTTCATTTTAAAGATATTAAGGGGAAAATGGCAGGTGAACCCGAACAGCACGATGTGATTTGGGGAACCGGTATCCTGGACATAAATGGGATGTTGTCCGAATTGAAGAGACAAGGATTTGAGGGCCTATTATCGATTGAGTATGAGCACAACTGGGAGAACTCAGTTCCGGACATCAGGAAAAGCATTGACTATTTCTATCAAATTACTGACAAACTAAAATAAAAGGTATGAATCTATCTTCCCGCAGGTTTTTTCTTGGCCTTTTTGTGAGTGCTGTATGTTTATTTAATCTGACGACAGCGTACGCCGGTGAAACAGCCAGGAACAGGTTAGAAGACAGAACAGTGAAAATCCTGACAGTTGGAAATAGTTTTGCTGATAACGCCTGCACCTATTTGCAACAAATTACTGAATCAGTTCCCGGATTGTTGATAGAGGTAACAAAGGCTAACCTTGGTGGTTGCTCTCTGGAGAGACATGCCTCGCTCATTGAGAAGTGCAATACGGACGATGGAGCGAAGCCCTATTCGAATGCCTATTGTTTAAAAGATTTGTTGAAAAAGGATACGTATGATTTTGTAACCATACAGCAAGTAAGCAGTTTGAGTTTTAAGCCTGAGTCATTCGAGCCTTATGCCAACGTGCTGATTCAGTTTATTCGCAAACATGCGCATTCTTCGGAAATCATGATCCACCAAACCTGGGCTTATGGAGCCGACAGCCCGCGGCTAAAGGAGTGGGACATGTCGAGGGAGGAAATGCATAATGGATTGGTAAAAAACTACCAAGTGCTTGCTGAGCGATACAGGCTGGATATACTGCCATCGGGACAAGCATTTTACAGGGCGACGCTGGAAAATGAAAGCATTGATCTATGGACGCAAGATCGGTATCATGCCAATATGAATGGCTCGTATCTCGCGGGCTGCATCTGGTTTGGAAAAATGTTCGGCATATCTCCCCAAAAAATCGAATTTGTTCCTGAGGGAATGGAGCTTAAAACAGCCAAGTTTTTACAGAAAGTAGCTGCAAAAGAGCTGAAGACAAGAAACAAAGATTAAGGAGAAGCTCTGTCGAAGTGGAAGAACGTTTTACATCTCCCTAAGCACTAGCTCACAAACCACCGCTCCAGTGCTTTGACCTGCATATCTTTATTTTTTTTGAATTCCATATCTCTGTCTCTACGAAATTAATCGGTATTGGACAGCGTTTACTCTTTTTCAGCCAGCCTTTTGTGAATGGGGAAAAACGTTCTCCGGAACAGGCACAAAAAAACCCATAAGAGATACTCCTACGGGTTTTCTGATTATAATAACTAAACAAAGCGAAAAACTTATGAACTCTTTTCTTTGGTTTTTTTCAAACATTCACGCAACACGTTCATGGTGTCTTTTTGTCGTTGGCGCACAAAATCACGAGCTTTCAAAGCTTTCTTTTTAGCTTCGCCAGGATGTTGTGCTATTGAAAGCACCGTTGGAACAATACGTTCAACATCAGTTGGTTCATCCATGTCAAACAGCCACTCGTCCAGCCCGATATCTTTCCACATATAGCCTTTGCTGGTTTGTTCGAAAAAACGACAGACCACCGCAGGGATGCCTTGTCCGATACAGATAATCGGCGAATGCATTTCCAATCCGAATAAACCGGCGGAACGTTTGTAGGTACTCAGGGCCTCGTCGGTGAGCCAATACCGGTCGCGCCAAACTACCTTTGGTTTAACGTCTTCAGGCAGCATATCCAAAAGAACCGACTTACCGATAGCGACATGAGTTTCGTCTTCAGGACAAATCAATACTTTTAAATCCGTCTGCCTGACAATCGCAGTGATGGCTTCCCGCAAAGGGGCATTGTCGTGTTCCTTCATCTTTTCGTTGAAGTCGGCCCGTTCCTGGATGAATGGCCGGTTTTTTCCTTTGGCCAGCCATTCTTCGGTGAAGCGGTAGCGAGGGATGCAGCACATAAATTTTCCTTCTTCCAGACCGTGTTCTTTCAGGAAAGCAACAGCCGCCTCGTCGTTGTGCAAGTCGACAGCAAACGTACCATCCGGGCCGAACTCCATGACCGGACACGTGATGCCATTCTCCTTCGCAAACTGCAGGGAGACCGAATCCCGGAAATAGACAAATTCGGCTTTATTCAGCAATTCCGTGTCTAACGGTCTGGCTTTTACGGCAACACCTTTTTCTGCATATACACCCGGGAAAGTAATGCCGTATATCCCGAATGGTTTCCCTGTCTTTTCCACCCATTTAGCCAGATAATTTCTTGCTACCAGCGAAGGCCCTGATCCGTGAAGGAAAAAATCTGCCTTTTGAAAAGCATCATTGATTTCCGTTTCACTTTTAACAATGCGTACTTTCGGAAATCTGGCGTTGAGAATTGCTTCCACACCGTTACCAACATCAAGCGGCCATAAAATGATGTTCATTTCGGGCAGATGCTGTTCAAGTATGGTTAACACGCCGGGTGTATGAGCAATATCTCCGATATTAAAAGTCTGCCAGGAAGAACACAATAAAATTGTTTTTTGATGCCGGGGACCAGCACATGCAAGAGACGGCACCATTCCCAACACAGCAGTGAAGGCTGAAGCATTTTTTATAAACTCTCTTCTATTTAGCATGATTCTATCATTCAGTTGTTTGGTTGCGCTGTTGCCGGGCAATTAATAACCTGGGTTTTGCTGCAGATTACTGTTAATGTCAAGTTCTTTTTGCGGAACAGGCCATGCGTAGTCTCTCACGGGATTAAATGCCCGTTGATCGAAATTCCGCAGTTTGTCTGCATAAGCATCATAATGAGGCGTCCCGTCTTCATCGAAAGTAGGAACATACGTGGCTTTGTAATCCTTAAGTGGCCGGCCATACAACGACCCAACCATCACCTTCTCAACTAACTTCCAACGTCTTATATCAAAAAATCGCAAGCCTTCCATCGCCAATTCTACTTTACGTTCCTGCCTGATCAACTTTCTCATTTCAGTCTGCGATTTGTTTTCCACGACGGGCATCGACACCCGTTTGCGAACCAGGTTAAAAGCATCATAGGCGCCCTGGTCCATCTGACCCAGTTCATTTTTGGCTTCTGCATACATCAGGAGGACCTCAGCGTAGCGAACCAGCATAATATTCATCTCGGTCTCTTTGATATATTCCTTACTCTCCGCGGTGTATTTACGCCAGCAGTATCCTGAAAATGTAGCATACGGATTCGTTGCGTCCTGATTATTCCTTCGAACAGCCGGAGTCACATTATAGTCCCAGCATTTCAAGCTGTCCGGATGGGTCTCGAACTGGTAACCTGCGAAGATACTCCCCGGAGTGACAACAGTTGCCGCCAGGCGGGGGTCTCTGTTTTTAAACGGATCAGCACCATTATAAAGCGGCGAAATATTGATCGGGAGACCATCAGTGCAATAATATGAATCGACCAATGACTGTGACGGGACTTTGTTGCTATACCCCGCTCCCATTCTCGACAACAGCGCTATAGGCGTGGCATGTGTTCTGGAGTTTACCCGGGAGTACTGGACCTCGAGAACGGATTCTTTTGAATTTTCTCCCTGATATCCGAACAGCGACCCATAATTTGGCAGCAGTGAATACGCTTTGGAATCGATTATTCTTTTACTGGCATCTGCCGCAACAGCCCAGTTACTTTCGAAGAGCGCTGCTCGTGCTTTTACTGCCAGTGCAGCTCCTGAAGTAATTCGCCCGATGTCGTCACCGGAATAAGCCGCCGGCAGAAGCCCGGACGAAGTTTCCAACTCGTTTAATATAAATTTGACAATTTCATTTTTCGGGGTGGAAGCAGGTTTTTCAGTGATATCTGACTGAGGTTCGACAATCAACGGAACACCGCCATATAAATTCGTCAGAAAAAAGTAAGAATAAGCCCGGAAAAATCTGGCTTCACCTTCAATCCGGTTAAAAACCTCCTGACTGGTGTTTTCTTTTGCTTTGTGCATATTAGCTAAAAGCAGGTTGCATTTAGAGATGGTACTGTAATACTGAAACCAGGCATCAGAGAATAATTTTTGGGTTGGATTCTGAAGTCCTCTTGCCAGTAACTGAAACGCGCTGTTTGCGTCGCGGTCCCATCCGATATCTGATACGCAATCCAGAAGAAGATTTAATTGGGTACTGTTTGCCGGATGAAAGTATAAATCGCTGTAAACTCCGTTTACCGCAAGATTTAACTCACTTTCGGTACTATAAAATGTAGCATCGGAAGGTTTGTCCAGGGGAAATTTATCCAGATATTCCTCACAGGAACTCAGGGTTATGATAGCCATAACCACGAAAGTGATCTTTTTGAATATTTTAATCATGACCTGTTCTTTTATAAATTAACACTGACTCCAAATGAATATACCTTGACCATCGGATAATAAGCGCCTGTTCCAATGGGAGCTTCCGGATCGAAACCGTCATAGAAATCATCAAGAGTAAGCAGATTTTGACCGCTGAAGAAAACCCGGCAGTGGTTTAATCCTGTTTTGGCGATTATTTTTTTAGGAATCGTATAACCTATTTGTAAATTTTTGAGACGCAGGTAAGCAGCGCTTTTTACCCAATAGGTTGATGGCTGTTCATTGTTTGGCCAGTTAAAGGTCAGCCTTGGGTAACTTGCATCCGGATTATCCTGTGTCCAGTAATCTTTTTGCCATTCCCTGGCGGTACCTCCAACATAAAATGCCCAGACACCTTGTTCAGAAAGGTATCCGTCCACCTTTCCAACACCTTGCACTAAGGCTGAAAAATCGAAGTTTTTGTATTTTGCATACAGATCAATGCCGTAACTATACCGCGGAAAATAGTTTCCCATCACGACCCGGTCATCGGCATCAATTTTACCATCACCTGCATCTGGTATTCCATCCCCATTGGTATCGACGGTCAACTGATCGACATATTTAATGTCGCCCGGTTGCACGTTGCCATATTGGGTGGCATGAGCAGCAATTTCATCTGTGTTTTGAAATAAGCCTGCCGATTCGAGACCATACAGCGAGTAGATGGAATAGCCTTCTTTTTTAATGTAAGGAGCCTCGATGTAAGGGCCTGTGCCCACCAGATCAATGATCTCGTTTTTTACATCCGACAAATTCACTCCGATGCGATATTCCAGATCCCCAACCTTATCATTGAAGCTGAGGGTATAGTCCCAGCCGGTGTTGCGTACTTTCCCTGCATTCTGATAGGCAGGATTTAAGCCCATTGTCATGGGAATCGGAAGTTTCAGAAGAATGTCTTTCGTATCCTTGATATAATATTCGATTGAGAAAGAAACTTTAGACCAGACAGATACGTCAAGACCCATATTAACCATCTCCGCTGTTTCCCACGATATGTCTTGATTGTTGGCATCAGTGATTGCCCCGCCCTGGGCCGCCGTATTGTTGTTAAAAACGTAATCCTGCCCTAAAGTTACAACCGACGATGAAGGGTAGTCGCCAATATTCTGGTTCCCAAGTTGTCCCCACGACGCCCGAAGCTTTAAATTGTCCAGCCATTGTAATTCACTCATGAAATTTTCTTCGGTAATTCTCCATCCTGCCGAGAAAGAGGGAAACACCCCATACCTGTGTCCCGGTGCAAAGCGTGATGAACCATCGTAGCGCAGGTTGGCTTCAAACAAATATTTTTGCTTGTAATCATAGTTCACTCGTCCGAAAAATGAGCGCAGCGAGTTTTCAACGGCGCTCCCCGTAGCCTGTTGATTCGTAGAAGGACCTGCATTCAGCACCTCATAATTTTCCATGAGATACTCGTCCCGGTATCCCCTCATCCAGTCATAACGATACGATAATTGCTCAAAACCACCAATGAAGTTGATGCTGTGATCGCTGAACGATTTTGTATAAGAAGCCATCAGCCGCAGGTTATCCGACAGATTTTTCTCATAACGTTCGGCAAGACTTGCCTTGTAGGGACTGGCGTTGTAAATGCTTCCGTCCGGGTAGAACAGGTCAACATGTTTGCTAAAGTCTTTTGAATGAATGAGGCCTAAATCGGGAGCATACATAAAATTAAGGTTTAAGCCTTCAACCGGCTGCCAATCAGCATTGATTTTTGCTATAACATCATAGTCTTTTTGATGATACAGGCCCCCATCTTCAAGCGTCGCCCAGGTATTGGTGCCGTCCCAGCCAATACCCCAGGTGCCGTTTGCGTTTTTCCCTGCCAGGTTGCGCGGATAACGGTTCAAAAAGTACCAGGGTGATCCGGCTGTTGCATCATCATCGGCGCGAAGGGAAATATCAAACCCAAACTGGAGGTTATCTTTTAGCCGCACATCCGTATTAAACCGGGCATTGACCCTTTCATAACCATTGTTAATGGTGATCCCGTCCTGCTTAAGGTAACTCACAGAACCCCGGAAGCTGACCTTTTCGCCACCGCCGTTAATACTGAGATGATGATTCTGCTGCAAAGCTTTATTTTTCAGCATGACATTGTGCCAGTTAGTTTCCGGATATTCGTCCGACGGTGCATGTTTGGCATAGTTCTCAATGTATTCCTGGCTGAAAGGCTCCGGCTTATTCACGTTCTTATTGGCCAGGTTGATCATCACCATGTGATCGTAGCCCGATACAATATCCTGCATATTGGTGGGTTCCTGCCAACCAACATAATTGCTGTAGTTGATCGAAAAATTGCTGTTTTTGGCGCGTTTGGTGGTTATAATAATTACGCCGTTTGCTGCACGCGAACCATAAATGGCCGCCGATGCTGCATCTTTTAGTACCGAAATCGTTTCAATATCGTTGGGATCGACAAAATTAATGTCTGAACTGATCCCGTCGACCAGTATAAGCGGATTTGAATCACCCATGGTGCCAATCCCGCGAATTCTGATTGTTCCGCCATCCTGTCCCGGTTCTCCTGATTTTTGAGTAACCGTTACACCGGCCGTCATTCCCTGTAAAGCCATGGAAGTTTGGGTAACCGGTTTTTTTGCCAGTTCATCGCCTTCCATCGATGCGACCGAACCAGTCAGATTGAGTTTTTTCTGAACACCATAACCAACGGCCACCACTTCCTGAATGCCAATCGCATCTTCAGTCATAATTACGTTGACCGAAGTTTTTCCCTTCACGCCCACTTCCTGCATCTTCATTCCAACAAATGAAAAAACCAGGGTTGCATCTTCCGAAACGTGCGAGAGCGAAAAAGTTCCGTCAACATTGGTAACTGTCCCCTGGATGGTTCCTTTTACCAACACCGTAACGCCGGGAAGCGGCAAACCCGAACCGTCGGTTACTTTGCCGGAAACCTCACGATCTTGCTTCTGCTGGGTGAATCCTTCTTTCCCGGATAAAATGATTTGACGGTTGTTGATGGAGTACTTTACATTTGTCCCTTCAAACAATGCATCCAAAACTTCAGTGATCGTTTTGTCCTTCACATCAATGGAGACTACTTTGTCCAACGAAACTGCTTTGTTGTTGTAAAAAAAGAAAAAATCGCTTGCATCTTCAATTTTGTTCAGTACTTCGGCAATTGTTTCATTTTCTACTTTCAGTTCCAGTTTTTTCGTTTGCGCGTAATTATTTACCGCAAAAACCTGTAAACAAGTCAGTACAACCAGAAAAATCGTAAATCTCATAATTTTAAGAATTTTTCCAAAACAGGCAAATAAGTACCTGTATTCAGATAAGAACCAGTTTTTTTTCATAAATTTGATTTTTCGTTGAATTAATTATTTCTATGTGATTGATTCATAAAGGACAGTGGTGCGAACACTGTCCTTTTTTATTATTCCATAATAGTCACTTTCCGGTTTTCAATGTTTGTTTTTACATGGGTTGAAATTTCGATCATCTTTAAAACTTCAGCGAGCGTTTCGTCCTGAATCGTTGCGGTATAGAGAATATCGGAACCGAACAGCCCGGGCGCAACATCAATGGAGCAGTTAAACCATCGCTCCAATTGTTTGGTCACCTCTCTGAGCGGGGTATTTTTAAACACCAGTCTCCCGTCTTTCCACGACGTCACCAACTGCGTATCCACTTCTTTTAATAGTAATTCTTTCGACCCTTTTTCCATGACAGCTTGTTGCCCCGGAACCAGCCGAACGACTTCAGCTCCGCGCGAATCGAACAACACAACAGAGCCATGCTCGAGGGTTGCGGTCATCCGCTCATCATTCAAATAATTGGAAACATCAAAGGAGGTTCCCAAAACCCGGATATCCAACTCGCCGGTTTCCACAACAAATGGTCGCTGCTTATTGGGAGTAACCTCAAAATAACCTTGTCCGGTAAGTCTGACTCTTCGTTCGCCCTGATGACTTAAGTTGACCGGGTATTCGAGCGAACTACCCGAATTCAGCCAAACTTTACTCTGATCGGGCAACATAAACTGCACCCTCGAACCCGGAGTGGCAAATACTTGTTGCATCGCTGTTTCATTTTCAAAACCGGATTGCTGATGCAGCTTGTAGAACAGGTAAACCGAACTGATTAACAAGGGTACAAACAAAACAGCCGCAATCCGAACAACCAATGATTTCCAAGACATTGGCCTTTTCAAATCCGCCGTTTTCAGCGGATGGTTTGAAGAGATGTTTTGCCAAACTTTTTGTTTGAGCTTTTTGAAATAATCATCATCTGTTTCTCCCTGAGCGGGTTCCAGCTTCTCCCAATGTTGAGACATAAAATGTTGCAGTTCCCGGTTTTTATAAGTGGTGTGAATGTGTGATCTTAAATGATGTTTTTCATCCTCCGTAATTTCCCCGGAAAGCATTTTTGCCAGAAGGTCCTTCAAGTTGATGTCAGGTTTTGATCCCATATGATTATTCTTTTCATATGGGTATACACATACCTCCCTTGTACCCCCTATTGATGAATGATTTTTTTTTCGGTTACAGAAAAAGCCCGAAGTAGATCAACCCCGAAAATCCGGAAGCCAGCAGGTCTTGCTTGATATGAGCCAATGCCGAAGTCATCTGGTTTTCAACTGTTTTTACAGAAATATTCAGGATGCGGGCAATTTCAATATTCGACAAGTTTTTTTCCCGGCTTAAAAGAAAAATCTC
>OBJA01001579.1_pt1 | contig 15128 bp, 17 predicted proteins | sample 1519751 | NCBI WGS metagenome assembly OBJA01 (sample SAMEA3881238, study PRJEB22517) | soil metagenome | biome: lake sediment; feature: soda lake sediment; material: sediment, water from around vicinity | place: India | collected 2013-12-23 | depth 3 m | reverse complement strand
GTTCTTTGATTTTGCTGATAAATTCATAGCCATCCATATCGGGCATGGCAATATCGGTCAGCACCAGAAAAAAAGCCTGTTGCTCTAGTTCCTTGAATGCACCAGCAGTCGAAGAGATGGTAGTGACTTCCCAACCCAGGGACTCCAGGTAGATCTTCAGGAAATCCAGAACATCAACTTCATCATCGACAACCAATATACGGTTATTTTTTTCCTTTATTGAAGAGCTCATAGGTTCTGTCAATAAGTTCCTGCTTTCCGAAAGGTTTGGTAATATAAGCGTCTGCATTCATGATGTGCAGCCCAACCATCTCATCAAATTGTTGTGATTTTGCGGTGAGAATACCAATCGGTACCTCTGCAAATGACGCATCACTTCGTATCATTTTGAATACGGCCCAACCGTCCATTTTCGGCATAGAAAGATCCAGGAGAATAGCATCAGGGCGAAACGCTTTAGCTGTGTCGTAGGCAGCAAAGGGGTCCAGGACTGTTTCTACCTGAAAATCCTGAGTCGTCTCCAGTACTAATTTTACCAAATCGGCGATATCTCTGTCATCTTCAATCACAAGTATTTTTTTAACCATGAATATCGCACCTCAACTCTTGAGAAACTCTGAAAAAAGCCAATTCCAATATTTTAAACACGTAAAGAATGCCGTAAGGCTGGCAAAAAAACGAAGTGATACCGAAATTAACGATACTGATGAAAGAGAGATGGAACCGGCGACTATATCCAGGCCGGTTGCACTGAGAATAATGAGTGCAGTAGCAAAAAGTATCTTGTAATATGGCCTGATCTTGAGAGCTTCACCCAGCCGTTTGCTCAGATATGCCATAATTATCATGACAAAGGCAGATGAAAGGTCGAAGAAAAACAGGCTCTGCAGACTACCCATAATTATTTACGGATTTTCCTCATGGTTAAATAGAGATTCAAAATACTCAGTGATGATGCTATACTGCTTCCAATAAGCGTGAAAACGATCGCTATCTGAGCGATCATCTCTCCTTTTTTTCCGAAAATAATGACACCGACAAAAAGCATTGCCAGAGCGATTGCTATAATGAAACCTGCTTTTGGCGATTCCTGACTGAATTTTTTCTGGTAAAAGGACGATATGAGCAGGGCTATCAAATTCAAAAGAGAGCTGAAGATGATATATCCGGTCAGAAACAGGATTTCTGAGCTCAACGGGAACTGATTCATCATTTCTTTCCGAAAGCATTAACAAAGGCATCTTGTGGGGTGGAATGGGTGATACCACTCATGATACCTTCCCGTCCGCTGAACTTCGATTCAACCTCGATACCTTTTGCGGTGATTCTGAAGCAACGAATGTCTTTATGGTGATCGCTTCCGCGCATTTTGAGTATGCATAGTGCTTTTTCTATGGCACTGTCGATTTCTACATAGCGAAGAAGCGTATAAGAATCAACGATAAAGGGAATTTTGCTCGATACATGGGAAACCTGGCCTAAAAGGTTATCGTTTTCCCTTAAAAGAATGCTGGTAACACCTTCTCGTTTCAGGGAATTGATGAGCCGGGTCTCGATTTCCCGCAAATCGTATTGATCTTCTACAATAGACTCAAAATGAGTCATGCTGTCGATAACGACTCGTTTGATACCCATCTCTTCGACCAGTGAAACGAATTCTCCATCCATTTTATCGAATTCAGCAAGAGTGGTCTGTGGGTCAGAGAAAACCAGTTTCAGCTGTTTCTGTTCCTCTAGTTTCTTGAAATCCCAGCCAAACTGCATTGCGTCATGATAATACTGTTGGGGAAACTCTTCGAATGTGATGATTAATCCGGGTTCTTTGAACTGTGTGATGCCATTATATATGTATTGCATCGCAAGAGTCGTTTTACCGGTCCCGGGAGCACCTTCAAGAAGATTCGCTGATCCTCGTAACAGGCCTCCAGAGATCATTTTATCCAGTGCTTTTATTCCGAAAGGAACACGTTCACTCATATATCCGCCCCCAGGGGTCAGGAAAACAGGTGTAGAATTACCGCTTTTTGAGCATGCAGCCGGTTTTCGGCTTCGTCAAATGCGATGGAGTTATCTGAATCAAGAACTTCACTTGTAATCTCTTCCCCGCGATGTGCGGGAAGACAGTGTGAAACGAGTACATCTGATGGTGCATGGGAGAGAACCTCCCTGTTGAGCTGATAAGGTGCAAAATCACGTCTTCGAGTTTCAGACTCGGTTTCCTGTCCCATGCTCGTCCAGACATCAGTATACAGTACCGAGGCATCTTTAACCGCGCTGAAGATATCGGGGGTGATCTGAATCGTACCTCCTGATACCTGTCCAGCCTCTCTGCAGTTTTCAAGAATTTCTGGTTGCGGTACATACTTTTCAGGGCACACTACCGTAAAGTCGTACCCCAGTTTTGCACAGAGTGCCATGATCGAATTACACACATTGTTGCTGTCACCTATGAATACCACTTTTAATTTTTCTTCGAAATCGATGCGTTCACTGACGGTCAGTGCAAATGCAAGTGCCTGACAGGGATGGAATGTATCAGTCAAAGCATTGATAACAGGTATACTACTATATTTTGCCAACTGGACGACCGTTTCATGGCTGAATGTCCGTGCAATTATGAGGTGAACCCACCGTTCCAGGTTTCTGGCTACATCTGCAACGGTTTCCCGTTTCCCCATACCGATCATATCGGAGGCAAGATTGATGGGATGTCCTCCCAATTCATTTATTGCAGTCTCAAACGTGATTCGGGTCCGAAGGGAGGGCTTCTCAAAAATCATTACTCCTGTTCGGTCTCTGAACGTAGTAGACTCTCTGGAATAGCGGTTTTGCTTCACTCTTTTTGCATTAGTAATAATGCTGCGAATCTCTTCAGAGGAAAATTCCATTAAGGATAGCAGATCTTTTTTTGCAGAACTCATAGGAAACACATCCGGATAAACTGGTCGACTCCAAAGGAGCCAAAAAAGATAAAATAATTGTTTCGCACCTCATAGCCGCAAGTATTTGAGCACATGGTGGGTATCTAATCTCCATATTGGATTTTTGCCCTTAAAATGACCCCTCTCAATTTATGTATTTCGGCTTATTTGATAATTTATGTATCAAAGAAGAATTTCCGGATAAAAGCATGTTTCTTAAAAAGGAGATTGCTATATATCAAGATACTTTACTATATTGTAGGCATCCATCAATCCCGGTTCTGAATCGGGCCATTAACACACAGGAGGTCCTCTGTGGAAATCACAGATGTTCAGGTTACAATTATGAACGTTGGTAAGCTCATAGCGTATGCCAATATGACGTTCGATGACTGTTTTGTCGTCAGAGGCATAAAGATTATCAGTCGTTCACAAGGGTACTTTGTTTCGATGCCCAGTCGAAGATCCCGTAAAGGGGTTTTTCAGGATGTTGCCCATCCCATTACCAATGAAATGAGGCTGAGAATCGAAAGCCAGATCATGAGTGCGTTCCAGGAACAGTTGGCTCAGTACGATAGCTGCAATAATGTTTCAGGGTCCAATGAGTATGAGAACCTGTTTGATTGAAGGATAACCCAGCTTTTTTAAGTAAGCACATCTGTGTTAAAAAACTTTTTTCATGCCTCTCCCCGATATATATTATGAGATTACTATTTTGTTTGCTGGGGCGTCGACAAGTGGCAAGTCACGAGGTTTTGGTCCTCGCATCCGGAGGTTCGAATCCTTCCGCCCCAGCCATTATTATTGTTAGTTACAAACTCAGCAGTCCCTCCCCGAAACATGCTCCTTTTCTCGGGATTTGAATGAGGAATTTAGGGATTTCTGATCTGGTTCAGTCAATGCCGAGTTTTATTAGTGACTAATTCAATTATAATAATCCCTGAGTGGTGATACGTAGACTCTATTTTCTTCTGAGGAGGTAGTACTTTGGATATTATTAAACTAACAGCACGGCCGCGGAGTGGAGCCGGAAAATCCTATACGCGTAAAGCTCGTGCTCAGGGATGGGTGCCTGCTATTTATTATGGCCGAGACCGCGAGCCAATGTCAATAGAGGTAAACCATAGAGAGTTCAATTCAATTGTACGCAACAAAAAACTGACTCACCTCATTGATCTCGGTGTCGGGCAGGATCAGGATGACTCCATCGCCGTTATCAGGGAAGTACAGCGCCATGTACTCAAAGATGATAAATTCTATCATATCGATTTTTTGCATGTCGATATGAATAAAAAAGTCACGGTGGAATGTCCACTTGAACTATCAGGAACTCCCGTGGGCGTCAAAGAGGGTGGAGTATTGGGACATCCTGTCAAACGGGTCAAAATAGAGTGTATGCCAGGAGATATCCCGGAAAAAGTAGTCATTGATGTTTCCGGACTGAACATCGGAAAATCAATCCATGTTCGTGACGTGGTTCTTCCGAATTTAACACTCAAGGAAGCTCCTGAGGAAGTTTTGGCTGTTGTTACTCATCCAACCCGTGAATCAGAGGAAGCAAAGTCTGAGGAAGCTGGAGCTTCAGCACCAGAGAAGAAATAAAATCCCCGTATATGGGTTTCTTTTCCTTTCTTACCGATCTGTTTATCCACCCGGCTCTTCCCGAATCCGTGGATTACATCGTAGTGGGGTTAGGAAATCCCGGGGCTGAATATATCAGAACCCGTCATAATGTCGGGTTCAGAGTTGCAGAGTTTCTGGCAAAACAGCTTGGCTCTGCTGTTACCGGAAAAATCAACGAAGCTGAGTTTATTTGCGGGATTCTTCATACAGGGAAACGCGTTCTTGTTGCAAAACCGCGAACCTTTATGAACAGATCCGGTATCGCAGTTGAGGCTTTGGTTAAGAGATTGAATGTCCCATTGTCATCGATACTTGTCTGTGTTGATGATTTCAACATTCCACTGGGAGCAGTACGAATCCGCAGGGGTGGTTCTCACGGTGGGCATAATGGGTTGAAATCGATTGCTGCCCAGGTCGGATCAGATTTTCCAAGGATCCGAATAGGGATCGGGCCTCTGCCGCAGGGAGCTGATATTATCAGCTTTGTTCTTGGGGAATTCTCAGGAGAAGAAAATGCGACTTTGGAAAAAGTCGTTCCCAGGGCAGCAGATGCAGCTAAACTATTCATGAGTGATGGAATTGACATCGCCATGAATCATTTCAATAAATAATATCCTGCCCCAGACTACGGCAGTCTGGAGCCAGTAGACCACAGGAGGTTTGATGTGAAAAGGCCGTATGAAACAGTAGTCGTTTTTGATGGATCGCTTCCGGACGATGTGCTTCAAAAAGAGCAGAAACAGGTTGAAGATCTCATTAAACAGAATGCAGATTATGAGAAGACCGATATCTGGGGGAAGCGGGCTCTTGCTTACCCGATCAAGAAAAAACGCAATGGTTACTACTGCATGTTTCTGTTTGAAGGTGATGGAACCGTTGTTATGGCACTGGATCGTTACGTCAAATTGAATGAAAGTATCCTTCGTCATCTCACTGTACAGCGGAACGTTAAAAATGATGCTGCCCGCGCAGCCGTAGCTGCTCGTAGAGAAAAAGCTGCAGAAAGTGAACAGACCGAAACCGAAGCACAACAGGAAGAATAGACAGGAGTAATATATGTACCAGAGAAATAGAAATAGCAACGGCAATGAATATAATCCCATGTCTCGACGCAGAGCAAAGAAGGTCTGCTGGTTCGAGCAGAACAAAGTCGAGCCAGATTACAAAGACATCAGAATTATCTCCACATATGTAACTGAGCGGGGGAAGATTGTTCCGCGACGTCTTTCAGGGGTAACTTCAAAAAATCAGCGAAAACTCGCGGTTGCAATCAAACGCGCTCGTCATCTTGCATTGTTGCCATTTGTAGCCGAAAACATTAAATAACACAAGAACACATCATTGAGAGGAGCTGTCTGGCTATGGAAGTTGTTCTGAAGAAAGATTATGATGGGCTGGGCAAGGCCATGGATGTGATCCCTGTGAAAGATGGCTATGCCCGGAATTTCCTTATACCTCAGGGTATTGCAGTTCCTGCAACCGAGGGCAATAAGAAGAAAGTAGCTGAAGCGAAGAAATTTGCCGAACGCAAAGAGGAGAAAAAACTCGGTGAAGCACGTGAACTTGCAAAGAAAATAGAGCAGGTCCCCTGTACTATACCGGTCAAGGTCGGTGAAGAGGAAAAGATATATGGGTCAGTTACGGCTCAGGATATCGCCGATTTCCTCAAAAAAGAGGGATTCGATGTTGAAAAACGTAATGTGGATCTCGATGAGCCGATTAAACAACTTGGCGTATACAATATTGGCATCAACCTCTATCGTGATATTTCAGCAAAACTGAAGGTCTGGGTAGTTAAGGAAGAGCAGTAGGCCCGGCAAATACCAGTTCTTATGAAAAATGCCGGGTCTTCCAGTAAGATCCGGCATCTTTTTTATTATAAGAAATCGAAAGGATATACTCCATGGATTTTCGAGGATGTTACGTCGCGATAGTGACACCATTCACAGGTGATGGCAAAATCGATGAACCTTCACTTCGCGCTCATATAGATATGCTCATCAGTAATGGTGTCGCCGGAATCGTTCCGTGCGGTACAACTGGAGAATCTGCTACTCTCTCATGGGAGGAGCACAACAGAGTCGTTGATATAGTCATTGATCAGGTTAATGGTCGTGTGCAGGTCATAGCTGGTGCGGGATCAAATAACACCGAAGAATCAATAGCTACAGCAAGGCATGCACAAAAACGTGGCGCTTCGGCCATTCTTTGTATCACTCCATATTACAACAAACCAACTCAGGAAGGTCTCTTTCAACACTATCGGGCTATTGCCTCTCAGGTTGAAGTTCCTGTGGTGGTGTACAATGTGCCGGGTCGGACCGGGGTAAACCTGCTTCCGGAAACACTCGAACGGATCTGTGCTTTTGAAAATATCGTTGCCGTTAAAGAAGCGAGTGGAAATGTCTGTCAGGTCTCTGAGATTCATCGCAGATGTGGTGAACGTCTGACGATCTTGTCAGGAGACGATGCTTTGACATTACCGATACTGGCTATCGGAGGAAAAGGGGTCATCTCTGTTGCAGGGAATATTGTTCCTGCCAGAATGAGCGCTCTTATAGATACCTTTTTCAAAGGTGATTTAGGTGCAGCACTGAAAATTCATGAAGAGCTGCTGCCTCTGAATAATGCAATGTTTATTGAAACCAACCCGATCCCGGTAAAAACAGCAATGTGTCTTATGGGAATGAATAATGGAAAATTCCGCTTGCCCCTGGTTCCCATGAGTGAGCGCAATAAACAGGAACTCATCAACGTACTACGTACATACAACCTCAATATTCAGGAGTAGATGTGGATCTCAATGTAGTGATTGTTGGCGCTCTGGGAAGAATGGGTGTGGAGATCGCTAACATCGTGCTCAACGATAATGCGCTTAAATTGCGGGGTGCCATTGAATACCAGGGACACCCAGCCTATGGAAATGATTACGGAACCGCAATCGGAAGGGGACCACTGGGCATTAAGGTGCAAAGTTCTGTTGAGGATATCGATTTTAGCAATACCGTTTTAATCGATTTTTCTTCACCAGCTTCAACCCGCTCAATTCTGGAAAAAGCACCGGAAAAGAAAATTCCAGTGGTAATCGGAACTACCGGACTGGGGCAAGGGGAACTTGATCTGGCCAAAGATGTTGCTCAGAACGTACCCGTTTTAGTGAGTCCAAACATGAGCTTAGGGGTAAATCTTCTGTTTTCACTAACTCAGATGGTTGCATCACGCCTGAAGGACCAGTTCGATATCGAAATCATTGAAGCGCATCACAGATTCAAAAAAGATGCCCCAAGCGGAACTGCTCGTCGTTTAGGTGAAGTGGCAGCAGAAGCACTGGGTCTCAATTATAATGAAGCAGTACGAAACGGTCGGGAAGGAATTTCTGATTCGATCCGCTCCTCCGTGGAAATCGGTATGCATGCAGTTCGTGGTGGCGATATAGTTGGTGACCATACTGTTCTGTTTGCCGGGATGGGTGAGCGCGTCGAACTTCGACACATGGCCCATAGCCGCAGCACCTTTGCTCAGGGAGCTGTTGTAGCTGCTAAATGGCTAAGCAATCAAAATGCTGGTTTCTATTCGATGCGTGACGTACTTGGGTTATAACTCCTAATCAACTCTCAGGGAGTAACTATGAGATTTTTTTCCTTTTTTAGTTTTGCGATTCTTCTCTTTTGCACTGTGCAGGCACAGGATATCATCGAAAGTGCTCCGGAACCCTCCCAACCATCAGGTACAGATGTCCTTGCGGAATCTGAAGACGGGGAATTGATTTTTGATGATGAGGATCTCCTGAAGGCAGCCAAAACCGAAAATAAAGGTGAAGCAAAGCAGAAAGAGATGGTCGTTGAGAGCGAAGAGGAGCTTATTCTGGACGGTGGGGAGGAGGATCTTCTTGAAGCCGCCAGACCCAAAGTCGTTGAAACTATTCCGGATGATACCATCAAAACAGATTCCTCTGGCATACTTTCTAAAGAGAGTAGTGCAAGTGAAACGATTATCGGTTCTGAGGATAAGAATGTCATTCCCATGCGATCCGGACGCCCTGGACCTTCAATGCCCGTTGTGGATAAGGAACCTGAACCCGCCAATGCCCGTATCGAGAATCCCCAATCCATCAATTTTGCACGTAATCTGAATGAATACCGATCACCGAAATTGGCAATGTTGCTATCGCTGTTAGTACCAGGTACTGGTCAGGCCTATGCACGTCACTCTTTTAAAGCCGGGGTATTTGGGGCTACAGAAGTAGCAATTATCGGGCTGGGAACGGCTATGGGGATTGTTGGCAAAAATGCTAAAAAGGATGCCAGAAAATTTGCAGATCAGCACTACTCAGCTGACAAATTTCAGTCTTACTATGATGAGCTCAGCAGAGGAGTACACCTCGATACTGTCAAGAATATATTTCTGGGATTGAGTGCTGTAGAATTCGCCAATGATGCCCGAGTGAAAAATGAATCATTCTATGCTACTATTAAAGACGGGGATAACCCATTTATCCATGGATGGAAAGATGTTGAACCGGTATTCAGCCAGGCTGATGCCGACACAAAGTATGTGCGGTATAACGAATACCTGTTTTACCGTAAAGGCAGCGACAGTCTGAGTGCACAATACGGTTTTTCAGAGTATCAGAAGCAGTTCAGTGATAAAATCTCTTCCTCTAATTCATATTACCGTGTTTCCAAAAATGTGCTGACACTTCTACTGGTAAACCATATTATCAGTGCAATTGATGCAGGAATCACTGCAAAAGCACACAATGACCGTTTACTTAAAAAAGAGAGCGTATGGCAAAACATCAATATAGAGCAGCAATACGTGACAACAGGTACAGGGACTGCAACCGGATATGCTCTTCAGGTGAGATTTTGAAGAAATATACTACTCCCTTAATCTTCCTTTTCCTTTGCGTTGGCTCTACTGCTCAGGTAACGATACAGGATAAGTCGACCGATAGTGTCAATGTCTTTTCTGTAACTGAGCAGTCGGTTAAATCTGCGAAGCTTGCGATGGCAGCTTCGTTTGTACTTCCAGGAATGGGGCATCAGTATCTGGGTCGCGCACAATCGGCTTTTGCCTATATAGGTGTAGACATACTGTCCCTGTTCGGGGCCATCTTCTCAGAGCAGTACTCACGAAAACTGGAATCCGATGCACGGGGGTATGCCGGTTTGTACGCTTCTGTGAAGAATGGAACTAAAGATGATTATTACTGGCGTGTTATTGGTGAATTCAATGATATGGAATCCTATAATCAGGCTGTTCGTCTGAATCGTGATTTTGATGAGGAATATACAGATGGTAAAATGAGCTGGAAGTGGATCGATGATTCTTTCAGGGAGGAATATTCCCAGATAATGAAAAACTCGCGACAATTCCATACTGCCGCATCATTTTTTATCGGTGCAATGGTCCTTAACCGCATTGTGGCATTTGTTGATATCAGAGCAACTACTCGCTATAAAGGAATTAAGAGTACCGCGTTTCAGCCTTTAATTTCTCCGGATTTTACCTCTGCAGGAATTGCCGTATCAGCAGGCTTCTAAAACACCTGAATGTTGCACCCAACCCTGCATGATGTTATTTTTATACAATATATTGTGGTGATGTAGATTAGTTACACCACTTTTTCATCTTAATTGAGGAGGACAGATGCGTTGTCCTTTTTGCAGTCATGGTGAGGATAAGGTCGTGGATTCCCGTTCCAGCAAGGAGGGACGAGCTGTGCGAAGGCGAAGAGAGTGTCTCAGATGCGGGCAGCGATTCACGACATACGAGTATATCGAAAACATATCTTTAACCATCATAAAAAATGATCAGCGCCGCGAACCCTACGATCGCCAGAAGCTAATGCAGGGTATTGTTGCAGCATGTAAAAAACGGCCGGTGAGCATAAAGAAAATTGAAAGTATTGTCGATAAAATCGAGACTTCGATCGAAAAGTCGGGCAAAATGGAAGTTCCCAGTTCTGAGATCGGGAAAATGATGATGACTGAGCTCTATCAGCTCGACGAGGTAGCGTACGTTCGTTTTGCTTCTGTTTACAGAAAATTCAAAGATATCAGCGAATTCATATCTGAGGTCAAGGATATCGAATCGAAGGGTGAGCCAATTACAAACAAACTCACCTGAAGCAAGAGTTTCTGCTTCCGCTTCTCTCATATCTGACTACTTCTGCAATACTCATTGGCGTTGAGGTTCAGGGTAAAAAATAGTTCCCCTTTTAACCTGGTGAAAGCCGGATTTCTTCATTCAGTAAAGACCTGGATTTTTTTTGTGAATATCAGGCAATCCAAAACGAATATTGTATCTCAATGTTCACATTAACAATAAACAATCTGGTTGTCCAATGGTATTCTCCTTCTCTTCTACAGACCGCCTCGAAGACTTCTTTCAGAATGCACTGGTTGGATTTCATCTTTTCGACCGGAATCAACTCTTTTTGGAAATCAACGACTATGAACTTTCACTTATCGGGTACACCAGAGAGGAAATTGTTGGAAATAAAAAATGGAGTGATCTGATTGTTCCGGATCAACTGGAGCGCTTTAATTCTCATTGGTTTCATATACTTCATAAAAAAACAGTGCAGAATATGGAATACACACTGGTGCATAGAGATGGGCACCACGTGTTTGTACTTCTAAATGCATCGGGAAATTTCGATGAACAGGGAAACCTGCTCAACACACGGGGGATTGTAGTTGACATTAGTTTACGTAAAAACCTCGAGCGAGCATTACGTCAAAGCGAATTCCGTTTCAGATCCATGGTTGATACCGCACAGGAGGGAATCTGGGTTATTGGTACAGATGAGAAAGTGGAGTATGCGAATCGTAAAATGGCCTCAATGTTAGGGCTGGAGCTGCCTCAGGACATGATTGGCCGTATGGTTGATTCTTTTTATAAGGAGTTTTCACCGAAGCATATAACAACGGGCTCTCAACATGAGTTCAATAAAATAAGGGAAAACTGTCTTATCAGGAGCGATGGATCGTTGCTGCAGGTGATTGAATCGAGTTCTGATCTTGTGGATGATAGCGGCGACAGAAGAGGAACGCTCAAGATGGTTACAGATATGAGTGATTTGATTATCGAGCAAAAACGACAAAAATTGGCTGTGAAGATTTTACAGATCCTTAATACTGCACATATTCAGGAAAATATGGTAAAGCAGATTCTTGAAATGATAAAGGAATACGGAAGTTATGATACAGCTACCCTTCGAATAAAAGAAAACGGCACAGGAACAAGCTGTGTAATTGCTGCAATGCAAAATGGGGATGGATGTGTTTGTGGCGATTCCTTATGTAAAACATATAATCTGATGCAGAGTATACTTCAATCATCAAAGACATTCTGGACAAATGATTTGAAATCCGTTCCACTCGATATTCCAGGTGCCGATATTCATTTTGCTTCTTGTCTGGAAAGTGGCTATCTTTCTGTTGCCATTGTACCGCTGTGTGCAGAAGAGCGCACCATCGGCTTTCTCCACCTGGCAGACCGACGGAAACATGTGTTCACCAGAGAAGATATCACCTTCATTGAAGGGCTTGCTGCGAGTATAGGAGTTGCATTAGCCCGTTTGCAGAGCAGCAAGTCGTTGGCTGAGTCCAACAGACTTTTGCAGAAAAAAAATCAGGATCTTGATGAACTGAATGAGCGACTGCGTCAATCTGATCTTCAGAAATCTGAATTTGTGTCGATGACCTCTCATGAATTGAAGGTTCCATTGAGCAGCATCATCGGATTTTCCCAGACGCTGCAAATGAGACAGTTTCCAGCAGAGGAAACAGAAAAATACCTGAAGATAATCGAAAAGGAGGGTAAACGGCTCAATTCAATTATCAGTGACCTTCTTGATCTGTCACGAATAGAGATCGGTTCATCGGAAATGAAAAAGACCTGGTTTGATCCTGGCAGACTGACTCAGGAGGTAATCGATCTTCTGGCAGCAACAGTGCAATTTGAAGTAAAAGTGGAGATTACCGACAGGGCAACTGAGTTGTTTGCTGACCGGGATCGTATAAAACAGGTGCTTCTGAATCTACTCAGCAATGCTGCCAAATATGGAAGTAACGATACGCCTGTGCGGGTAAGTATCAGGGTGGTTGATGGGGGCTGGGTTGAAATTGGCGTTCATGACAATGGGCCAGGAATACCGGAAAAAGATTTACCGCATCTTTTTCAGAAATTCTACCGGGGGCAGCATGAAAGAAAAAAGGAGGGAAGTGGTCTTGGGCTGGCAATTGCACGAGAGATTGTAAAGGCCCACAAAGGGAAAATCAGAGTAGAGTCGATACAGGGAAAGGGTGCATCTTTTTATTTTTCCCTTCCACTGAACGCTTCTGATTAATTCTCCAGGAATGCTACTTCTGTGGTCATCTTATCAATGAGTTGTTTTGCAATGAAAAAAGATCTTTCTAATCTAATGCGCTGTAAGGTATTTTGACGCTTCATTACTAAATTCTTCTCTGAGAATCGTACAGTAAGAGCTCATCATGCCGCAGAAAAAAAAGAAGCGCTTCATTCGAAAGATTATGCTTCGCTATTCTATCCGCAAAAAGCATTTACGTGGCACTATTGGGCATAAGCTCTTTGGTGATTACCTGTTTGATCACTCTCTCTGGATTCCAACACAGGAGGGAATTGCACGGGGAATTGCCCTTGGCCTATTCTGCGGCCTGCTTCCGATTTATGGTTTTCAGATGATCTTAACGATGGCTCTTGCCATTTTTTTTAGGGCAAACATCTCGGTTTCACTTCTCTGCACATTCATTACTAACCCGATTTCTGCCCCAGGCATACTGATAATTCAATATCGTTTCGGGAAGTGGGTTTCGTTGGTGTCCCATTTGAAACTGCCGGTTGAACCGGCCATTTCCAAATCGATCTTCTCCCATGGAATACCACTGATGGTTGGTTCTCTTCTCAGTGCTGTGCTTGTTGCATTACCCACCTATTTTATAGTCAGGACAGTCGGAGGAGTATTCCTGCGTAAGAAGGAGAAGGTTCAGTCCTCAGTTGATAGAGAGCCTGATAATTTACCGAATTAATTTTCAATATCCTGAATGCTGCGCCGGACATAAGTCGTGCAGGTATTATCTGCTGGTGTATGAAAAGCGCAACCAGATCTGATGTGTGCTTTCATTAACCTGTGCATTTGGATCATCGGGTTGTTTTAACTGATAATTGTAATCGTAATCCAGGGTAATTGCCCGGGCTATCCGCCAGCTTACAGTTGCGGAGATGTTGAAATCGGGGCGAGTGAATCGCATCTCAGGTGCAACCGGGGCGAATACTTTAAGTTCAGCACCTGCAGTACCCAGTCTCCCGATCCGCAAGGTTCCGTTAATTGATCCCTGTGGACCGAACTCAAAAACGCTGGTAGCACCTTCCGGGTGCAAAATGACGTTGTTGCTGACCCGGTTATGGAATCGCAGAGAATCACCTTCGTGGTATTTGACTTTTGTTTCATCAACGCTAAGATAGCGATTGTCAGGAAATCTGCTGTAGGAACTTCCGGCACCCAGTCGGATTTTAGCCTCGAAAATGCGGGCGTTGATCGCGTCCAGATTTGCACCCCCACCAACATCAACAACAAAAGGAGAAAATGAAGGGGATACTTCGAAGACCTGGCTGGTTGAATCGAAACTGGCTTCGTTTACGTAGTAATTTTTGTCGAGAATACAGAAACCACCATTTTTCTCCTCATCCCGTTTGATGCGCCGTGGAAGGAGGTTCGTCTGGAGCTCGGTGCGGCCATATGGACCAAGCCAGGGAAGAAAACGCCATATATAAAGGGACGTTACTCTGAAGTCGTCAGCTCCAGACGTTATATTCATGAATTCCAGATCGGATATATTGAAGCCTTCGTCGAGGCGAATGGAGGATTCCCATTCGTAGGGATTTCTGTTGAAGCGTAGCCACAAACTGCTTCTGAGGCTCAGGAGAGCGGTAATGGGTTGGACATGGTCTTCGCGTCTGTCGATAGTCCCGCTAAACTGAACTGTGCCTCCAATATTTATCCCGTATTTCCAGTGGGATGTGATCTTTTTTCCGGGCATGATATCAACGGTTCCTCCACCGAGAATTGCCATATTGTCGGGGTTCTGAACCAGGAGTAACTTTACAAGTTCTCCGGGAAGGAGGCGTACAGTAATAAAATTGGTCAAAGTATTGTAACTCTCACCTCTTCCCAGAATTTTATATGTTCCAGGTTTCAGTACCCATGTGTTTACAGATTCCCCCATGTCGGGGTCTGCACCGAAACCGCGTCCGTACGGTTCAAATTCGTCGATTCGAACAAGCTCATACTCACCGCGAAATGGTGTTGCATTTGTATCCACAGTTTCGATTGCAAGGCCTGACCAGTCAGGCATGACCGGACTCATCTTCGATTCTTCAACACTGACTTTTCTCACTATGCGCTGATGATGCGAGCCGCTCCCAAGCATTATGACATAATTACCGGGTTCAAGGTTGAAGGTTGCTCCCGGGGCTCCCGATTCTACGACATGACCATTAAGGTCCATAATTTCAATTACAGGTTCTCTTTCTGCTTCGGAGTATCGTGGAATG
>OBJA01001578.1_pt1 | contig 15135 bp, 10 predicted proteins | sample 1519751 | NCBI WGS metagenome assembly OBJA01 (sample SAMEA3881238, study PRJEB22517) | soil metagenome | biome: lake sediment; feature: soda lake sediment; material: sediment, water from around vicinity | place: India | collected 2013-12-23 | depth 3 m | reverse complement strand
AGGCGCGAATCCACCACCTTGGTATCCTGGGCCCCGCAGAATGGACAGCGCATGTGTTGGCCTCAATATCGGGACTTCATCGATCGTCGCAACCGTGCCCCTTGTAGGAGCGGCCTCTGGCCGCGAACCGGTGTGCCACTGCGTGTTCGCGGGCGGAGCCCGCTCCTACAGGGGGTAGCCGCTAGCCATACACGGGGAACCGCTTGCAGACCTCCAGCACCTGCTGCTTCACCCGCGCGATGGTGTCCTGGTTCTCCAGGTCGTCGAGGATGTCGCACATCCAGCCGGCCAGTTCGCGGCTCTCGTCCGCCCCGAAGCCGCGCGTGGTGATGGCGGGGGTGCCGATGCGGATGCCGCTGGTGACGAAGGGCGACTGCGGGTCCTTGGGCACGGCGTTCTTGTTCACGGTGATGTTGGCCGCGCCCAGGGCCGCGTCGGCGGCCTTGCCGGTCAGCCCCTTACTGATCAGGCTCACCAGGAACAGGTGATCGTCGGTGCCGCCGGACACCACGTCGTAGCCACGGTCCATGAACACCTTGGCCATGGCGCGGGCATTGTCCAGCACCTGCTGCTGGTAGGCCTTGAAGCCCGGCTCCAGCGCCTCCTTGAAGGCCACCGCCTTGGCGGCGATGACGTGCATCAGCGGACCACCCTGGGTACCGGGGAACACCAGCGAGTTGAGCTTCTTCTCGAGGTCCGGGTTGGCCTTGGCAAGGATTATGCCGCCGCGCGGGCCGCGCAGGGTCTTGTGGGTGGTGGATGTGGTGACGTCGGCGATCTGCACCGGGCTGGGGTAGAGGCCGGCGGCGATCAGGCCGGCCACGTGGGCCATGTCCACCATCAGGTAGGCGCCGACGCTGTCGGCGATGTCCCGGAAGCGCTGCCAGTCCACCACGCGCGAATAGGCGGAGAAGCCGGCCACGATCATCTTCGGCTGGTGCTCCTTCGCCAGCGCCTCCACCTGCTCGTAGTCGATCTCGCCGGTGTCATCGTGGATGCCGTACTGGAAGGCCTTGTAGATCTTGCCGGAGAAATTCACCTTGGAGCCGTGGGTCAGGTGGCCGCCGTCGGCCAGGCTCATGCCCAGCACGGTGTCACCCGGCTCCAGCAGCGTCATGTACACGGCGGCATTGGCCTGGGAACCGGAATGGGGCTGCACATTGGCGTAGTCGGCCCCGAACAGCTGCTTGACGCGGTCGATGGCCAGCTGCTCGGCGATGTCCACGTACTCGCAGCCACCGTAGTAGCGCTTGCCCGGATAGCCCTCGGCATACTTGTTGGTCAGGGCCGAGCCCTGCGCCTCCATGACGCGCGGACTGGCATAGTTCTCCGAGGCGATGAGCTCGATGTGCTCTTCCTGGCGGGTGCGTTCGTGCTCGATGGCGGACCAGAGTTCGGGGTCGTAGCCGGCGATGGTCATGTCTTTGCTGAACATTCGGTATACCTTGGGGCAAGCGGGAAACAAGGGCGGAATGATACCGGATTCAGGCAGTTATTGCATGACCTGGGACAAGCCCGGGGGATGGTCCCGCCAGACCCTGGATCACGGGGAAACAAGGACTTAGGGGCAAGCCCATGTGTCAGGCGCTGCGAAACGCGGAGAACGCAGAGACGCAGAGGACGCGGAGATTTTCAATATTACGAATGGCACGGACTTACTCAGGAGTAGGTATTTATGGCTACAATCGAGTCTCGTCATTCCCGCGAATGCGGGAATCCATGTACTTTGAACCACTGGATTCCCGCATTCGCGGGAATGACGGAATAGAAATCTTATAGTCCATAACCTCCGCGTCCTCTGCGTCTCTGCGTTCTCCGCGTTTCGCGGCGTCGAACCTCCAGCGGAGCTACAAACCCCCACCGCCACCACCTATAATGCCCTACTTTGGAACAGACCACGGAATCTCCATGGCGCAATACGTCTACACCATGAACCGCGTCGGCAAGGTGGTGCCGCCCAAGCGGCACATCCTGCGCGACATCTCCCTGTCCTTCTTCCCCGGCGCCAAGATCGGCGTGCTGGGCCTGAACGGCTCCGGCAAGTCCACCCTGCTGCGCATCATGGCCGGCGTGGACACGGACATCGAGGGCGAGGCCCGCCCCCAGCCCGGTATCAAGGTGGGCTACCTGCCCCAGGAGCCGCAGCTGGATGAGGGCAAGGACGTGCGCGGCAACGTGGAGGAGGCCCTGGGCGAGGTGAAGCAGGCGCTGACCCGGCTGGACGCGGTGTACGCCGCCTATGCCGAACCCGACGCCGACTTCGACGCCCTGGCCAAGGAGCAGGGTGAACTGGAGAACATCATCCAGGCCAATGATGGGCACAACCTGGAACGCACCCTGGAAGTGGCCGCCGACGCCCTGCGCCTGCCGCCCTGGGAGGCGGACGTCAGCAAACTGTCCGGCGGCGAGAAGCGCCGCGTGGCCCTGTGCAAGCTGCTGCTGTCCAAGCCCGACATGCTGCTGCTGGACGAGCCCACCAACCACCTGGACGCCGAATCGGTGGCCTGGCTGGAGCGCTTCCTGCACGACTACGAGGGGACCGTGGTGGCCGTCACCCATGACCGCTACTTCCTCGACAACGTGGCCGGCTGGATCCTGGAACTGGACCGCGGCCATGGCATTCCCTGGGAGGGCAACTACTCCTCCTGGCTGGAGCAGAAGGAGGCGCGCCTGGAGCAGGAACAGAAGTCCGAGGCGGCGCGCATCAAGGCCATGAAGCAGGAGCTGGAGTGGGTGCGCACCAATCCCAAGGGCCGCCATGCCAAGAGCAAGGCGCGCCTGGCGCGCTTCGAGGAGATGTCCTCCAAGGACTACCAGAAGCGCAACGAGACCAACGAACTGTTCATCCCGCCGGGCCCGCGCCTGGGCGACCTGGTGGTGGAGGCCAGGGGCCTGCGCAAGTCCTTCGGCGACCAGCTGCTCATCGACGGCCTGGACTTCAACCTGCCGCGCGGTGGCATCGTCGGCATCATCGGCCCCAACGGCGCCGGCAAGACCACCCTGTTCCGCATGATGGTCGGCCAGGAGCAGCCGGACCGCGGCGAACTGCGCATCGGGGATACCGTCCAGCTCGCCTACGTGGACCAGAGCCGCGACGCCCTGGACCCGAAGAAGACCGTGTGGGAGGAGATCTCCGGCGGCCACGATGTGATGCAGGTGGGGGAGTTCGAGATCAATTCCCGCTCCTACGTGAGCCGCTTCAACTTCCGCGGCTCGGAACAGCAGAAGCAGGTGGGCAATCTGTCCGGCGGCGAGCGCAACCGCGTGCACCTGGCCAAGCTGCTCGCCTCCGGCGGCAACCTGCTGCTGCTCGACGAACCCACCAACGACCTGGACGTGGAGACCCTGCGCGCCCTGGAAGAGGCCATCCTCGAGTTCCCCGGCTCGGTGGTGGTCATCTCCCATGACCGCTGGTTCCTCGACCGCGTCGCCACCCACATCCTCGCCTACGAGGGCGACAGCCAGGTGGTCTGGTTCGAGGGCAACTACGCCGACTACGAGGCCGACCGCAAGCGCCGCCTCGGCGACGCCGCCGACCAGCCGCACCGCATCAAGTACAAGAAGCTGGCGGGGTAGTATTGAAGGGGTGACCGGCGCCTGTAGGAGCGGCCTTGGCCGCGAACCGGGGATGTTGCTGTTTTCCCTGTGGCTCCATGTCGTCATCCATAAAATCAAACACCTGGATACCCGCCGTCGCGGGCATGACGATTCAATCAAAGCCTCCCTATGTGGCCGTAGTTGCCCTGCCATCGGACCCTGAGGTAAAGCTCGCGGTTGAAGCGCCGCTATTTCTTTCGCTAGACTTTTTCCATCGAGTCGCGAAAGGAGTGGTGTATGCGTTCCGATCCCGATATCCCCATGCCGGTGACCGAGGCCTCCCTGCCCGACTATTTCCGTACCCGCCTGCGCCGCTCGGCGCGGCGCCTGAACCTCCAGCCCCACGACGACACCCTCTGGTACCTCGGCGACCTGCTGCACCGCTACGGCCGTAGCGAACAGGTGTTCGACTACCAGGAGGGCCAGCGCGGCCTGCGCCCCCTGGCCCTGCTCTACGACGATGCGCGCACGGCGGGCAACGAGCGTGAGCGCTGCCTGCTGCTGCAGCGGCTCGGCGACCTGGCCCTGTTCGTCGGCGCACTGTTCCCCGAGCGCTACGCACGCCACGGCCTGTACCAGGACTATTTCGTCGGCATGGGTGGCGGCGCCTACGACTACCTGGCGGACCGCGCCCCCGCCAACCGCCACATCTTCCGCGAACTGACCCACCAGTTCGCGCGCATGCTGGAGCTGGTGGCCGCCGCCGGCTCCCGCCACAGCCGCTTCAGCCACGACGACATCATGCGCCTCTACGCCCGCTGGCTGGCCAGCGGCAACCCGACGCTGGCGCGCCAGCTGCAGGCCCTGGGGGTTCTGCTCGGGCCGGCGGGGCGGAATCACTAGGGAATCCCTACGCACCCGTCACGGCCCGTCACAGGTCGGGCTTGTAGGTCGGGCTTGTAGGTCGGGCTTGTAGGTCGGGCTTCAGCCCGACAACCGGCATGAACACCACCAAACCCGTCGGACTGAAGTCCGACCTACAAATGAATCGTTTGGGGATTGCCGCGCTTCGCTCGCAATGACGAAGTCGCTACGCGCCCCGCGCTGACGAGGCACTGCCCCGTGCCGCAAGGCGGACCCAATACAAGCGAGCTGCAAACAGGATACCCAGCAGGACCACATACAGCATGGGCTCGCGCACATCGGCCTTCACCAGCCACCAGAAATGCAGTACCCCCAGTATCGCCACGCCATAGACCAGGCGATGCAGCTTCCGCCAGTTCCGTCCCAGGCGCTTCATCATTGCGTTGGTGGAGGTAAGCGCCAGCGGCAGCAGCAATACATAGGCCAGCATGCCCACGGTGATGAAGGGCCGCTCGAGGATGTCGCGGCCGATCTCACCCCAATCGAAGAACTGGTCCAGCCACAGGTAGGTGACGAGGTGCAGGGTCGCGTAGAAGAAGGCGAACAGCCCCAGCATGCGCCGCAGCCGCAGCGGCCAGCTCCAGCCGAAGCCGCGTTTCAGCGGCGTCATCAACAGGGTGAGCAACAGCAGGCGCAGGGTCCAGTCGCCCGTGCCGTGGGTGATGTATTCGATGGGGTTGGCGCCCAGCTGTTGCTGCCAGCCGAGCCAGGACCACCAGGCCAGGGGCAGCAGGCAGGCCAGGAACAGGGCGGGCTTGAGCCAACGCATCATCGGCTCACCGGCACCCTGTAGGAGCGGCCATCGGCCGCGAACGATGGTGGCACGCCGGTTCGCGGCCGGAGGCCGCTCCTACAGGGTGGCTGCATGACGCTTTACCTGATCCGTCACTAGAAATTCTTGCGCAGGTCCATACCCCGGTACAACTGCGCCACCTGCTCGCCATAGCCGTTGAACATCAGGGTGTCGCGCTTGCGTATCTCCCCGATGCGCCGTTCGCGGCGCTGGCTCCAGCGCGGGTGATCCACCTCGGGATTCACGTTGGAATAGAAGCCGTATTCGCGCGGTGCCACCGCCATCCAGGACGAGGTGGGCTGGGTCTCGCGGAAGCGGATGGCGACGATGGATTTGATGCTCTTGAAGCCGTATTTCCAGGGCACTACCAGGCGCAGCGGCGCGCCGTTCTGGTTGGGCAATACCTCGCCGTAGAGGCCCACCGTCAGGATCGTGAGCGGATGCAGGGCCTCGTCCATGCGCAGGCCCTCCACATAGGGCCAGTCCAGTACCCGCGAACGCTGGCCCGGCATCTGCTCGGGATCCTGCAGGGTGATGAACTCCACGTACCGGGCATTGGCGGTCGGCTCGAAGCGCTTGACCAGGTCCGCCAGGGGGAAGCCGATCCAGGGGATCACCATGGACCAACCCTCCACGCAGCGCAGCCGGTAGATACGCTCCTCCAGGGCATGGGGCCTGAGGATGTCCTCCAGCGTATAGGTACCGGGTTTCGCCACCTCGCCCTCGATGCGCACTGACCAGGGATCGGTGTGCAGGCGGTGGGCATGCCTGGCGGGATCACCCTTTCCGGTGCCGAATTCATAGAAGTTGTTGTAGGTGGTGACATCCTCGTAGGGCGTCAGCGCCTCGTCGCTGGAGAAGGCCGCGTTCCGGGGCGCCTCCAGGGCGGCGCGTGCCGCGGGGCCCAGCAGGCCGCCGGCCAGCAGGCTGGCGCCCAGAGCCAGGCCGCCCTGCAGGAAGCGGCGCCGTTGCCGGTAGAGGGCTTCGGGGGTGATCTCCGAGGGCAGGATGTCCGTGGGGGTTTTGATCGGCATGGTCCGGCTCATCTTTTCATTCGGGATACAACTGTGACCCCAACACCAACACAGGGTTCACAACCCTTGAGTCAGGTCTGATTTATTCGTCATACCCGCGTAGGCGGGCATCCATGGTTCTGAAACACCTGGATTCCCGCCTTCGCGGGAATGACGGAAAGGACATTAATCAGCGCTTCCCTAGTACAGCAACTGCAGCATCACCAGCATCACCACCAGGAACAGCAGGGTCATGATGCCGCCGGCGCGCAGGAAATCCACCACCCGGTAGCCGCCGGGGCCCATGATGAGCGCGTTCACCTGGTGGGTGGGGATCAGGAAGGAATTGGAGGTGGCCAGCGCCACGATGAGGGCGAAGACGGCGGGATCGGCGCCCGCCACCCCCGCCAGCTGGGCCTGCACGGCGATGTTCACCGCCAGGGGCACCAGCAGCACGGTGGCCCCCACGTTGGACATGACCAGGCTGAACAGGGTGGCCAGCAGGGCGATCACCAGCTGCAGTTGCCAGGGACTCACGTCGTTGCCCAGCAGCTCCAGGGTGTGCAAGGCGATCCAGGCGGCGGTGCCACTGCCCTCCACCGCCGCGCCCAGGGGGATAAGGCTGGCGAGCAGGAACACCGTCTGCCAACTGACCGCCTGGTAGGCCTCGTCCATGGTCAACACACCGCTGATGACCATGCCCACCGCGCCGGTCAGCAGCGCCACCGACAGCTTCACCTCGGTGAACAGCACCAGGCCCAGGGCGATGGCGAAGAACACCAGGGCATGGGGCACCTTGTGCGGGCGCAGCTCCTCGTGGGGGTATTCGGTGGTGACGATGACGAAGTCGCGGTCGCGTTCCAGCCGCGCCAGCTGGTTCCAGGCCACGTGGCAGACCAGGGTATCGCCGCCCTGGAAGGGGATCTCGTCCAGGCCCTCGTCCTCCTCGCAGATGGCCTTGCCCTGGCGGTGGATGGCCAGCACCGTGAGCCCGTAGGTCTTGCGCATCCACACATCACGCACCGACTTGCCGATGAGCCCGGAACTGGGCGGGATGACCAGCTCGGCGATCCCCGCCCGGTCCGGCTTCAGGGCCGAGGCCAGCACATCCAGGTCCGAGCTGATCTTGAGCCGGGCCGCCGCCGCGAACTCACCCAGCCGCGAGGAAGAGGCCAGGATCCCCAGCACCTGGCTGGCCTCGATGCGGGTGTCCCGCGCCAGCCCGCCCGGCGCCAGCGACAGTTCCTGGCCTGCCTGGACGGCGACCACGCGCAGGTGGAACTCGTGCTCGACATCCCCCACGGTGCGCCCCACCAGCGGACTCAGGGCCGGTACCCGCACCTCGTTGAGGGTATAGCCCAGGCCGTAGACCCGCTGCAGGTATTCCTGGGTGCTGGCCATGGTGGTGACCGCCCGGGTCTCGACGGCGGGCAGTATCCGCCGGCCCAGGAGCACGAAGTAGCCGATCCCGGTGGCGACCAGGGCAAGGCCGATGGGCGTGACGGCGAACAGGCCGAATTCCGCCATGGGTTCCAGGCCCTTGCCGGCCAGCACCTGGTTGGAGGTGGCGATCAGGTCATTGAGCAGGATCAGGGGGCTGGAGCCGATCATGGTCATGGTGCCGCCGAGGATGGCGCAGAACCCCATGGGCATGAGCAAGCGCGACATGGGCAGGCCGGTGCGCACGGAGATGCGGCTGACCACCGGCAGGAACAGGGCCGCCGCGCCCACGTTCTGCATGAAGCTGGAGATCACGCCGGTGGTGCCGGAGATGAGCGGGATGATGCGTCGCTCGGTGGTGCCACCGATGCGCAGGATATGGTTCGCCACCAGTCCCATGATGCCGGTGCGGTCCAGGCCGGCGCCGATGATCATCACGGCGATGATGGAGATGACCGCGTTGCTGGCGAAGCCCGTGAACAGCAGGTCGGGGGCGACCAGCTCCGGCACGAAGGGCAGCACCGTGGTCAGGCCCAGCAGCACCAGCACCAGGATGGCCGCCACGTCCACCCGCACCACCTCGGAGACGAACAGGTAGACGGTGAAGGCCAGCAGCCCCAGCACCCAGAGCATTTCGGTGGTCAGTTCCATGCGGGTTTCCTGCCCTTGCGGGAAAAGGCGCGGCAATGACCCGGATTCTACCGGCCCGGAATCGAGGCTGCCAGGAACGCCGCTCGCCCTAAAGCCGCCTCACTGCCTGGCCGCTATTGTACTCAGACGGTGCGCCGTGGTACTGCGCCCGCCGGGGCCCTGGCCACGTGCCGGGCTTTTCGCCAGCACTGGCGTCAGAACCTCGCAAGGGGGGATCGAGATGCGTACCCGGATCGTGGATGAAGAAGTACTGGCCCGTGCGGCGGAAGCCGCGGAACAGGAACGGGGCAACAAGATCAAGCAGGTGAGCAAGGAACGCCTCAGCCATCGCGCCGCCATGCGCGCCCTGGAGCGCAAGCGCGAGATCGAGGAGCTGCGCCGCAACCTGAGCGACTTCGAGGATTACTGGCTGGAAGAAAACTAGACACTTGTGGAAACGATAAAAGGGCGCCCGGGGCGCCCTTTTTTCATGCCGGAAGAATGCCCACCTCGGAGAGTTCGCCCGGGGGACCGGGCTCCTACGGGCAGGAGTCCGTTACCGCTCGCGCGACCTGTAGGAGCCCGCTCCACGGGCGATGGGGATCCAGGGGACCGGACTGCTAGCCCACCGCCACCCGCGCGTTGCGGAACAGACGCAGCCAGGGACCATCTTCGCCCCACTCGTCGGGATGCCAGGAATACTGCAGGGTGCGGAACACGCGTTCCGGGTGCGGCATCATGATGGTGAAGCGGCCGTCGCTGGTGGTCATGCCGGCGATGCCCAGCGGCGAGCCGTTGGGGTTGGCGGGATAGAGCTCGGTCGGGTTGCCAAAGTGATCCACGTAGCGCAGGGCCACGGCCCTGCTGTCCAGGGCCTGTTGCGCGCCCTGTTCCGTGGCGAAGCGGGCCTGGCCCTCGCCGTGGGCCACGGCGATGGGCAGGCGCGAGCCGGTCATGCCCTGCAATAACAGGGACGGGGATTCCGGCACCTCCACCAGGGAGAAGCGCGCCTCGAACTGTTCCGAGCGGTTGCGCACGAAGGCCGGCCAGGCCTCGGAACCGGGGATCAGCGCCTTCAGCCCCGACATCATCTGGCAGCCGTTGCACACCCCCAGGCCCCAGCTGTCGCCACGGGCGAAGAAGGCAGCGAACTCGTCGCGGGCGCGGGCGTTGAACAGGATGGACTTGGCCCAGCCCTGGCCGGCGCCCAGCACGTCGCCGTAGGAGAACCCGCCACAGGCGGCCAGGCCGCTGAAGTCCGCCAGGGATACGCGCCCGGCGATGATGTCGCTCATGTGCACGTCGTGGGCCTCGAAGCCGGCCGCGTGGAAGGCGGCGGCCATCTCGATCTGGCCGTTGACCCCCTGCTCGCGCAGGATGGCCACCTTCGGCTTCGCGCCGCGGTTCACGAAGGGTGCCGTCACGTCCTCGGCGGGGTCGAAGGCCAGCCGCGGCTGCAGGCCGGGATCCTCCGCCTTCAGCAGAGCATCGTATTCCTGCTGGGCACACTCCGGGTTGTCGCGCAGGGCCTGCATGCGATGGCTGGTCTCCGCCCAGGCCCGCTGCAACTCCACGCGCTTCTCGCGCAGCAGGGTCTGGCTGCCGCGGGTGACGATCACCCGGTCCTCCTCGTTGAGGGTGCCGATCACATGGCTGTGCCGGCCCAGGCCCGCCTCGCGCAGACCCTCCAGCACGGTGTCGGTGTCGCAGTGGCGCACCTGCAGCACCGCGCCCAGCTCCTCGCTGAACAGGGCGGCGATGGCGTCCTCGCCCAGGTCGTCGAGCTGTACCGTGATGCCGGTGTGGCCGGCGAAGGCCATCTCGCACAGGGTGGCCAGCAGGCCACCGTCGGAACGATCGTGGTAGGCCAGCAGCAGCTCGTCGCGCCGCAGGTCCTGGATGGCGGCAAAGAAATGCTTCAGCGCCTCGGCATCCTCGATGTCGGGGGCATGGTGCCCCAGCTGCCGGTACACCTGGGTCAGGGCCGAGCCGGCCAGGCGGTTGCGGCCCTTGCCCAGGTCCACCAGCACCAGGTCGCTATCGCCCCGGTCACGGCGCAGCTCGGGGGTGAGGGTGCGGCGCACGTCGGCCACGGGGGCGAAGGCGGTGATGATCAGCGACAGGGGCGAGGTCACGGTGCGCGTCTCGCCGTCCTCCTGCCATACCGTCTTCATGGACAGGGAATCCTTGCCCACGGGGATGGCGATCCCCAGGCGCGGGCAGAATTCCTCGCCCACGGCGCGCACGGTATCGAACAGGTTGGCATCCTCGCCGGGATGGCCGGCGGGCGCCATCCAGTTGGCGGACAGGCGCACCTGGCCCAGGCTCTCCACGTCGGCGGCGGCGAGGTTGGTGATGGCCTCGCCCACGGCCATGCGGCCCGAGGCGGTGGCGTCCACCAGGGCGATGGGCGTGCGCTCACCCATGGCCATGGCCTCCCCCGCGTGGCCACGGTAGTCGGCGCAGGTCACGGCCACGTCGGCCACCGGCACCTGCCAGGGCCCGACCATCTGGTCGCGCGCCACCATGCCGGTGATGCTGCGGTCGCCGATGGTGATGAGGAAGGACTTGCTGGCCACCGCCGGCAGGCGCAGCACCCGGTACAGGGCCTCGCGCGCATCGATGGCCGCGGTGTCGAAATCAGGCTTGTGGAAGGTGCGGTGGTGCACGTCGCGCAGCATCTTGGGCGGCTTGCCCAGCAGCAGCCCCAGCGGCATGTCGATGGGGGTGTTGTCGAAGTAGCCGTCGCCCAGCACCAGCTGCTGCTCCTCGGTGGCCTCGCCGAGCACGGCGCAGGGGCAGCGCTCGCGCTCGCACAGGGCGATGAAGGCCTCGAGGCGCGCGCTGTCCACCGCCATCACGTAGCGTTCCTGGGACTCGTTGCACCAGATCTCCAGGGGCGACATGCCGGGGTCGTCGCTGGGTACGGCGCGCAGCTCGAAGCGGCCGCCGCGCCCGCCGTCGTTGACCAGTTCCGGCAGGGCGTTGGACAGACCGCCGGCGCCCACGTCGTGCACCGACAGGATGGGGTTGTCGGCGCCCAGGGCGGCGCAGCGGTCGATGACCTCCTGGCAGCGGCGCTGCATCTCGGGGTTGCCGCGCTGCACCGAGGCGAAATCCAGGTCCTCGGCGCTGGTGCCGCTGGCCACCGAGGAGGCGGCGCCGCCGCCCAGGCCGATGAGCATGGCCGGGCCGCCCAGCACGACGATCTGCGCGCCCACGGGGATAGCCTGCTTGTCCACCTGGTCGGCGCGGATGTTGCCGTAGCCGCCGGCGATCATGATGGGCTTGTGGTAGCCGCGCAGCTCCTCGCCGGCGGGACCGGGCACCCGTGCCTCGTAGGTGCGGAAGTAGCCGCACAGGTTGGGGCGGCCGAACTCGTTGTTGAAGGCCGCGGCACCCAGCGGCCCCTCGATCATGATGTCCAGGGCGGAGACGATGCGCGCCGGCTTGCCGTGGTCCTCTTCCCAGGGCTGCTCGAAGCCGGGGATGCGCAGGTTGGACACCGAGAAGCCGCACAGGCCCGCCTTGGGCTTGCTGCCGCGCCCGGTGGCACCCTCGTCGCGGATCTCGCCACCGGAACCGGTGGCCGCGCCCGGGAAGGGCGCGATGGCGGTGGGATGGTTGTGGGTCTCCACCTTGATCTGGATGTGGGCCGGTTCCAGCCGCTCGCCGTACAGGGACTGACCGGGCAGCGGGAAGAACCGCCGCGCCTCGCTGCCCTCCAGCACCGCGGCGTTGTCGTGGTAGGCGGACAGGATGCCGTCGGGGCTGGCCTTATAGCTGGCGCGGATCATCTCGAACAGGCCCTTGTCCTCGGGACGCCCGTCGATGATCCAGCTGGCGTTGAAGATCTTGTGGCGGCAGTGCTCCGAGTTCGCCTGGGCGAACATCATCAGCTCCACATCGTTGGGGTTGCGGTTCAGGGCCGTGAAGCTGTCCAGCAGGTACTGGATCTCGTCCTCGGACAGGGCCAGGCCCAGCTCGCGGTTGGCGTTCTCCAGGGCCGCGCGGCCGCCGCCGAGGATGTCCACGCTGGCGACGGGGCGGGGCTCCGTGTGCCGGAAGATGCGCTCCAGCTCGTCCGCGCCCAGCAGCACCGACTCGGTCATGCGGTCGTGCAGCAGGGGAATCAGTCGGTCGCGCTCCGCAACCGGCAGGGGCTGGTCGCCGGCCAGGCGCAAGGTAAAGGCCGTGCCGCGCTCGATGCGCAGCACCTTGGCCAGTCCACAGTTGTGGGCGATGTCGGTGGCCTTGCTGGACCAGGGCGAGATGGTGCCGAAGCGCGGCACCACGAGAATGGCATCCGCACCCGCTTCCAGTACCGGTGCGCCCTGGTCCAGCAGGCGCGCCAGGCGGGCCTGCTCGGTGCCGTCGAGGGGCTGTTCCAGGTCGACGAAATAGACGTGGCTGGCGCTGACGCCCTCCACGGCAGGCACCAGGGCCTGCAGCCGCGAGAGGAGTTTCCGGGCACGAAAAGAGGAAAGGGCGGAACTACCGGGGAGCTGCAACATGAGCCTCTCTCAGCTGTGGGACGGGTGCCGGGAAAGCGGCAAATGATACTGGAACGGGCCCGGGGTCACCAGCCACAAGACCCGCGGTGCATGCCTGTCGGTGGCGGCATGTCCGCGAATCGCGCCCCCGGGGGAGACCCGCGGAGCGGCTCCTAGCGCGCGTGGAATCCCTGTAGGAGCCCGGTCCCCCGGGCGATTCGCCCGCGGAGCGGGCTCCTACGGGGCTACGGCCGGCTCAGCCCGACACCAGCAGCTCGCGCCAGCTGAAGCCCTGGGCCTGGTCGGCGATCACCAGGCCATCGTCGCCACCGCCGGTGACGGCCTGCAGGGCCTGGCGGGCCAGGTCCGGGGTGTTGTTCTTGTCACTGAGGTGGGCCGCCACCAGGTGCTGCAGCCGGCGGCTGTCGAGGCGTGCCAGCAGGTCGGCGGCCTGCGGGTTGCTGAGATGCCCCAGGCGACCGCCGACGCGGGCCTTGAGGCGCGGCGAATAGGGGCCGGTGGCCAGCATGTGCGGGTCATGGTTGCACTCCAGCAGCAGGGCGTCGCAGCCGTCCAGGCTGCGCACCATGTGCTCGGTGACGCTGCCGGCATCGGTGAGGATGCCGAGCCGCTGCGCGCCGTCGCTGAACACGAACTGACAGGGCTCGCGGGCATCGTGGGGCACGGGATAGGGGTGGATCTCCAGCTCGCCGATGGCGAAGGCCTCGTGGCCGTTGAAGCCGTGCTGTTCGGGGATCTCGCCATCACGCTGCATGGCAGCGGTGCCGGCGGTCATCCACACGGGGATGCGGTGGCGCCGCGCCAGGCGCGCCACGCCGCCGATGTGGTCGGCGTGTTCGTGGGTGACCAGGATGGCGCTGAGCTGGGCGGCAGTGCGCCCCAGGCGCTGCAGGCGCCGCTCCGCCTCGGCGCAGGAGAAACCGCAATCCACCATGAGCAGGGTGTCGCCCCGCTCCACCAGGGTGGCGTTGCCGCGGCTGCCGCTGCCGAGGGAGGCGAAGCGCATGGGCATGGGGCTCCCTGCCCGGCGCGCTCAGCGCAGCTGTTCGTGCAGCAGGTTCAGGATGCGTTCCACGGTGCGGGACTGGTCGGGTTCGCCCGCCTCGTTGCGGATGCTGACCTCCGTGTTCGCGCCCTGCGCCGTCAGCTTGATCTGGTACTGGTTCTGGGGCTCTTCGCTCCGACGAGTAAAGCGTGACAGCAGGCCGCGCCGCTCGGTGTCACGGTCCGGATCGATATAGCGCACGAAGTAGATGCCTTCCTCACGATCGCGATCCTCGACGGCAAAGCCGGTGCGGTCCAGGGCCACGCCGGTGCGACGCCAGGCCCGGGAGAAGTCCTCGAACAGGGTCAGCATCGTCTGGCCGTCCCGTTTCACCAGTTCGGCGCGCGCGGGGCTTTCCGCGGTCGCCGCCAGCTGGGAATCGGCACGCTGTTCCACCACGCCCAGGTGCAGCATCAGCCGGCGCAGCATCTCCACTTCCAGCTCGGGATCGCTGGCGCGCGGCTGCCACAGGGTGCCCTGGATCTCCGACGGACTGCCCGTCACCTTCTCCTCCATGCCGCGGTGGGTCAGGATCACCTCGGTGGTACCGGGCTCCTCGCCCCGCTCCAGTCGCACCCGGAACTTGTCGCGGGTGGCGGCCGAGTAGAGGCCATCGAGCACCCGGCCCAGGGTCCGGCGAATGGGGTCCTCGGGGATGTCGGCGCGGTTTTCCGCCCAGCCCGTCTCCATGATGCCGACGCGCGGATCCTCCAGGGTGAGGGTGAAGCCCCCCTGCAGCCAGAATTCACGTACCCGCGTCCACACGGTACCCGCGTCAGCCGGCACCACCAGCCAGCGCTTGTCGCCATCGCGCATCACGCGGATATCGGCCGGCTCGAGCAGTACGCCGCTGCCCGGCTGGGCGGCCGCGGGCTGCCGCTCGCTGCGGTAATCGGACAGGGTGGCGGTGGGTGCCGGGGCGATCTCCGGCACCACCAGGGAGTCATCGAGGGTGGAGGACGCGAGATCCGGCGGCACTTCCAGCGCCTCCACGGGCTTCGCCGTCTTGTAGTCGGGGCGCCGATCGGGGACGACACTGCCCAGCCAGCCGCAGCCCGCCAGCGACAAACCCAGTGTCAGCAGCATCCCATTGCGCAGTGCGCCCTTCATCTCAGCCATGCAATCACTACCTGTCTTTGGAACATTGAAAATGAAGAATTCCGAACACGGGAACTCACAATACACCGGCGGTGCGCAGGGCCGCCCGCACCTTCTCATGATGAACCGCCGAGAGCGGGG
>OBJA01001577.1_pt1 | contig 15136 bp, 10 predicted proteins | sample 1519751 | NCBI WGS metagenome assembly OBJA01 (sample SAMEA3881238, study PRJEB22517) | soil metagenome | biome: lake sediment; feature: soda lake sediment; material: sediment, water from around vicinity | place: India | collected 2013-12-23 | depth 3 m | reverse complement strand
TAGTGATCCGGTGGTTCTGTATGGAAGGGCCATCGCTCAACGGATAAAAGGTACTCCGGGGATAACAGGCTGATTCCTCCCAAGAGTTCATATCGACGGAGGAGTTTGGCACCTCGATGTCGGCTCATCACATCCTGGGGCTGTAGCCGGTCCCAAGGGTATGGCTGTTCGCCATTTAAAGTGGTACGCGAGCTGGGTTTAGAACGTCGTGAGACAGTTCGGTCCCTATCTGCCGTGGGCGTTTGAGATTTGAGAGGAGCTGCTCCTAGTACGAGAGGACCGGAGTGGACGTACCTCTGGTGTTCCGGTTGTCACGCCAGTGGCATTGCCGGGTAGCTACGTACGGAAGGGATAACCGCTGAAAGCATCTAAGCGGGAAGCCTCCCTTAAGATGAGATCTCACTGGGACCTCGAGTCCCCTGAAGGGCCGTTGGAGACTACAACGTTGATAGGCTGGGTGTGGAAGTGCAGCAATGTATGAAGCTAACCAGTACTAATTGCCCGTGAGGCTTGACCATATAACACCCAAGCAGTTTGGTGGTGTATGGGCTCATCAACATACCGCCATTACAACTTCCCCGAATCTGAGAGCGATGCTCGTGGCTTGTCCGCGGGCGCCAATCTCGAAACAGTTTGCCTGGCGGCCATAGCGAGTGGGAACCACCCGATCCCATCCCGAACTCGGAAGTGAAACCGCTCAGCGCCGATGATAGTGTGGGGTCTCCCCATGCGAAAGTAGGACACTGCCAGGCTCTAAACCCAAAACCCTGTACAGGCAACTGTGCAGGGTTTTTTTATGGTGGCGCATGGGGAGCCCACGACCCCCCATGCGAAAGTAGGGCCTCGCAGAACCTCTTCGAGGTTCATTGCGTTGTCTCATAGAACGCCTGCGGCGTTCATCATGAGTACCCTACACCTCCGGTATCAGGGCAACCTCACCCATCTCCGATGGGTCGAGGCAACTGCCAGGCTCTAAACCCAAAACCCCGCACAGGCTTCCTGTGTGGGGTTTTTCTATTTCCAGTGCAAAAACATATGATTACAGGCCGCTATGGCAACGCCACCCACCCGCGTGGCGGCCGCCTGGATATTGGTCTATACACATCCTATGGCCATCAGGCAGGAGGTGGAGGATGACCTTTCGATTCAATCCCGTGCCCATGGCACCGCTGAACAGCATGGTGGGTTTTTTCCGGCCCCGCCAGGAATTGCCGGACAAGGTCGCGCAACACAGTCCGGCGATCCTGGCGATGACCGACTTCCGCCAGGTTCCCGCCATCACCGTCGAGCCTGGCGTCTCCATCGAATGGGCCTTGCAGCGCATGAAGGATTGCGGTGTGCGCATGCTGCTGGTCACGAACCCCAATCACCAGGTGCTGGGCCTCATCACCACCACTGATATCCAGGGCGAGAAGCCCATGCGCGTGGGAAATGAATACAGCCGACGCTACGCCGAGATCACGGTGCGCGAGGTCATGACCCCCTACGAGCAGCTGGACGTTATCGCCATGGAGGATGTCCTCAAGGCCTCGGTCGGTGAAGTGGTGGCCACCATGCGCAGGGTTGGACGTCGACACGCGCTGGTGCTGGATTTCGACCGGTACAACCAGTGCAGTGCGATCCGTGGGCTGTTCTCCCTGAGTCAGATCTGTCGGCAGCTCGGCCTGCCCATGGAAGACCTGGTGGAGGTCGCCACCACCTTTGCGGAAATGGAAGTCGCGCTGAACGGCTGACCGGGCCCGGTGCTCCGCTCACCAGCGCCGCGCATGGGTATCCCGCCTTCCCGTTCACATCCGACCGCAGGCCCGTTGCCTGCGGTTTTTCATGATTTTCATCCGCCGGGGGACCGTGAGGGCTCCACCGCCCTGTATACATGCTAAAATCCCTCGATGTCAGTAGTTTATCAGTTGGTGGAATGGCTTGCGGATGGCCGCTTTCAGTCCGGCGAGGCGCTGGGGCGACGCCTGGGCGTAAGCCGGGCCGCGGTCTGGAAGCAGGTCCGTGACCTGGAGCGCCTCGGTTTGCCGGTGCAGGCCGTGCGCGGCCGCGGCTACCGCCTGGCGCGCCCGGTGGAACTGCTGGATGTGGCGGCCATTCGCGCACAGCTGGGACCCGTCGCTGGCGGGCTCCTGTCGACCATCGAACTGTTTCATGAACTCGATTCCACCAATGATTATCTGCGGCAGAAGACCGCGGCTGGCCCCGGCAGCCTGTGCCTGGCGGAGCGGCAGCTCCAGGGCCGCGGTCGGCGGGGCCGTACCTGGATCTCGCCCTACGGGAGCAACCTGTACCTCTCCCTGCTGTGGCGCTTCGATCGGGGCGTGGCCGCTCTGGGTGGCCTCAGCCTGGTAACCGGGATCGCCCTGGTGCGGGCGCTGCGCGAACTGGGCCTGGAGCAGGTGGGCATCAAATGGCCCAACGATATCTATCTGCAGCAGGCCAAGGTGGCCGGTATCCTGATCGAGATCACGGGCGAATCCGCCGGGCCCTGTTCGGCGGTCATCGGCCTGGGCGTCAATGTGGCCATGCCGGAAGCGGCTGGAGAGGAGATCGACCAGCCCTGGATCGACCTGTCACGTGCCTGCGGGAAGCCGGTGTCGCGCAATCAACTGGCAGGACGCCTGTTGGAACACCTGCTGCCCGCGCTGCGGGACTTCGAGGCATCCGGATTGCTCCCGTTCCGGGAGGAGTGGCAGTCCTATGACCTCAGTCACGGGCGGCCGGTGCAGGTCCATCAGGCCGGAACCGCGATCGCGGGCACCGGCGCAGGCATCGACGAGGAGGGCGCCTTGCTGCTCGAAACCCCGGATGGCATTTGCCGCTTCACCTCCGGTGAAGTAAGCCTGCGCATCACGTCATGATGCTGCTGCTGGACATCGGCAATAGCTGCATGAAATGGGCGTTCCTCCAGGACGGAGAGCTGGTGGATCCCGGTTCCGTTTTGCGCATGGAGCGCGATTTCAAGGACCTGGCCAAGGCGAACTGGACGGACTGCGCAACACCTGAACGGGTGCTGGTGAGCAATGTGGCCGGGCCCTCGGTCAAGAAATCCGTTACCCTCTGGGTCAAGCGGCACTGGAAACTGGCCCCGGAATTCATCCAGGCCGAGGCGCAGGCCTGCGGGGTACACAACGCCTACCACGAGCCCAGGAAACTGGGCTCCGACCGCTGGGCGGCGCTGATCGGCGCCCGCCACCTGGAGGGCGGCCCCGTCTGCGTGATCGACTGCGGGACCGCCATCACCATCGATGCCCTGGCGGCGGATGGTCACCACCTGGGGGGGCTGATCGTGCCGGGCCTCGGTCTGATGGCGCGGGCCTTGGTCGATCGTACCCCCGACATCCATGAACCATCTGCCGGCAATCCCGGCGAAGTCGCCTTGTTTGCGCGGGATACCGACAATGCGGTGACGGGGGGAGCCCTGTATGCGGCAGCCTCCCTGCTCGATCGTGCCATTGCCGATACCGCGGCGGAGCTGGGCCCCGGGCTGAACGTGATCATCACCGGCGGTGATGGACCGCGCATCGCCCAGCTGCTGCGCTTCCAGACCCGGCTCGAGCCACAGCTGGTGCTGAAGGGGCTTGCGTGCATGGCGGCCGCGCAGGACGCATGAATGCATTGCCCGCCTTGGCGCGATTGCCTACAATCGGTGCGCCAGGCATCTTGCCGACATAGCACAACTGGTAGTGCAACTGATTTGTAATCAGTAGGTTCCGGGTTCAAGTCCTGGTGTCGGCACCATATTCCCCCTGCGCACGGCCTGTTCGCCTGCGCGCATCCCGCCGGGCAGCCCTTGAAATCATCCCCGGCCACCCTCATCCATAACCACGCACCGCCAGGCGGTGCGTTTTTTTCATGGCGGGTGGGGAGAGGATCATGGTGGAAGAAGCGGATACGGCAGTGGAGGGTACGGAAGGCGAGGCCGTGAACGGCCAGGGTACCGAACTGGTCCTGTCCGGCGAGCTGCTGCCCAATACCCTGTACCTCCTGCCGGTGGTGGAGCGCCCCTTCTTTCCGGCCCAGAACGTACCCGTGCTCATGAACGATGCCCCCTGGATGGAGACCATGCAGGCCATCGGCGAGGCACCCCAGCACCTGGCGGGTCTCATCCTGGTGAAGGGCGAGGATGCCGAGCAGGCCTCCACCGAAGATTTCCATACCATCGGCACCGCGGTGCGGGTGCACCAGCCGATGCGCAATGCCGGCAAGATCCAGTTCATTGCCGAGGGCCTGCGCCGTTTCCGCATCGTGCGCTGGCTGTCGAAGCGTGCGCCCTACCTGGTGCAGGTGGAATACCCCGAGGATGTCCCCGGCCCCGAGGAGGAGCTGCGCGCCTACGCCATCGCCATCTTCAATACCCTCAAGGAACTGGTGCCGCTCAACCCCCTGTACAGCGAGGAGCTGAAGTTTTTCCTCAGCCGTTTCAATCCCCATGAATCCTCGGTCCTGACGGATTTTGCCGCCAGCCTCACCACCTCTTCCGCGCAGGAACTGCAGGAGGTACTGGAGACCCTGCCGGTGCTGGAGCGCATGCGCCAGGTGCTGGTGCTCATCAAGAAGGAGCTGGAGGTCGCCAAGCTGCAAACCCAGATCCACCGCCAGGTGGAAGAGAAAATGACCGAGCAACAGCGCAAGTTCTTCCTGCGCGAGCAGCTCAAGGCCATCCAGCAGGAACTGGGTCTGGCCAAGGACGATCGCACCGCGGACCTGGAGCGTTTCCAGTCGCGCATCGAATCCCTGAGCCTGCCGGAGGCCGTGGCCGCTCGTATCGGGGACGAGATGCAGAAGCTCTCGGTGCTGGAGTCCGGCTCGCCGGAGTACGCCGTCACCCGCAACTACCTCGACCTGGTGACCGACCTGGCCTGGGGCAGGACCTCGGTGGACAACCTGGACCTGGACCATGCGCGCCATATCCTCGACCGGGACCACGACGGCCTGGAGGACGTGAAGGCGCGCATCCTCGAGTTCTTGGCGGTGGGCAACCTCAAGGGCGAGGTGGCCGGCTCCATCCTGTTGCTGGTGGGGCCCCCGGGCGTGGGCAAGACCTCCATCGGCCGCTCCGTGGCCGATGCCCTGGGGCGGTCGTTCTACCGCTTCAGCCTGGGTGGCATGCGCGACGAGGCGGAGATCAAGGGCCACCGCCGCACCTATATCGGGGCCATGCCGGGCAAGTTCCTGCAGGCCATCCGGGAGGCGGGGGTCTCCAATCCCGTCATCATGCTCGACGAGATCGACAAGATCGGCGCCTCCTACCAGGGGGACCCCGCCTCGGCGCTGCTGGAGGTGCTGGACCCGGAACAGAACCAGGAATTCCTCGACCATTACCTGGATCTGCGCTTCGACCTGTCCCGGGTGCTGTTCATCTGTACCGCCAACCAGCTCGATACCATCCCGGCCGCCCTGCTCGACCGTATGGAGGTGATTCGCCTGTCCGGCTACATCACCGAGGAGAAACTGGCCATCGCCCGCCACCACCTGTGGCCCAGGCTGTTGGCTCGCAGCGGTCTGGCCCGTTCCGGGGTGCGCATCAGCGATGCCGCCATCCGTGCCGTGATCGAGGGCTATGCCCGCGAGGCCGGGGTGCGCAACCTGGAGAAGCGCCTGGGCCAGATCCTGCGCAAGGTGGCGGTCCAGGTCGTCGGCGGAGGCAGCAGGAAGATGAGCATCGGAGTGCGACAGGTGCAGGAGTTCCTGGGCAAGCCCGTGTTCGGCCGGGAACGGCCCTTTGCCGGCAAGGGCGTGGTCACCGGCCTGGCCTGGACCGCCATGGGGGGCGCCACCCTGAATATCGAGGCCACCCTGGTGCACAGCGCCAACCGGGGTTTTCGCTACACCGGGCAGCTGGGCGAGGTGATGCGGGAATCGGCGGAGATCGCCTACAGCTACATCGCCGCACACCTGAAGGCCTTCGGCGGGGATCCGGCCTTCTTCGACGAGGCCTTCGTGCACCTCCATGTGCCGGAAGGCGCCACGCCCAAGGACGGGCCCAGTGCCGGCGTCACCATGGCCAGCGCCCTGCTGTCATTGGCGCGCGGCGAGCGCATCCGCCGTCCCCTCGCCATGACCGGCGAGCTGACGCTCACCGGCCGGGTATTGCCCGTGGGCGGCATCCGGGAAAAGGTCATTGCCGCGCGCCGCACCCGCCTGCACGAACTGATCCTGCCCGAGGCCAACCGGGGGGATTTCGAGGCGTTGCCGGGCTACATCCGCGAAGGCATGACGGTGCATTTCGTCAGCCTCTACCCGCAGGTGGTGGACATCCTGTTCGGCTAGTAGGGGCGACCGGCCGGTCGCCCCTGCTAGCAGCGCAGGCTCTTCTCGCGGCGCTGCTCCTTGTTGACCAGGCAGCTCAGTTCCTTCAGCAGCTCGGCCAGAACGCCGAGCACGTCATCGAGGCTGATGATGCCCACCAGCAGTCCCTGGGCATTCACCACCGGCGCCCGCCGCACGGCATGGCTGCGCATTTCCCCGACGGCCTCCAGCAGGTCCATGTCCTCCGGCAGGGTCAGGAGTTCGTAGCTCATGGCGTCACCGACGGTGACTTCGTTGAGGTCGAGGCCCATGGCCAGCAGTTCCACCACGATGTCACGGTCCGTCAGGATGCCCACCGGCCGGTTGGCCTCCCCCTCCGGTTCCACCACCACGACGTTGCCCACGTGCTGCTGACGCATCAGCTGGGCGGCGGTCATGACACTTTCATTGCGCTGCACCACGGTCACGACGCGACTGCAGAGTTCTCCCACGGACATGGCTGGTCTCCTTCTCCCTGCCGGGCTGGCTTGGGATTCATGATCTTCCATAGCATAGGCTATGTCATTGCGGTGGATCATTTTTTCTTTACATCCCGGCTCCGGCAGGCTGTGGGGAGTACCTCAAGGTACCGGATCCTGGGCCGTTAAGCTGCTGAACTGCTTTTGAAATAATTCGGCGTGCCCCAGGAACGCGCCGCCAGCGGGATGTATACCGGTATGATGCGAGCGAAATACACGGCCCTGATCGACGATTGCCGGCGCAGGGTGACCAGTCACCTCAGGCCCTTGCTCTCGAACCTGTTCGAGAATGCCGATGTGGTGCTGCTCGAGTTCGCCGAAAAGGCGGAAAGCAATGCCGCCCAGCAGCGCTTCTTCGAGGCCATGAAGGAGATCCAGGTAAAGCGCGACGCGCTGGAGCAGGTGTTCCTGGAGGAACTGCAGCTGTGTTTCCGCCGCTTCAAGGACTCCTCCCTCGATCGCGTCTCCACCGACGGCATCGTCGTGAAGGAGGAAAACCAGGATTTTTCCCTGGTGGCCAAGGATACCGTCGAGGAAGGCGTGGCGCTGCAGAACATGATCACCAGGGCGCATCTGCATTACGCGAACGAGATGCATGCCCTGCGCCAGCGACTGGCCCTGGTGATTGGCGGGCGCAAGCTGGAGGAAGAGGAGATCCCGGGTGGCCCGCGCCAGTTGGGTGAATGCTATCGTACCGCGACGCGCCAACTGGCGCTCGAGCCCAAGATCAAACTCGTCGTATTTGTCCTGTTCGACAAGTTCGTGATCAGCCAGCTGGGCGGCCTCTACCAGGAGTACAACAACCGGCTGGTGGAAGAGGGCCTGCTGCCCCACCTGAAGTATGAAATCAGGAAGACGCAGGATACCGGGATCGCACGACCGCGCAGGCCGGACCCCGACACCGGCCACGCCCCGCGTCAGGCGACCATGGCGGCAGCCGGGCACAATGAGCGTCGCGGGCGGCAGACCGTCGGCGAGGAGACCTTCGAGGCCATTTGCGAACTACTGGCGCGGCGCCGCCCCGCTGCCGGATATGCGGAGGCAAGCCCTGCCGATGATGGCCGTGAGACCCTGAGCAGGCCGATGCTGGTGTCCGCCCTCAACCATTTGCAGCAGCTGGACCAGGCATCACCGCTGGCGCAGGATGTCCTGGATGCACAGCTCATCCCGGAGCTGCAGCTCGATGCGCGGCTGATCGACGAGATCAAGCTGACGCTGGTCCAGCAGCGCGAGAAACTGTACGGCGGCGTGGATCGCAGGCGTGTCGCCAGTGCCGATGCCGACGTGATCGACCTGGTGGGCATGATCTTCGAATTCATGCTCAATGACGAAACCATCCCCAACGCGGTGAAGGCCCTGTTGAGCCGCCTGCATACCCCCTTCCTGAAGGTTGCGATCCTCGACAGGCAGTTCTTCACCCAGGAAGACCATCCCGTGCGCGAGCTGCTCAATACGCTGGCGGATGCCGGTGCGCGCTACGTGGTGGAAGACGATCTCAGGCGTGGCATCTTTCCGTATATGCGGGCAGCGGTGAATCGCATCCTGGATGAGTTCGATGATCAGCTGGCGGTTTTTGCCGAGGTGCAGGCGGAGTTCCGGGGGCGGCTGGAGCAGATGCAGCATACCGCCGAGATCACCGAGCAACGCAGCCGCGAGGCCGCCAGCGGGCAGGAAAGGCTGCAGCATGCCCGGCAGCGTTCCCGCGAACTCGTCGATGCGGCGATGCAGGGGAGGGTCCTGCTGCCCGCCATCGAACAGTTGCTGCGCCAGGCATGGGCCGACAAGCTGATGTTCATCCTGTTGCGGGACCGGGATGGCGAGCAGAGCCCTTTCTGGAAAGAGGCGCTCCGCCTCATGGAGGAGATCGTGGAGAGCACGCGGCTGCGCCAGGACGAGGCGGACCGGGAAGAGCTGCGGACACGGCTTCCGGAGATCCAGGCCGGTTTGAGCGCCGGCCTGGAGCGGGTCGCGGGTTTCGGCAACGATGATACCGGGTCGTTGTACGAACTCATCGTCGACAGCCAGTATGCGGCGCTGGATCGGCCATGGGTGGATGGAGAGGGCATGGCCGCGGCCGGCCAGCGGGATCGCGGGCCGCGGGAGCCATCGCCCCGTGATCCGGCAAGAGACGCTGCGGACATGACACCCGTCGCCTCGGCTGGCGAGCATAGGCTGCAACAGCAACTGGCCGAACTGGAATTCGGCACCTGGTTCGAGTTCACGGTGCCCGGCGAGCCGCCGCCACGGCGCCTGAAGCTCGCCTGGTATACCCAGCAGGCGGGGAACTACATGTTTGTGGACAAGCTGGGTGTGCGGGCGATGGTGAGGACGCGGGAGGAACTGGCGCGGGACATGGCGGCGGGCAGGGCCCGGTTGCTGCGACAGGAGAAACAGCCCTTCGTGGACCGCGCCATGGAGGCGGTGCGCAGCCTGCTGCGCAGGGGCGAGAAAATCAGTGCCTGATTACCGGCGGCGCTGCGTGCCGGGGAACAGGCGGATTACGAGGCGAGAAAAATGAGCGAAGCAGAAAATCTGGACGTACAGGAAAAGCGCAAGCTGGAGCGCTGCCCGGTGACCGAGGTGCTGGAGGTGTTCGATGTGCATTCCGAACGCCAGCTGGGGCGGCTGGTGGATATCTCCCAGGAAGGACTGATGATCACCGGCCGGCATCCGGTCATGGTGAACCGGATCTTTCAGTTGCTGATCCCCCTCCCGGCGCCGCTGGAAGGCTGCAATGAGATCCGGCTGGGGGTCGAAAGCCTGTGGAGCCGCGAGAGCCAGGACGGCAGCCGCTACTGGACCGGCTTTCATGTCATCTGCATCTCCGACCGGGACCTTGCCTGCATCGAGCGGCTGTTCCAGGCGGCGGGATAACCGAACCCGGGCCGGTTCCCTTACCCCGTCTCCGCGTCGGTGCGCTTGCCGTAGGTGCGCTGCACGTATTCCGTGACCAGCTGCTGGAACTCCTCGGCAATGTGGTCCCCTTTCAGGGTTACCGTCTTCTCGCCATCCACGTAGACCGGCGCCACCGGGCGTTCGCCGGTGCCCGGCAGGCTGATGCCGATATTGGCGTGCTTGCTCTCCCCCGGACCGTTGACCACGCAGCCCATGACGGCGACGGTCATGTTTTCCACCCCGGGATAACGTTCCTGCCAGTCCGGCATCTGCTCGCGCAGGTAGCCCTGGATATCCTGCGCCAGGTGCTGGAAGTAGTCGCTGCTGGTGCGCCCGCAGCCGGGGCAGGCCACCACCATGGGCGTGAAGGAGCGCAGGCCCATGGACTGCAGGATCTCCTGGGCCACCAGCACCTCGCGGCTGCGGCTGCCACCCGGTTCCGGCGTCAGCGAGATGCGGATGGTGTCGCCGATGCCCTCCTGCAGCAGCACCGCCAGGGCGGCGGTGGAGGCGACGATGCCCTTGCTGCCCATGCCCGCTTCGGTCAGTCCCAGGTGCAGGGCATGGTCGCTCCGGCGGGCCAGCTCCCGGTAGACTCCGATCAGGTCCTGCACGCCACTCATCTTCACCGACAGGATGATCCGGTCCCGGCCGAGCCCCAGTTCCTCTGCCTTCGCGGCACTTTCCAGCGCCGAACGCACCATGGCCTCGTGGGTGAGGTCACGGACATCGCGCGGCTGGGCGGCCTTGGCGTTCTCGTCCATCAGCCGTACCACCAGTTCCTGGTCGAGGCTGCCCCAGTTGACGCCGATGCGTACCGGCTTGTCGTGGCGGCAGGCCGTCTCGATCATGGCGGCGAACTGCTCGTCGCGCTTCTTGCCGCGACCCACGTTGCCGGGGTTGATGCGGTACTTGGCCAGCGCCTCGGCACAGGCCGGGTGCTTGGCCAGCAACCTGTGGCCGTTGAAATGGAAGTCGCCGATCAGCGGGACGCGGCAGCCCAGGCGGTCGAGCCGCTCGCGGATATGGGGTACCGCTGCCGCCGCCTCCTCGGTGTTGACGGTGATGCGCACCAGCTCGGAGCCGGCCTGGGCCAGCTGGGCCACCTGGGATACGGTGGCAGCGACATCGGCGGTGTCCGTGTTGGTCATGGACTGCACGACCACGGGGGCATCGCCACCCACGGTGACGGGGCCGATGCGGACGGGAACGGTGTGGTGGCGCTGGTAGGGGGGCGGCAGGCTCATGGATCGGTACAGCGGTTGTTGCAGGGAGTGCCTATGATACCGGATCGCAGCCCTTGTAGGAGCGGCCTGTGGCCGCGAATCAGGCCTGGGGCTGGTTCGCGGCCACAGGCCGCTCCTACAGGGAGGGAAACCCTGTGAAATGGATGGATGCCTTCCAGGCTTGCGCAATTCCCGGGACCGCATTACTCTTGGCGATACTGGATAAATCCACAGCACAGGTGCCGCCATGCACGAATCCCTCACCCCGCGCCAGGCCGAGATCCTCGCCATGATCCGCGAGTTCATGCTGAGCGAGGGCTGCCCGCCCACCCGCGCCGACATCGCCGATCATTTCGGCTTCCGCTCCCCCAACGCCGCCGAGGACCATCTCAAGGCCCTGGCGCGCAAGGGGGTGATCGAGCTGGTGCCGGGCTCCTCGCGGGGCATCCGGCTGCTGGAGGAAGGCGGCATGCCGGTGGTGGGGCGGGTGGCGGCGGGCCACCCCATCCTGGCCGAGGAGCATATCGAGGACCACTACCCCGTCGATCCCGCCCTGTTCCATCCCCGTGCCCACTACCTGCTGCGGGTGCGCGGCATGAGCATGCGCGATGCCGGCATCCTCGATGGCGACCTGCTGGCGGTGCACCGCACCCATATCGCCCGCAACGGCCAGATCGTGGTGGCGCGGCTGGGCGACGAGGTGACGGTGAAGCGCTATCAGCAACGGGACCACATCGTGCGGCTGCTGCCGGAGAATCCCGATTTCGAACCCATCCGCGTGGACCTGCGCCGCCAGCCCCTGGTGATCGAGGGCCTGGGCGTGGGCGTGCTGCGTACAGGTTCCTTGTAGCCCATCTATTCGCGGGCAGAGCCCGCTCCTACGGCTGCCCGTAGGAGCGGGCTCTGCCCGCGAACCCTGCCGGCGTGCCCTGAAGCTCAGCGCCGGCCGGTCAGGCGCAGGGAATTGAGCACCACCAGCAGGGAGCTGGCGGACATGCCCAGGGCCGCCATCCAGGGGGTGAGCAGGCCGGCGGCTGCCACCGGCAGGGCGATGACGTTGTAGCCCAGGGCCCAGTAGAGGTTCTGGCGGATGATACGCACCGTGGCGCGCGCCGTGCCCACGGCGGCGGGCAACTGGGTGAGCTGTTCCGACAGCAGGATCATGTCGGCGCTGGCCTGGGCCAGCTCGGTGCCGTTGGCCATGGCCACGGACACCTGGGCGGCGGCCAGCACCGGCGCATCGTTGACCCCATCCCCCACCATGGCCACCACGGCACCGCCTTCCTGCAGGGCGCGGATGCGGGCCAGCTTGTCCGCCGGCGTCAGCCGCCCGGCGTAGTGGGCGATCCCCAGGGACTCGGCCACGCGCTGTACCGGCGCCGCACCGTCCCCGCTCAGCAGCTGTACCTCCAGGCCCTGGGCCTGGAGTGCGGCGACGGCCTCCCGGGCATCGGGACGCAACTGGTCCGAGAGCAGGAACAGGGCCAGACCGCCTTCCGCATCGCCCAGCACCACCAGGCTGGCATCGGGGCGCCGTGCCGCCGCGTCCCGCACTGCCGGGTGTTCCGCCGCGCGTGCATGGTCGGGCGTGCCGATGCGATACGCCTGCCCCCCGATGCGGCCTTCCACCCCCTGGCCCGGGGTGGCGAGACTGTCACGGGCCTCCAGGCGGGCGGTGTCGCGGTGGGTGAATACCCGCGCGATGGGATGCTCGGAACCCCGCTCCAGGGCGGCGGCGAGGGCCAGGCAGCGGGCCTTGTCCACGCCGGGGCGCAGGGGAATCACCGCGTCGAGCTGCAGCTCCCCGGTGGTGAGGGTGCCGGTCTTGTCGAACAGGAGGGTATCGATCTGGGCCAGGGCCTCCAGGGCATGGCCGCGGGTGGTGACCAGCCCGCGCCGCGTCAGCCCGCCGGTGGCGGCGGTGATGGCCACCGGCGTGGCCAGGGCCAGGGCGCAGGGACAGCTCACCACCAGCATGGCCACCATCACCCAGAAGGCACGCCCGGGGTCGAACTGCCACCACACCAGCCCCGCGATGGCCGTCAGCGCCAGGATGGTGAGCACGAACCAGCCGGTGCCGCGCTCCGCCAGGTGGGCGATGGGCGGCTTCTCCGTCTGGGCCCGGTCCAGCAGGCGCTGGATGGCCGACAGCGTGGTGTCCGCCCCGGTCTTGTCCACCCGCATCAGCAGCGGGCTCTCCACGTTGACGCTGCCGGCGATCAGGCCGTCGCCGGCCTGGCGGGTGTGGGGCAGGCTCTCCCCGGTGAGCAGGGACTCGTTCACCGAGCTGACGCCCTCCAGCACCGTGCCGTCGGCGGGCACGGCGTCGCCGGGCCGGATGCGCACCCGGTCGCCGGGCGCGAGGTCCGTCACCGCCACCGTCTCCTCGCCCGCATCCCCCACGCGGATGGCCATGGCCGGCAGCAGCCGCATCAGGGCCTCGGCGGCCTGGCCGGCGCGCTGGCGCGCGCCCAGCTGCAGGAACTGGCTGGTGAGCAGGAAGAACACGAACATGGTGACGGACTCGAAATACACCTCGCCGCTGCGCGTCCAGGTGGCCCAGCTGCTGGCCAGCCAGGTGCTGCCGATGGCCAGGGCCACCGGTACGTCCATGCCCACGCGGCGGTTGCGGGCGTCGCGCCAGGCGCTGGTGAAGAAGCCCTGGCCGCTGTACAGCACCACCACCGAGGCGATCAGCAGGCTCACCCAGCGGAAGAAATGCTCCAGTTCTGCATCGATGCCGTAGTAGTCACCGGCATAGAGGGCCACCGCCAGCATCATCACCTGCATCATGCCCAGGCCGGCCACCGCCAGGCGCTTGAGCAGCCGCCCGCGTTCACGCCGGTACAGCTCGTCCTGACGGTGCGGATCGTAGGGGTGGGCGATGTAGCCGATAGCGGCGATGGCGGCGAGGATCTCGCTCAGGTGGATGACGCTGTCGTCCCAGCGCAGTCGCGCCCGCCGCGTGGCATAGTTGATGCTGAACTCCAGCACCCCCGGCAGGCTGCCCACGTGGCGCTCGTTGAGCCACACGCAGGCGGCGCAGACGATGTTTTCCAGGATCAGGGCCGCCTCGCGCACCTCGCCGGCCTCGCTGCGCACGAAGCTCTTCTGCACCTCCGGGCGGTCGTAGAGGTCGAGCTGGCGCAGGGCCTCGGGCACCAGTTCCGCGCTGCCGGCATCGGGCCGGGCGGTGCGGTAGCGGTAGAAGTCGGTCAGGCCGCCGGCGACGATGGCCTCGGCCACGGCCTGGCAGCCGGGGCAGCACATGGCCCGCGCCTCGCCGTCGATATGCACGAGGTAGCGGCTGCCCGGGGGGACCGGCAGGCCGCAGTGGTAGCACTCCTGGGGGGGCGGGTCCTGGTGCTCTGGCATGGCCGGCGCGATCGCTTACTCCGCGCGGCCGCTGCGCACCGCGTCCTTGTAGTCCTGGTAGAGGCGGGTCATGCGTTGCCACAGGGGGCCGGGCTGGCCGGCGCCCACGGGTTTCCCGTCCAGGTCGGTGACCGGCAGGATCTCGCGGGTGGAACTGGTGAGCCAGATCTCGTCGGCCTGGTCCAGGTCCGCCGCGGGGATGTCCTCCTCGCGGCAGGGGATGTCATGCTGGCGGGCCAGCTCCAGCACCAGGTCCCGGGTGATGCCGGGCAGCAGCTTGGCGCTCTTGGGCGGGGTGCGCAGCACCCCTGCGCTGACCACGAACAGGTTGCTCGCCGCGCCCTCGTTGGCGAGGCCGTCACGCACCAGGATCGCCTCGCCGGCGCCGGCATCCAGGGCCTGCTGGCGCGACAGCACGTTGGCCAGCAGGGTGATGGTCTTCAGGTGGCAGTGCTGCCAGCGGCTGTCGGGCAGGCGGATGGCACTCACCCCGCGCTGGGCCAGTTCCGGGGCGGGGGCCGGTATGGGGTTGCTCATGGCCAGCACAGTGGGCCGTTCCTGCGCGGGAAAGGCATGGTCGCGCTTCGGCGCCACGCCGCGGGTCACCTGCAGGTACAGGGACTGGTCGTCGCGCGGGTCACCGGGATCGCGGTTGCGGCGCAGCAGTTCCTCCAGCACCTCACGCCAGGCCTCCCGGCTCAGGGGATTGCCGAGGCGGATGCCATCCAGGCTGCCCTGCAGCCGCTCCAGGTGGGGCTCCAGGCGGAACAGGCGCCCGCCGTAGGCGGGGATCACCTCGTAGACGCCGTCCCCGAACAGGAAGCCGCGATCCAGGATGGAGATACGCGCCTCTTCCAGGGGTTCGAATGT
>OBJA01001576.1_pt1 | contig 15149 bp, 13 predicted proteins | sample 1519751 | NCBI WGS metagenome assembly OBJA01 (sample SAMEA3881238, study PRJEB22517) | soil metagenome | biome: lake sediment; feature: soda lake sediment; material: sediment, water from around vicinity | place: India | collected 2013-12-23 | depth 3 m | reverse complement strand
GGAAAAGAGCCCCTGCCGACGGGGATCCATTACTGCAACACCCACCGCTACCGAACCTGCATCAATGCCTAAGACAGCAGAACAAGAAGTCATGCCTTTGCAGCCTCCATGTGTGTAGATCGATTTTTGCAGATAACTCACAGTTTTTCCCGAATTTCTTCCCAGAACTGCAGAACCCCCTGTTTCCAGCCGCTGAGGTAGCTGATGGCGTATTTTGTATTGCTATACGTACTATTTTGAAGAAGACGTGTCAAAGTCGGGTTGGCGGTGAAATAGTCGCCGAGCACCGGGTCTTTTGCGGCATTCTCCGGATCCGACCAGTGCAGGGCGTACTGCAGGTCGTCGTAATGGGCCGTCTTGGCCCAGAGAATGCCGTCGTTTTTCCCGTCTTCCAGGGAATTTTTCTCCGACTGCATCTTCTCGCGGCGGAGTCTTTCGATAATCTGTCCAAGATCGAGGTCTTCCCGGATCCGCTTCTGGAATTCCTCTTTCCGCTGGATCGCCTCCACCACGGCATCCTGGAACATTTTCGAGAGGTTGAAGGATTCCCGCCATTTTTCGAGCTTTTCATGGAGCATGTCGGGAATGCTGATCGTCACTTTTTTGGCCATGGGCGTCCTCCTCAAATTACATACGTATGTACATTCTGATACGTACATTACTTTTTTGTAAGTGTCAAGGGACGGCTTTAAGATCGCAGGGACCGGAAAAGGAGAGGGGAGAGGGTGGAAGGTTGCCGTTATTTTGGCGAAAAAGAAAAGGCCGGTCGACGCGCGTCAACCGGCCTTTTCAGGGTGAATCGGAACAGCAGTTGGGGACTCAGTATGGTTCGTCGTAATCGATCTTGGTGTAATCGGCCGCTTGCACGGCCAGTTCCAGCGGGCTCTTCGAGCGAAGCACATACTCGGTGCCGCAACCGGTGCAGGTTATCGAATCACCCGGCGTAAAGTAGTACTCGATGGGTATCTCCCTCAGACACACTTCACACTTGTAGTGTTTGACCCTGTCATTCTTGTTGATTTTCCCCATAGCCATATTCCTTCATCAAGCGATAGTATTCACGAAACCTTCAATGTAATACGTGATAATGCTTCGGTTCGGCCCTGTCAACGCCTTCTCGCCAATCGATGGATCGCCGTCAGCCGGGCAATTTTACGCCTTTGCTCATTAAAGCACTTCTCCGCCAACCGTCAATTGAAAGTTGCATGGGCCGTGCCAGCCTGGTGTTTCGAGAAGAAAAAATATCGAAGAACCTCCGGAAGTTGGGATTGCATCATCGCTTTTCGAGCACTCCTGCCGGGGGTGCGTTGAACCCGCATTTCTCTTCGGTTGCGGTAGGTGTGCAAAATGGTTCCTCGATACCGGGGCGGAGTGCCGAAGTATGCGCAAAATTTAGCCGCCATTTTCCGGCATATCCTGCTCTGATTTTATTCGTTGGAAATGATTGACGATTTCTGCAGCCAGCGCCTCACCGATCCCTTCCACTTCCATGAGCTCAGCTTCCGACGCGGAGATGATCCGCTTGAGGCTGCCCATGTGCCGGAGCAGCTTCTTTTTCTTTTCCTCGCCGATCCCGGGGATCCTGGTGAGCTCCGAGGCGAGCGTCTCCCGGTTGCGGAGCTTGCGGTGGAAGGTGACCCCGAAGCGGTGGGCTTCGTCGCGGACGCGCATGAGGTAGAGGAGCACCGGATTGTGGGCCGGCAGCACGATGGGGTTCTTCCGGTCGGGCTTATAGAGCTTCTCCCCCTCGTCCTGCCGCTCCTTGGCGATGCCCAGCCAGTCGATCTCGTCGGTAATGCCGAGTTCCCGGGCGACGGCGAGCGCCACGCCGAGCTGGCCCTTGCCGCCGTCGACCAGGAAGAGGTCGGGCAGGGTCTTCTCCGCCAGGCCGCGGGCGAGGCGCCTGCCCAGCACCTCTTTCATCATGGCGTAGTCGTTGGGGCCCTCGACGGTTTTGATCCGGTAGTGGCGGAAGTTGTGCTTGTCCGGTTCGCCCAGATAGAAGCTGACCAGCGAGCCCACCGCCAGCTTGCCGCTGATGTTGGAAATATCCAGGCACTCGATGCGGCCCGGCGGGCGGTCCAGGTGCAGCACCTTCTGCATCGACTGGCAGAGGTGATCCCAGGACATGCTCTTTTTTTCCTTCTCCTCGAAGGTCTGCAGGGCGTTGGCGGTGGCCATTGCCACCAGCTGCCGACTGTCCCCCTGTTTAGGGACCTTGACCGTCACCCGGCTGGGGCTGATATCTTCGAGATGCTGCTCGAAGAGGTCGAGATCGAGGGGCGAAAAGGGCAGGAGGATCTCCCTGGGGATCACCGCGTCCGCGTCGTACAGCTGCATGAGGACCTGGGTGAGAATGGAGGCATCCTCGCCGAAGGGCTCGCTGAGAAAGAAGCTCCGGCTGCCGTTGATCAGGCCGTTCCTGATAAACAGCACGGCGATCGCCACCGCCGCATCCTTCCGGGCAAAGCCGAAGACGTCCTGATCCTTGCTGTGGCTTGCGGCGATGACCTGCTTTTCGATGGTCCGGGAGAGCGCCGCTATCTGGTCGCGGATCATCGCCGCCCGCTCAAAATCAAGGCTCTCCGAAGCCGCGAGCATCTGGGTCTGCAGGGTGTTCACCAGTTCCCGGTTCCGCCCCTCCAGGAGCATTACCACCTTGTGCACATGCTCAAGGTAAAGCTCCCGGTCGGCGTTGCCGGCACAGGGGGCGAGACACCTGCCGATCTGCCGGTTGAGGCAAGGCCGGTCCCGCTTCTTCAGCTCCGCGCTCTTGCAGTTGCGCAGCGGAAAGAGCGACGAGATCAGCCGCAAGGTCGCCCACATCGACCCGGCTGAGGAATAGGGCCCGAAATAGCGGGCCTTGTCCCGCGACCGCCGCCGCGCCATGAACACCCGCGGCCATTCCTCCTGCATAGTCACCTTTATGTAGGGGTAACTCTTGTCGTCCCGCAGGATGATGTTGTACTTGGGCTTATGCTTCTTGATCAGGGAGGCCTCGAGGATCAGGGCCTCCTTCTCGGTATTGGTGATGATCGTCTCGACCTGCTTCACCTTGTCGAGCAAGACCGCGGTCTTGTTATATTCCGCCCCGGAAAACCGGGCGTAGGAGGAGAGCCGCTTGAACAGGTCCTTGGCCTTGCCGACGTAGAGGATGGTCGACTTGGCGTCCTGCATGAGGTAGACGCCGGGGGCATGGGGGGCGGAGGAGAGTACCGAGTTGGGGAACATGGGTGTGTTGCTTCGAGAGTTTGCAGGTTGCATCGACACACCGTTGAGCCGATGCGGTTATTTTGTTCTCCTACCGATGAAGAGTCTTCCCGAGAAGGCGTCTGAGGGCGGATTCTGTTCGAGACCGTTCGACCGGTAGTCCTAGCAATATATACCGAATTTGCAGCCGCTTCAGCGGATTTTGTCGCTGAACTTGCCTATATCTCTCGTCAATTTGATATTTATCCGTTGATGCAATTGAAAACTGTGCTTGTATCTCCACTTTCCGTACGGTTCTCTTCGGAATCGATCTTCGTGATCGATGGTAAATGGCGCAGTGGTAGTGTCATAGAAAATGAGATCGATCGAGAGGTAGAAATGGTTGGCAGTCTGGAAGAAAACGACCCCTCTTCAAATATGAGCATTAAGAAGTGTCAACAGCCGGCGACAAGTCTAATAAATCGACCAGGGTTGTGGTGGACAAAAAGGGGGCTGTTCTTTTAATCAGGTACGGAACCAGAGGAGAAATCGAGAGAGCTTTGGCTCAACCGGTGCAGCCGACCTTTCGAAGACAGTGGTGTACAGGGGAGTTCTTTCGTGAAGGGCTAGCGACCAATTTGTGTTGAATGATAAAAAGGGGACAGAATCTTCTCTTATCAATTTCTGCGGGAAAATGCCGGAAAGTAGCTATTGTCTTTACGAAAGAAAATGCAGCGAAGAGGCGGTTGGGGCCGCTTTCGCCGGCAGACTGTTGTCTGTGCCGGTGCCTTACCCCCCGAAACAGGTGCAATTGCTTCATACGACAGGCTCCCAGGCGCTCGTTGTTGTGACTGCGGCGACCGCTTCTCTCGTGGAGTTGCAGGCTGCGGCAATAACTTTCAGCACCTTTCGTTTGAGATATGGAGCCTTCGCCGACAATGAATCTCTATGCGCAGATCGATCAAGTTCGTCGTTCACAGGGCAGATGGCTCGATATGCTGGGCCTGGGTCCGGTCGAGACGCCCGCGCGGGTGGTGATTTCCGCACCACCGTTTACGCTCAAGGCCTATGGCGGCGGTGGGGCCGGGCCCCCTTTGCTGATCGTTCCGGCGCCGATCAAGCGGGCTTATATCTGGGATATCCTGCCGCGGGTGAGCGTGGTGCGGCAGTGTCTGCAGTATAATCTGCCTGTCTTTTTGATTCAGTGGGAAGAGCCGCCGGACGAAGGGGACCTTGGGCTGGCCGCCTATGCCGATCGCTTTATCTCCCAATGTCTCGACGCCATCGAGGCCGAGTTCGGTCCCCGGCGGGTGTTTCTGGCCGGCCATTCGCTCGGCGGAACCTTTGCCGCCATCTATGCCGCTCTTCATCCCGAAAGGGTGGCAGGGCTGGTCCTCCTCACCGCGCCGCTCCGCTTCGGGCCCGAGGTGGGCGCTTTCGGACCGCTCGCGGCGGCAGCACCGCCGGCGCATCTTTTCACGGACATGCCCGGCAACGTGCCGGGTTCCTTTCTGAGTGAGGTGAGTGTGAGCGCTTCACCGGCAAGTTTCCTGACGGCACGATGGGCGGACTGGTTTGGCAGCATGTTGGATGTCCGGGCAATGCACACGCATCTGCTGGTCGGGCGCTGGACACTCGACGAGCTGCCGCAGGCCCGTCAACTCTTCGAAGATGTCGTTGAGCTGCTGTATCGGGAAAATCGGTTCATGGAGGGGACCTTGACGGTGGGAGGGCGAAAAGCCTTGCCGGCTTCGGTGGAAGCCCCACTCCTGAGCGTAGTCGATGAGGGGTCCGAGGTGGTGCCGCCTTCGGCGGTTCTGCCTTTTCACGATGCCGTTCGCAGTGCCGAAAGGCGGGTGCTGTGGTATCAGGGGGATCTTGGGGTGGCCCTGCAGCATGTCGGCGTTCTGGTGGGAAGGCGGGCGCATCGGCATCTATGGCCGGAGATCTTTCATTGGCTCTATTCGCACGGCAAAGCCAGATAATTCAAATTAGCTGTCAAAGTACTATTTCACCATGGGTGCCTCCGTACACCCCACTGATTTTTGGTACGCGGAGCGCACCCTACCAATACCTCGTTGTCGGGATAAGTACCTTCACGAAAGTAATTCTGAAAAAACGAGAAATGAATTTCTAAGGTCTCAGGTACTGAAGAACTCAATCGAACATTTGGATTGATAAGCTCTCTTGCGGGTGAGAATATGTGTAAATGCACACTTTGTGGTATTGTCCGAATTGAAAAACACTTTACAATGCGCAGGGACAGACAATTTTTCAGGTGGGCAAGAAATTCAGGTTGAATTGTCTCGGCGAGTGGGATGTGCATCTTCGCCCGTTCAACCCGGAATGGAGGTGGCGGCATGGGTAAAAAAGTAGTGATCATCGGGGCAGTCGCTCTGGGCCCGAAGGTGGCCTGCAGGTTGAGGCGGCTCGACCCGGAAGCGGAAATCATCCTCATCGACCGTGACGACCTCATCTCATACGGCGGTTGCGGCATCCCCTACTATATCGGAGGTGATATCAACGATATCGACGATCTCCGCAAGACTACCGCCCATGTCCTCCGCGATCGGTCATTTTTTGCAGACTGCAAGGGCATTCGGGTCCTCACCCGGGCCGAGGCAAGGGAGATCCGCCGGCAGGAGAAGCGGGTCCGGATCTGCCACCTGGAGTCCGGCCGGGAAGAATTTCTCCCTTACGACAAGCTGGTCCTTGCCACCGGCGCCAGGGCCGTGCGGCCGCGGTTTCCCGGCGCAGAGTTGCCGCGGGTCTTTACCGTCTCGGATCTGCATGACGCTGAAACGATCAAGGCCTTGATGGCCACCGGCCGGATAGGCAGGGCGGCGGTCATCGGCGCCGGGGCAATCGGCCTGGAGGTGACCGAGGCGCTGACCGACCTGTGGGGCGTCGAGACCACCCTGATCGAGATGGAGGATCAGGTACTGCCGACCCTGCTCGGTAAATGCATCGCCCGGGTTGCCGCAAGGGAACTGGAGAAACACGGGGTGCACCTGCTCCTCGACACCAAGGTCATGGGGATCACCGAAGCCGGACGGGACAGGCTCACGGTGCAGACCTCGCGCCAATCCCTCGAGGTGGATATCGTGGTCCTGGCCGCAGGCGTTCGTCCCAATTCCGAGCTGGCGAGGGAAGCGGGGCTTGCGCTCGGCATGTCCGGGGGGATCTCAGTCGACCGGCGGCTGCGGACCAGCGACCCGGACATCTACGCGGGTGGCGACTGCATCGAGGTGCGCAACCTGATCAGCGGCGAAAACACCGTGATGGCCCTGGGGTCGCTGGCCAACCGTCAAGGGCGGATCATCGCCACCAATATCAGCGGCGGACAGAGTCATTTCAAGGGCACGGTGGGCACCTTCTGCCTCAAGCTCTTCGATTTCGGCATCAGCAAGGCGGGGCTCACCTTCCGGCAGGCGAAAGAGACCGGTTTCGATCCCGTCTACGCCGTCGTCTCCCAGGCCGATCATGCCCATTTCTACCCCAGCTCGGAGCTCATCTACCTCACCCTGCTTGCCGACCGGCAGTCGCGGAAGATCCTGGGCATCGAAGCGGCGGGGAAAAACGGCGAGGCGGTGAAGGCCCGGGTCGACACAATTGCCGTGCTGCTTCGTCACGGTCTTGACGTCGACGAGGTCTGCAGCCTGGAAACCGGCTATGCCCCGCCCTTTGCCTCGGCCATGGACGTGCTCAACAATGCCGGGAACGCCCTCGACAATATCCTGGCCGGCCGCAATCGGCCGGGGGATGCCGCCGATTTCCTGTACGAATTTGTCCGCAAGAAGACGCGGGTCCTCGACATCCGCGGGGAGGCCGAGGCTGCGCCTTTCAAGGAGAAGTACGGAGCGAGATGGCTGAATATTCCGCAGAATCAGCTGCGCAGGAGGTGTGACGAGATCGACGGGGACGAACCCTTCTTCCTGCTCTGCGATACCGGGCCCAGGTCCTACGAGGCCCAGGTATTCCTTGCGTCGCAGGGGTTGAACAACACCCGGAACATTCAGGGCGGGCTGGCGATGATCAAAGCCACCGATCCGGAGTTTATCTAAAGGGGCAGGCAGTCAGCAGTCAGCTTTCAGCTGTCCCTGATAGCTGATGGTTTTCGCAGGATGCACGCCGTGCATCAATAGAGCCTGGGATGGCGCACAAAGTGCACCCTTTAGAGTCGCCTTGAAAGCTGAAAGCTGACAGCTTGAATGCCTCAATTTCAATGAACCGGCGGCTGGGTGGGCTTTTCCGCAACCATCATCTTCGGATACTGCTGCAGAATGCCGTCCGGGGTGATGATCATCCAGTCGCCTTGCTCGTCGCAGGCTTTTACCAGGCATTCCACCGCGGAGCCGTCGTAAAGGCTCAGGAAGCAGGTCTCGCCGATGTTCCGGCCGGTAACGGAGACGAATTTCCTGCCGGCCGCCAGTTGTTTGAATGTAGCGACGGCCTCCTCGAAGGCCACGATTCTCTTGTGTTCCTCAGGATCCATCTCTTTGATCTGCTGCCGCAGTGCTTCGATTTCCTTTTTTTTGGCAGCAATGTCGGCTATTGTCTTCTCCATCTCCGCCCTCTGGTCGGAGGGAATGGCAAAGAGGATCTGTTTCCGGATGTCGATATCTGCCTCTATATAATTGATTCTCTTCAGCAGATCCTGAACGGTAGGTTTCGTCATGGCGCTTTTCCTGGTCGATTGTTGGATAGCAATGACCTCCGATAGTGATAGGATTCGGCGCAATTCGCAAGCGGGAATCCCATCCTTCGTCAACTTTTTCAGGAACCCTGCTGGAAGGCGCATTTCCGCCGGTCTCATTCACCACGCCGGTCCGGACACCGGGCCCATCAGCCACAGGTCTCTCTGCCGCCTTCCTGCCTGCCGCCATCGTCGGGCAGCAGGACGGTAAAAGTTGCCCCTTGGCCCTGTCGGCTTTCCACCCGTATTTCCCCGTTATGTCTTTCGATGATGTCACGGCTGATGGATAATCCCAGGCCGGTTCCCTCGCCTTCCCTGGTGGTGAAGAACGGTTGAAAGATATGCGCCATGGCCTCGGGGGCGATGCCGACACCGGAATCTTCAATCGCCACCGTCGTCCGGTTGCCCTCCTGGCGGGTGCTGATGGTGATCACTCCACCGGAACGGCAGGCTTCCATCGCATTGCTCAGGAGGTTCAGGAAGACCTGTTTGATCTGGTCGGCCACCGCCATGATCGGCGGTAGTTGGGCTGCGTATTTACGGACCACGGTTATCTGCCTCTTCCTCAGGTCGTTCCTGAGCAGCAGCAGGAGGGCGTCAAGGGACTCGTGCACCTTCACCGACTGCATCCTGCCATCGGACGGCCGGTTGAAGTCCTGGAGATTGCGGACCAAGTCCTTTATCCTGTTGCTTTCGGCGATGATCATATCCAGCAATTCCTTGTCCTCGTTTTCCAATATTTCTTGCTTTTTCAAACCGTTGAGGAAGAACAAGATGCCCTGGAGCGGGTTGTTGAGCTCGTGGGCGATGGAGGCTGAGAGTTTGCCGATCGCCGACAGCTTCTCTGTGTGCAGAAGCCGTTTGTGGGTCTCCTCCGCTTCTCGGTGCTTTTCTTCGAGGAGCTTGTTTGTCTGCTGCAGGTTCAGGTTCAATTCTTCGATCTTGCGCAGTTGCCGGGTGAGCAGGCGGGATCTCCTGGCCATGTTGATGATGGCCCCCACCTTGGCCAGCAGCATCTCGGCGGGGCAGGGGACGTTGAGGAAATCGGAAGCGCCGGCGGCATAGCCGCGAAGGATCTCCTCGCCGGTTTTTGGCGTCGTCGTGGCGAAGATGATGGGGATGCCCTTCATCTCCTCCTGCCTGCGAATAAGAGTGGCCAGTTCGTAACCGTCCATCACCGGCATATCGACATCTATCACCACCAGACAGAATTCCTGCCGCAGGAGCAGTCGGAGGGCTTCGTTGCAGGAACGGGCACTTTGAACCCTGGCGCCCACCAAACGCTGGAGAATGGCCTGCAGGTTGAGCACGATGGACGAGTCGGCGCATGCCACGAGAATGTCGACTTCCTCATCGCTGTAGATCGTGTCCAACTTGGCTTCCATGGTTCTGCCCGTGATATACAGATCGACCATCTGGCGGACTTTGGCCCTGATGACCACCGGTTCGACCGGTTTGGTGAGGTATTCGATCGGGCCCAGGGAGAGAGCCCGGTCAAGGTGGTTTTCCTCCAGCCTTCCACGCGACAGAAAAATGATCGGGAGGTTGGGATGCCTGGCGCGGATAAGGGATACGGTGTTGAACCCGTCGAGCACCGGCACTCGGACATCCAGGATGATCAGGCAGACTTCGTTATTTTCGAGGATTGTCAGGGCTTGTTGTCCCGAAGGAGCCTGCAGCAGATGATAATCGGGATCCTGCAGGATCGTCTTCAGGGAGTCGAGGGTATTCGGGCTGTCATCCAGGACGAGGATCTTGGTGCGAGTTTTCACGCCATTGGTGGGTTGTTCCGGTAAGTGGTTCATAATGTATCTATTTATCTGCCGGGTGTGGCAGGTGTCTTCCCCACGACCAGGTCAGCTGTTTCGGTCGCCGACTGGGGGTATAGGATACTACGCTTGTAGCACTTCGAGATTTATACTATACTTGCGGCGATCCACAAAGAATCTTTTATGCCGCGGCCTTCAGTCGCACAATGTGGATTGTCCCAACTATGAAGTGTATTACCTTCAAGTAACAGTCCTTCCTGGCGACGGTAATCAAAACGGTCCTACTATCCATTTTTCCATAACCCGCCGGATTACGGTTCCCATGAAAACAAAAGCAAAGATTTCGGCATTGATCGTTGAAGACAACACGGATGACTATCTGATATTGCAGGAGGTCCTTGCATCGTCCGGGGAAATCGAAGCGGTGCTCTTCCACGAGGACATGCTAGAAGGCGCTCTCGCTACCGCCGAAGTGCATCGGTTCGACGTGGCGATTCTCGACCTCTCCCTGCCGGACAGCTTCGGTCTTGACACCTTTGTTGCCTTTCATGAAAAGTATCCGATGCTGCCGACGATCATCATGACCGGCTCGAGGGATCAGGAGATGGCCTTCGAGGCGGTGAGGATGGGTGCTCAGGACTATCTCTTCAAGAGTGAACTCTCATCCTCCACCATCATCAGGTCCATTCGTTACGCCATCGAGCGACAGCGTCTGACGACGGAATTGAGGCTGGCACTTAACCATGTCAGGCAACTCCAGAACATGCTGCCGATCTGCTCGATCTGCAAAAACGTCCGCGACGACCAGGGCTACTGGAATCGCGTCGAGGAGTATATCTCTAAACACCTGGATGTGGAATTTAGTCACGGTATCTGTCCCGACTGTGCCGGAAGAAAACCTGATCGACTCGAATCCGCGAGGTGAGGAGGTTTCATTCCGGTTGGTCCTGCTGATCGCCCCTGCTCGCCGAACGGCTTTTTTCACCGGAAATCGCGGACAGGTTTCTTCAGACCCATCATTTTTGTTGTCGCACACTCTGTGCATGAAATCGGTGTATTGCCGGATAAGTAAGGAAAAACTTTGACGATTACCGGCGCCAATGTTATGTATAAAATCCAGTCTCAAAATCCGGTCTCACTGCGGGTGACGGCAGTTCCCGATCGTGAGGCCACGGTTCCAGGCCCTGATAATCTTGAAGAAGGAAGGGTTTCATGCTTGAAAGACTTGTACTGATCGTCGATGATGAAGAAATCTGCCTGACCATCATGTCGGAGATGGTGAAAAAGGTCGGATTGCCGGTCGTGCTGGCCCGCGATGGGCTCGAAGCGGTGCAGACGTTCGAACGGCATGGCGCCGAAATCTGCTGTATTCTCATGGACCTTCAGATGCCGCGCATGAACGGCATCGACGCCTTTCGGCATATCAGAGAATGTAACGAGAAGATGCCGGTGATCATCACCTCCGGCTATCTTACCCCCCAGAACCTCGAACTGCTCGAGCCGCTCAATCCAGCCGGCTATCTCAACAAGCCGGTGAGCTATCAGGATCTGCTCGACTGCCTGAAGCGGATCACCGCCGGGTGAGATCGGTCATTTCTTGTCACCAAGAAATTCCTTGTAATGCTCCTGCGCGCAGGAGGGGCATATGCTGTGGCTGAACACCGCCTCCGTATGCTCGGAAAGATAGGCCTCTATGCTGTTCCAGTAGCCTTTGTCATCGCGGATGTTCTTGCAGACCGCACAGATCGGCAGCATGCCCTGCAGCTGTTTCACATGCTCGAGAGCTCCCTTCAAGGCCGTCGTCAGGCGCTGACGCTCGATGGCGTAGCGTATGCTGCGGATGATGGCGGTCGCAGATGATTCTCCCTTGAAGAGATAGTCCTGAGCTCCTTTTCGTACCGCCTCAAAGGCCATTTCCTGATCCCTGACGCCAGTCAGGATGATGGTCGGGATGAGGGGATGGTGCCGATGAAAGGAAGTAAAAGTGTCCAGACCCAAACTGTCCGGCAGGGAGAGATCGATGATCGCCACATCGATATCCTCTGTTTTCCCCGCCGAGATTGCCTCCTGGAGTCGGCTTTCATGCAGGATGACGGCCTCGATCTCATCGGACGTAACGATCATCTCCTCCAGCAGGAGAAAATCATCCGAACTGTCCTCGACGATCAGGACCGTAATCTTCTGTTTCATTGCTCGTCACGACGCCGCGGCAATTTGACCAGCTGCAGCCAGAATCCCTCAACCTGCCTGATGATTTCCGTAAATCGCTCGAAATCCACCGGTTTGGTGATGTAGCAGTTGGCGTGCAGCTTGTACGCCTTGAGGATATCCCCTTCGTCTTCGGAGGTGGTGAGGACGACGACCGGAATATCGGTGAGTTCCTTGTCCGCCCTCATCTCCTTCAGGACTTCACGGCCGTCCATCAGGGGCAGATTCAGGTCAAGCAGTACCAGGTCGGGTCTCGGCTTGTCTTTGAACTTGCCCTCGCGGCGCAGGTAGGCCATGGCCGCCAGTCCGTCCGACACAGTTTCTATCTCCATGCGGACCTTGGAATCGTGCAGAGCCTCCAGAGTCAGTTCGATGTCATCCTGATTGTCCTCGACCAGCAGCACGGAAGCGTGTTTGAAGGTACTTTTCGTCATGATTGGTCAGATCCGTTTCGGCAGGGTGAAATGAAAGAGCGACCCACCGGCAGGATTGGTTTCGACCCAGATGGTTCCGCCGTGTCGCTCGACGATTCTCTTGCAGAGCGCAAGCCCCAGTCCTGTCCCCGGATAATCGCTGTCCGTGTGCAATCGTTGGAAGACTATGAAAATCCGCTGGTGGAATTGGGGAGATATGCCAATACCGTTGTCTTGTACCCGAAAAAGGTAACTATCGTCAAGCTCCTCGAAGCCGATATCGACGCGAGGCGCCGCGCTTTCATTGTAACGCAGAGCGTTTACCAGAAGATTCTGAAACAGGCTGCGGATCTGACCCTGGTCGACGCTGAGGGCAGGCAGTGGGCCGCAGATCACCTCGGCCTTTTTCTCCTGCACCATGGGCTGCAGGTTGTCCAGCACGCTCCGGACAAGGGGATTGAGATCAGTCGGCCGGAAGGTCGTCCCCTTGGAGTTGACCCGGGACAGGGTCAGCAATTCCCGGATGAGCGTCTGCATGCGATGGGCCGCTCTCACCGATCTGTCGATGTAATGCCTGCCCCTGTCGTCGACCTTGTCCGCGTAACGGTTCTGCAGAAGCTGGAGAAAGCCGACGATGGCCCGCAGCGGTTCCTGGAGATCGTGGGAGGCGACATAGGCGAACTGCTCCAGGTCACGGTTGGACCGCTCCAGGGCCTCCCGGGCTTTCCTGCGTTCGGTGAGGTCGCTGCCGTACAGATTGATATAGACTTCTCCCGGGGGCTTGATCGCGGTAATGCCGTAGGTACGGCCGGTCGGGCAGGGGATTTCGAGGTCGATGGCATGGTCGGACCGGCCGGCCTCGGCTACTGCCTGGAGAATCGGCTTGGGCAGGGTGTCGCCTTGGGAGGCAGGCCGGTCGAAGGACGCCAGCCACTCTTTGGCCGAACCGTTGGCATACAGGAGCGCTCCGTCGGGAGTGCAACGTATGACCGGGTTAGGATTTTCCTCCGGGAAATGTGCCAGTTGCCGCAACTTGTCCTCGATCTGTTTTCTCTCGGTGATATCGAGCACCATCCCCAGTGAACGGATTATCCTGCCGTCTTCGTTCCGCACATGCTGGCATTTTTCGTGGACGAACCGTATCGACCCGTCGTTCTTGCGGACGACGCGGTGTTCGATCTCGTAGGCGTCCTGTCCCGCCCGGACGGACTCCGAGTAGGCCTCGTTGACCGCATCGCGGTCGTCCGGATGGACCCTCTCCAGAAATGCCTCGTAGGTGGCGGCGAACGCCTGGGGTTCGAGCCCGAAGATGCGATACACCTCGTCGGACCAGGTCAGCACGTTTTCCCGCAGATCAAGCTCCCAACTGCCCAGGTGGGCGATCTCCTGGGAACGGTTCAGTCTCTTTTCGCTCTCCCGCAGCGCCTCTTCCGTCTTTTTGCGCTCAGTGATATCGGTGAAGAGGACGGCGAACTTCCCGGGTGCGACCTGGCTGGCGTAGACGCCGAACCAGCGCTGGAGAGGCTCCGCGTAGCTCTCGAGATGGATGGGGACCCCATCAAGGGCAACCCGGCCGTAGGTCTCGATCCAGTGCGCTTCTATTTCGGGCATGATCTCGCGGATGGTCCTGCCGATGACCGTCTCACGGTTCAGCTTGGTAAGGCGTTCGAAGGCGGGATTGATTTCGAGGAACCGGTAGTCCACCGGCTGTCCATCGGCCCCGCAGATGATCTCATGGAGGGCGAAGCCTTCGGTCATGTTGTTGAAAAGGGAGCTGTAGCGGTTTTCCTTCTCCTGGAGCTCGACCGTACCGTCGGTCACCCGCTGCTGGAGTGCCTCGTTGCCGATCCTGAGCTGGTGCTCGATCCGTCTCCGCCGGCGCCGCTCGGCGAGCAGCAGGCCGATCAGCAGCATCTGCCCGAGCAAGACTGCGAAGAAGCTGATTATGTGCCATTGATAGGGAGTCATAGCATTTTCGGGATTCAGATTTTGAGATTCGGTTTTTTTTCGGTCAAATGGTCGGCGATCTCTGACAAAATGTCCACTACTTTTCCCCCTTTCGGTTCGATAATTGCGGATATCCCCAGCGAAGCGTTTTGCGCGTACTCCCTCGAGAAAACCGAGGAGCGGGATGGCTGGGCCGGTTCTCCTCCTCCCTGGGATCCACGATTCACTTTCAGGACAGTAATGATTATCATATCCACCACAACTCCTGTTGTTACACGTGCCAAAGGTTGTCCCCGGTTGTTCACCAACCGCAATCACGCATTGAGAGAATCGTATGAATATTTCGAGCGAAACCAAAATACATGACCTGCTGGTAGCCTATCCCTTTCTGGAAGATTTTCTGGCGGGCCGAAATCCAAGGTACAAAAACCTCAAGAATCCGTTGATGCGCCAGACCATCGGCCGGGTCGCTTCCCTCGGCCAGGTCGCCGGCATCGGCGGCGAAAGTGTCGCCAACCTGGTCGAGGACCTCCGGAGCGAGATCGAACGTCGGGGCCGCGAGGGGTTTCCCGCCTTTGCCGGCAAGAAATACATCGATCCCGTCAAGCAGAACAGGCTGAAGGAAATCATCCAGGGGATACATCGCGGCGAGGACCTGAACAAGCTCAAGGAGCGTTTTGCCGCCCTGTGCCAGGGCGTCACCGCCACCGAGATCGCCGACCTCGAGCAGAGCCTCATGGACGAGGGGATGCCGGAGAAGGAGGTGCGCCGACTCTGCGACCTTCATGTCGCCGTCTTCGAGGACTCCCTGGGGGCCACGCCCGTTCCCGACATGCCGCCCGGCCACCCGGTGCATACCTTCATGCTGGAAAACCGCGAGACGGAAAAGATCATCGCCCGGCTCACCGCGCTGCTCAGGCAGTGCGG
>OBJA01001575.1_pt1 | contig 15174 bp, 4 predicted proteins | sample 1519751 | NCBI WGS metagenome assembly OBJA01 (sample SAMEA3881238, study PRJEB22517) | soil metagenome | biome: lake sediment; feature: soda lake sediment; material: sediment, water from around vicinity | place: India | collected 2013-12-23 | depth 3 m | reverse complement strand
CAGGAATATCATACCAAATTACCGGAGTACCAACTGATTGTGAGTAGCAATCGGCTGAAGTATTCACATGACCTTGAGCATTTGGAGGTCCAGCAATTGCTGAAATATAATAAGTTACACCTGTTTGTAAGCCAGGGATTGATGCATAACAAAACTCAGGCGTACTGTTTCTCGCTAGAATGTTTGGAGGTAATGTTCCCATATGTAAAATAAATTCCAGCATATCAACTCCTTCAACCAATACATGATTGTTATTATGAGTTACCATATCTGTACATTCGTCTACACAAAGATGTACTACCTGTAAACTATTCATAGTTCCTGAATATGTTAAGCAACCACAGTCAGTTGAACCATTAAAATACAATGTCGAACATCCGTTAACATCCGTTACAGTTAAGCTGTAGCTTGTATTAGTAGGGAAAGTTCCGGAATAGTTATTATTGTATAGAACAGGACCTGTTCCAGAATCAACATAAAAAGATGCGCCACCACCACCAGAATATTCAACAGAAAAAGTAACAAAGTATTCGGAAAGAGCTGGATTGCAAACATTATCAGAGAAGTTTTGAACAACAATATTATCAGTAATTTCTATTGTTATATTATCAGAATCACTACATCCGCTAATACCAACTTCATAAGTAATTGTATTATTTCCTGGATTTGCCTGTGCAGGGTTAAAGGTTCCATTAGACGGATTTGTTATTCCTGTACCCGACCATGTTCCTCCAGGTGAGGCTGCTTGTAAAGTAATAGCAGGGTCGTTGGCACAGAATGGACCAACTGGAGTAATACTCGCATTCGGAGTATCATAGACACTAATTGTAATATTGTCGGTGGCAGAACAATCTCCCGAGCCAACTTGGTATGTAATCGTATTATTTCCGATATTAGCTTGTGCGGGATTAAACGCACCGGTTGAAGGATTTGTTATCCCAGGTCCTGACCATGTACCACCTGGAGTTGCTGCCGATAATGTAACAGGAGGGCTATCGTTACAAAATGGACCTGCCGGTGTAATTGTAGCATCTGGTTGGGATTGTAGATTTACTGTTATTTGATCAGTATCATTACATGTTCCGTAAGTGGCATTAACTGTATAAGTTCCAGACGGGACATTAACTGTTTGTCCAGCCTGAGGAGGAGTTGTATTCCACGAAAAGGTAACATTTGCAGGATCTGCTCCTTGCACATTTGCAACAAGAGTTATTGTTTCTGCACAAAGATCTCCTTGAGTTGTGATGTCGACAGAAAAATTATCATTACTCCCAATTGTAAAGTTTTGAATAACGTCTTCACAATCATCACCATCAGAGACTGTTACTGAATAATTACCAGGAGCAAGATTTGTAGCTGTATTTCCTGTTTGCCCATTACTCCAGTTAATAGATGGATTTCCTGTACATGATGAAGCTATATATACTGTGGCACTACCAGATTGTCCACAAGTTGCATCAATAGTATTAAGATTTATAATCAATTCTTCTTCAATAAATGTTGCACTAATACCATAAGTACATAATGACCATCCGGCTTGAGAACTGAAACCATCCATAGCAAGAACGTATTGTCCGGGCGGCAAGTTTGATGAGATACTAACAGTTCCTGTACCGCTTGCACAACCCCAATATGTTGTATTATTTGGAGGGTCACTAGAAGGGCTCCCTCCAATTCCGTTACAGTTAACACCATTCCAAGAATATAGAGCTAATTGAATTGCAGGATCAGGATCAATTGGAAACATTCCTCCTCCTTCATTGTTCCAGCATTCTCCATTTTCGACTTCAATAACAACAGGTTGTGTGTCTCCAGGATTTACAGTAAAGTAATAATATACTGTATTATCTGTAGATGTCCATCCACATGCATCGGGAGCCTGAATTGTTCCTCTGGGTGCAAGAATATTACATCCCCCTGAACTCATCTCCATAGGTGTATTACAATTTGACTCTTGAAGAGAAGTTCTAACAGATGCTGCGAGGAAAAAGTTAATATCATTATTATCTTGATCCCATACCCTAATATATAAAATCTGTCCTGGAGTAAAACCACCTAACACTTCGAATCGAATTTCGCCGTTTTCGAGAAATCCTCCATTATCTGAGAAACAATCTAACAATGTAAGATTTGCACATGTCCCACTATAAATAGCCATCCCCGGCTTAAAGGCAGGAGAACCCGGTATCATCGGCGGGAACCCTGGCATCGGTGGAGGCGCGTTAATTGCATGGAAAGCCAACTCTGTTACACCTGCTGGCACAATCACTGTGTACCACATATCTCTAGTTCCTGCAGTATAATTACCACATCCCGGATTAGGTGCGTCTGTAAAAGGTACAGCATCTGTAAGATTCACATTTTGTAGAGCCATTAAACCACATGTAGAATAATAATCCATAGGTATGTGTAATGCATTACTACAATTTGCCTGTGAAAAAGTATTTTTACTAAAAGTAAACACAATCAGGCTGAAAAATAACAATTTAAGATATTTCATAATACTAATTTAATATATTTTATTCTCTAAACAAATGTAATACTCCCTGAATTTCATAGGGTGTATTATCCATTCCTACTGCATTTATAATGTAATAATAAACTCCAGTTGAAGCATTAGTTCCACCATCAAGCTTTCCGTCCCATCCTGCTTCAACATCCTGCCAATTTGTCCATTCAAATAGCACCTTACCCCAACGATTTAGGATATATCCTTGAAAAGTCCTTATAGACTGAGCTTTTACTTGGAAGAAATCATTTAATCCGTCTCCATTTGGAGTAAAAACATTTGGCACTTCAATTTTACTTGCATTATCAATGTTTATGCAGACGTCAATAAAGGCTGTATCCCTACACTCTTGTAAATCTCTGTTCATAACAATGAGAAATGGCTCATAGCAACCAGCTTCTGTGTATGTATGTTGAACCTGTTCATCGCAACTAGTCATAGTTTTTCCATCTCCGAAATGCCAAATACATCTGCGACGAACTCCTGCATAGTCACTCATATTTACAAACCATACCTCGGCTTCAGGTGCTACTAGTTCAGAATTCAGAATATCAATAGGAACTTCAAATCTAGCTTCCAATAACCCAATTGGCTCAATTTCATATTGTATAGTATCAGTACAGTTGGCATTCCCAAATACTTGTATATAATAATTATACCACGACTGATTAACCGTTCTGTATCTTGCCCTTATATCGTAAAATCCTGCAGGGAGATTATAAACTGAAGTTACCGGTGTGCCTACTGGCGGACCGAACTCTTCATTTGTCCAATAAAATGCATTGGTTCCTCCTGCATCATGGAAAACTATTCCTCCTTTACCCAACAAACATGTGTCGCTAACAATAGTTACATTAAAATCGGGAATCATAGGTTCAAATACAGTATCAATGGTGATAATACTCTGACATCCCCAGAAATTAGTTGCCAAAAGACTTACCCTATGTAAAGTATCATTATTGTTCCAATAAACAAAGTATTCATATAATCCTCCTAAGGCATTTGCAGGAGCAATACTATCAATAATACCCGAGTAGAAATTCCATGAATATTGCTGGAGGCTATCTTCTGCTGCAGATCAAGTGGCAGATTCTCCAAAACATTTTGGTGGCACAATATTAATTTGTGAATTTGGCATTCGGGCAAAAATAACCTTAATCGTATCTTTGTCTGTACAACCATTTGTATTGTCCTCTGTCCATATAATATTAAAATGTGGATATGTTGCATTTCCTGTATTCAGAATTTGTGAACTAATCATTGAGTTAGGATTATTAATATCATCAAATGTTACTAGTTGAGAAGAAGGAGTACTCCAAACTCCAGTTCCAACAGATGGATTTGCATTTAAAAATCCAGTATAACCACAAAATAATGTGTCATTACCTGCATCCGCCGTCGGGATTTCAATAAAATGAATTCTCAGTGGTCCGGCAGTATCTGTGCAAAAATCAGGTTGGAATGTTGGTCCATTTGCTGCAATCCAAAAGAATTCGTGATAGCCATAAGTCGAAACTGTTACATTAGTATTATTCGAATTTGGATTACCAAAAACGGCATCAGCATCAGTATTATTCCACCAATAGCCTGTAATACCAGATCCCGGTAGTTGTGCTCGTAAATTATGAAATGTAAGACCGCAAGTAGTTGAATCTGCAGCATCAGTTAATATTAATGCTTGAGGAACTCTCCAATAAGTTATTTCTACTGTATCTTGTGATGAACAAGATAATGGAGATGTTGTTGCTTGGTTGCTTTCAAGCCAAATATAATTTAGTGGTCCGTATGTGCTTACAGACGTGAATGTTTGAGGATCGGAATAATCAACAAAAGATGCTCCGTTTGGCAACCATGTACCTGAGAACCCTGCTGACACGGCTTCAAGTTGTGTTGTGGTACCACAAACATGCTTATCTTCGCCTGCATCAACAACCGGAATTTCAACAAATTCAATTTGCACAGTATCAGCTGAAAAACAAGAAGATAGGTAGGCATTATTTTCCCTAAATCTAAACTTCCAAATTCCTGTATGTGAAACTGTTACACAGACGCTATCACCAATATTTGATGTAAAGTTAGCTGAAGCTTGGGGTATTGGTCTTTGGGCAACTGACCATGATCCATAGGGTGTATAGTTAGGACTTTGAGGCAAACTAAATACTGCACCAACACAATAATCTCTTCCGCATATTGCATCATCAATGCCTGCATTTGCAATAGGTCTTTTATAAAAAGTAACAGTCATTGTATCAATTGAGACACAACCCGTATTTGTTAGTACCCATAAGAATTGAGTAGTAACGTGTGCAGAGTCTCCGAAGCTACCCAAAGAATCAATACAAACGGTTGCATTCGGGATATTAGGATTATCAAACCATGCAATTATATCTTTTGCAATCCATCGTCCACTAGCCCATCCAGAACCGACAGTGTCAGCATTTAGAGAAACACAATTTCCGCATGCCTCATCCTCATCAATTGCTCCCACACTAGCTACAGGTTGCTTTGCAAATGTTACTGTAATTGAAGCTGACCCAACACATTGAACTCCGTCTTGTTGACTAATTTCTGTCCAAGTAAATGTAACATTCTGAAAAAGACCTGCATAATTTGGAATAATTGCAATAGTATTAGGACATGTTATGCAATCATAATTAACATTAAATGGCTGACCGTTTACAGTTGCACTCCATGAACCTGGGTGGTTTACATTAAATGCTTGAAGATTATAAACTACGCCACAAACTGTGTCAGCTGAAGCTATTGTTGTTGGATTTGGCTCAGGCAGATATTTTACTGTAACATAATCCTGACTGTAGCAATCGGCAATATATTCTCTCCATATGAATGTATAGGTTCCATATGAATTTACTGTTGCTGTTGCTGTTGGAGATGTTTGAGGATTGAAGGAGGCTTGTCCATTCCATTCTCCTGTTGATCCGGTTAAACTGAGAACTGCTCCCATTTCCGCCTGGTTTCCACAAACTGTAATATTTGGACCAGCATATGCAACCGGTGCTTGCACAAAAGTTACATTAATATTGTCAGTTGAAGTACACATATTATTTTCGACTGTCCATGTAAACCCAACCTGTCCATAATTATTAACAACCAAATCAATATTTGCACTATTAAAAGTTGAGCCTCCTAAAGGAGTAAACTCCGAATCTGCAGACCATGTCCCAATCATGCCTGGCTCGGGTGCTGTAGCACTCAAACTAGTTGTAAGTCCGCAAGTAGAATAGTTATTTCCGGTAATATGAGCAACAGGATTTTTATGCCAAATTACGGGGGTACCTGGGCTTACAGACAAACATAAATCGCTAATATCAACATTCCCTCCTACGTTATTCCCTGCAATAGCCGAAACATAGTATGTTTGACCATACTGACCAGCTGGAATCTGGTTAAAACAGAATACTGGGGTTGAATTTCGAGCAATTATATTTGGAGGATAAACTCCTGTATGCAATATAAACTGGAATGTATCATTACCGTCTAACTGCTGTAAATCATTGTGAGTAATGCTTGTTGTACATTCACCATCACAAAGATGAACAACACTTGTACTAGTCATTGCTCCGGCAAATGTAGTACAACCACAATCACGATAACCTGCTAAAATAATCTCATTACATCCATTTTGATCAGTTACTGTAATACTGTAATCTGATGGTGATGGAAACTGACCTGAATAACTACCGTTAAACCATTGATTACCACTTCCTGTGTTAACATAGAAGCCAGCAGGATTTCCAGTTGAACTTACAACATTAAATGTTATGTAATAGTTATCATTTGTTGCATCACAAACATTATTCGCGAAATTGGTAACCTCAATACTTTCATAAACAGTTATTGTAATCTGATCTTGATCTGGACATGGTCCTCCAATGCTGTGATTAATATTCCAAGTACCTGCATTTGCAATCTGAGGATAAAATGTATTTATTTGAATTGAACCAGCAGGTGCATTAGTTGTCCACGTACCACCGCCATCTACAGCATGAAGAATGAATGGTGCAGAATTAGCACAAACAGGGCTTAATGGAGTAATTGTTGCATCAACTGGTAGTGTTTCAAATGTTTCCGAAGCTGTTGTTTGACAAACAGGATTGCCGGGAACGTTTATTCTTTCACTTACTGTTAGAATAAAATCACTAGTTTGAGTCGGAAAATCTGAAGTTCCTTGAACAATTTGATGCGATAATTGATTCCCAGTAAAAGTTGAACCTGTGCAAGACCATTGATAGTTAATAATTTCTGAAGTAATAGTATAGTCTCCGGCAGGCTCGGTTGGAGGAACTACATATATTGATGCAGTTGCAGCATCACATGAGTCGTCATTAATTGGAGAATACATTTCTCCGGAGTCGTAGACAATACTTGTAAGTCCACAAGACGATTGTCCAACAAAAGTTAGCAAAACATATGTTAATGCCCCAACATCAACATATTCACAATCATAAACCTGTACAGCCCAGCCATCGCTTCCTGCATTAAAACCGTGAATTTCACTCCATGGTCCTGCAGAAGCATATATTCCTTGTAAAGGGGTTTGCATATCACAGATACAAGGAACAAATGTTGGATTTCCAACTGGCAATTCAGGTCCTCCCGGAAAAAGGTGAGTTGAAAAACAGAATTCTTCTAAATTATTTCCGGAATTACAAGGAACATTTTCATCTTCAGGACTGCAACCGGTTACTGACCATGGTATAGTTAGATTACTTTGATGAGTACCATTGACTCCCCAGTCTGAAGCTGCAGGTAACAACTGAACAACACCAGGATTGCCGGGCTCTGTATTATGATGTCCCGGAGCTTTAAGATAAAAACCTAAATCGGAAACGTATGTGTGATTTGCCCAAAAACAAACTTTGATGTAAGTTTCAGCATCTATTGCAAAATCAATCCCCGGAGGATCATTTATTGTAAATGTATTATCCATAGCATTAGCTTGTGCACTAAGTGTAAATGTTTCACACCCAGGAGCTATTGGACTTATTTCTACAAAAGTTTGATTAACCCAAACCCAAGCACGGTAACATTGAGTTGTACTACCACAGTCTACAGTTGCCATATAAAATCCGGAGGATAATCCAACGGCAGTTGGTCCTGACTGACCAAGAGGAACAAAACTGAAACCATCGAAAATCTGCCAAGTAATATTACAACCTGGCGCATCAACGTGAAGGGTTCCTATATTATGTTGATTTTGATTTCCACAAAAAACATATACCAAATCATTTTCCCCACCTGAGTTAATATAACCAGATGTGTATTGGGTCGGGAAAGAGATTGTGGATCCAGGTGCTTCAATTTGGGAGTATATAAATACTGGATAAACAATTAGTAAAATTAACAAAAATCTCGCTTTCATATATTTAAGAATTATTTTAAATCACTTATTAATAAATTGAACTCATGTACTGATACCATGTTTTCTTTATATTTAATAAATTGTATTTCCATTTTATGAATCATCATCTTTAAAGTTTCCAGATAATTATTTTCATAGATTTCGACATAACAAGACCTTTGATTGGCTATATTTTCAGATCTAGACTTTATACTGAATTTTCTAACTCCTGGAATTTCATTAACCGCGACAAATACAGGTTTTGAACTTTCTCCTTCCATGATATTGTAAAGTTCAAATTTTGCAATATAAACTCCATCAGTATATTCGGAGAAAAAATCATCAACAGAATTAATACTAATATGTCTTTGATTTTTAAGGTTTTCAGGATTATTTATATCCTGCGAAATAAGATCTTTTGTAAGTAATGCCGAAACAACAATTACCAGAACAATTACTATTGATTTTCTCATAATAACAATATCATTTAAAGCTTTAAGTAACAAAAATAAAACATTATTTGTAACAAGACAAATATAATACAATAATCGTTGTATGATCAGATAAAAAAAGAGGGCTCTTCGCCCTCTTCAAATGTTACCTCATCAGGTGCAAAGCTCCCTTTATATCATATGGAACATCGTCCATTCCAACAGCTTTAATGATATAGTAATAAACTCCGGTTGAAGCTTTCGTGCCTCCACTAAGGTTTCCATTCCAACCAGCTTCTTCATCCTGCCAGTTTGTCCAAGTATAAACGGTTTTTCCCCAGCGATTAACTATTGCTCCCTCAAAACTACGAATTGACTCCGCTTTTACTTGAAAGAAATCATTTATTCCATTACCATCTGGAGTAAAGATATTTGGCACTTCAATTTTACTGGCATTATCAACTTGTATACATACATCAATAAAGGCTGTATCCCTACACTCTTGTAAGTCTCTATTCATAACAATAAGGAATGGCTCATAGCATCCGGCTTCTGTATAAATATGCTGTACTTGTTCATCACAGCTAGTCATTGTTTTACCATCTCCAAAATGCCAAATACATCTACGGCGAACACCTGCATAGTCACTCATATTTACAAACCAAACTTCTGCTTCAGGAGCTACAAGTTCTGAATTTAGTACATCAATCGGCACCTCAAAACGTGCTTCCAAAAGTCCTATTGGCTCTATCTCGTAGCGCATGGTATCTGTACAATTTGCATTACCAAAAACTTGGATATAATAATTATACCAATTCTGATTTAAGGTTCGATATCTGGCTCTAACATCATATTCTCCTGCCGGCAGATTATAAACTGCAGTTACAGGTGTTCCTATTGGAGGACCGACCTCATTATTTAGCCAATAAAAAGCATTTGTTCCTCCGGCATCGTTGAAGATAAGACCTCCTTTGCCAAGCAAACAAGTGTCTTTAACAATAGTAACAGAAAAATCAGGTATTGCAGGTTCGTAAACTGTATCAATTGTGATAATACTTTGACAACCCCATGAATTAGTTGATAATAAACTAACTCTATGCAGTGTATCATTATTATTCCAGTAAACAAAATATTGATATAAGCCTCCTAAATCATTAGCAGGAGCAATGCTATCAACAATTCCGGAATAGAAATTCCAACTGTATTGTTGTAATGAATCCTCTTTTGCAGATAATGTTGCAGGTTCACCAAAGCATTTGGGAGGAACAATATCTATTTGAGAATTTGGTATTCGCGCAAATACTACCTTGATTGTGTCCTTATCGGTACAGCCATTTGTATTATCCTCTGTCCAAATAATATTAAAATAAGGATGCGTAGCGTTGCCTGTGTTAAGTATCTGTGAGTTTATCATTGTATTTGGATCATTTTGATCTTCAAAAGAAACCAAATTAACAGAAGGAGTACTCCAAACACCTGTTCCAACAGATGGAATTGCATTTAAATAACCTGTATAACCACAGAACAAAGTATCTCCACCAGCGTTTGCATCTGGAATTTCAATAAAATGAATTCTTAGCGGACCTGCAGTATCATTACAGAAATCCGGTTGAAATGTTGGACCATTGGTTGTTACCCAATAAAAATCATGATATCCATAAGTTGAAACTTCAACCCAAGTATTAAAGCTTGTAGGATTACCGAATACTGCATCGGCATCTGTCTGATTCCACCAAAATCCATTAATTCCGGACCCTGGGTTCATAGCTCTTAGATTATTAAATCTCAGACCACATGTTGTTGAATCTGCTTCGTCAGTCATAATTGTTGACTGCGGAATACGCCAGAATGTAATTGTTACATCATCAGTTGAAGTACAAGACAAATTGGTTGTCGTAGCTTGATTACTCTCCTGCCATGTAAATACCCTTGGACCGTAATTACTGACACAAATTGTTGCTGTTGGGTTATCAAAATCTCCATTAGGGAAGGATTGACCAACAGGCAACCAAGACCCAGAAAATCCGGAACTCACAGCTTCCATTTGAGTACATGTTCCACAAACATGCTTATCGTCCCCAGCAAAAACTACAGGATTTTCAAGAAATTCTATTTGCACTGTATCAGTAGAATAACAACCTGTATATAGAGCATTATTTTCTCTGTATCTGAATAGCCAAATACCATAATCACTAACCGAGACTGCTACTGTATCTCCAAATTGAGGGACAATATCCGCTGAAGCAGTTGGTACAGGTCTTGTATGAACCGACCAAACACTGTTTGGCGTATAATTTGGACTTGCTGGCAAACTGTTAACTGCTCCAAGTGTATAGTAATTGCCACAAATTGCTGTATCTAATCCCGCATTGGCAATAGGTCTCTTATAAAAATTAACCCACATTGTATCTACCGAAGAACAACCAAAATTAGTCATTACCCATAAGAATGGAGCCCTTACATGAGCAGAATCTCCAAAGCTTCCTAATTGATCAATGCAAACGGTTGCATTAGGATCATTTGGATTGTCAAAAGTGGATATTACATCTTTCCCAATCCAAGTTCCTGTTGCCCAACCTGATCCAGTTGTATCTGCACTAAAAGTAAAGCAATTACCACAAATTTCAGTTTCATCGATTGCTCCTACACTTGCTTCAGGCTGTTTAGAAAAAACCACTGTTTTCGAAGCAGTATTAGTACATTGAATTCCTGAAACTTGCATTGTTTCTGTCCAAACAAATTCTACTTCTCTATACAGTCCGGGAAAGTTTCCTATTACAACTTGTGCATTCGGACTATAAATACTTGGAGTATAGTTGGGAGCTGGATTCAGAAGCACTCCATTATGATATGCTGCCCAAGAACCCTGTCCTTGAACGTTCATAACACTCAAATTATATAGATTTCCGCAAACAGTATCATTACCAACTGCGATAGTTGGCATAGGTTCTTGTACGAACGTAACAAGAGTATAATCTTCTCCCCAACATGTCCCATTGCTTTCTCGAGCAAAAAACTGATAAGTGCCGTAAACATCAACACAAGCTGTAGTACTTTCGCTATTCGGATTACTAAAATGAACCGATGAACCTGCCCATGAAATGTTACCACCAACGCTAGGAGTTGCTGTTAAGGTTGCACAATTTCCACATACAGTTTGATGAGCTCCTGCATAAGGACTTGGAGTCTGACGGAAACGAACAAGAGTATTTGAACTCGATACACAATGTCCGTTAGCAATATTCCATGTAAAAACGCAATCATTATAAGCAGTTGCCATTACAATTGCATTGTGGTCTGTATAAGATGTTCCACCAACGGCAAAAAAATCACATTCAGAAGTCCAATATCCATACATACCTGGTTCGGGCATATTTCCATTTAAAGGCATCACAAGTCCACATGTATCTTTGTTAGGACCAGCATTTGCATTAGGATTCTGCAACCACATCACAGGAGTTCCGAGAGCTACAGAATAACAGCCAGGAGGAGTAATATTTGCATGTCCTCCAACTGGGAACCCAACAATAGCGGATACATAATAAACAGTATTAAACTGACCGCCAAATTGAGTTAAACAAAAGTCAGGTGCAGTAGAATTATATAAAATTGGATTATTATCTCCATTGTGCAATATATATTCAAAGATTGCATCTCCATCTAGTGCTTGATTCCCATTGTGAGTTACAACACTACCTGTACATTCATTCTGACATAATACCTGCATCTGTGTTGTTCCCATTGTTCCTGCATATAATGGACAATCACAATGACGATACCCATCAATTATAACCTCACTACATCCATTAAAATCTGTAATTGTATAATTATAGAAGTCAGGGGATTCTATTTGCTGACTAAAATTTGAAGTAGATCCAGTTGCTCCATTAATCAGATAGTTTGTCGTTGGATTTCCTGCATAATTTAATACAGAAAACTGAACAATAAAATTGTAAGGAACTCCAGGAATACAAGTTTGATCTGAAAAATTGCTTATTTGAATCTCATCAAATACCTCAATCGTAATCGTACTAGTTTGATTTATTCCCGAACAAGGGTCAAATATTGTATTAGTAATTGTATGTACTCCGGGTCCAGCAACTGATGGAGAAAAAATATGATTTGAGGATAAAGCCGCTGGAACAGTAGTACATGAGATATTTCCATAATCAACGGCAATTATTTGAACAGGAGTGGCAGATATACACATATCTGACACAGGTGTAATTGTTGGGTCAAAAGTTTCATTAAAAATAATAGTTACAGTCGCTGAATTTGAACAAGATTCATTCCCAAGATACAACTCTGTCCATCTATAAACATAAGTACCGTAAATATTTACACTAACAGTTGCATTTGGATTCGTTGTACTAGAGAAACTGGATGTTCCAGGTCCACTAACCTGAGTCCAGTAACCATTATTTCCACTTGCCGGTGGCGAAGCATTAAGATTATAAGTATTACTACATATTTCAGCATTTGAACCTGCAGAAGGATTTGGGAGTAAACAACAATTTGGATCATCAGCACTTCTAACGGTCACATATAATGTAGTATCATGAGTACAACCGAAATTATCCGTAACTGTAAAAATGAAAGGTTGTTGAGAGTTTACAGTTGGTGTACCTGTAGTAGTATATGTGCCTGTTGCACAATTCTGATTTGCAGGAGGAGTCATTTGAGAACCGTATAAGCCGGTCCATTCAGTTGGTGTATATGATTGGGTATAACTCCACATTTCTGGGAAAAGATGCTCAGCAAAATCAATATACCAGCCAAATATATAACCCTCATCCTGCGCCCAGTTATCACATATTCTGACTGTCCACAATCCGTTCAATGGACATCCTATTAAGCCTGACAAAGGTTGAAAAGATGCATAGTTTCCTGCTGGTAAATTTCCTCCGGACATACCTGCGGCAACCTGTCCCATAGTTTGATTGGCTGTTGGAGTGATACAGTACCACCATCCTACTCCTGGTCCTTGTTGCATAAAACCTGGAGGCTGTCCTAGATCAGTAGAACCTCCCTGTTGTTGCTGCATCTGAACGGTTTGACCATTTGGACACTGTATAAAAAATGTTAGGTCGCCAATGTAGGTGTGCACCAAACTCATACAAATTCCTAATAGATCGTTTACGTTTGTCAGAGTTTGTCCTGGTTCAAACTGATTCTGCATTAAAGAACTTTCGTAGCAAACACCAGTGCCATCGGGTAAATATACAGTATCAGCCATAGCAGGCACGATAGCGTTTGTCCATTCATTTGATGTATAATTACCACACATCTGAACAGGTTCTCCCATACAGATTGCAGTAGGATTAACATTTGTTGTTTGCTGATTCCAAATTGGAGAACGAGATACTCGTACTCTTTGTGTCACAGCATTTGTATTCTGACAGCCCTGAGAATCTGTTATACTCACAATAACAGTATATCCCTGCCTATTTGGGAAAGTGTGAGTAATCGACGACAGACCTACTCCTTCCTGAATTGGACTTCCATCCTGAAAATTCCATCTAAATGTTACGTTTGAATCATCTAGAGGATATACTGTACTCGGATAAGAACCTGCTGCAGTAAAAGTTATAGGGAATGACTGATTATTTGCCTCATCCCAGCAAACGTTCACATATCCATCTCCAGTTAGCGGAGGGTTTGTTGAAACTATGTCTACCAACATAGGAGACTGGCAAACAAATTCACAGAAAAACGAACCCGACCACGAAGCTCCTCCGGCTGTAGATGTAAATACAAATGTAAGACATCCGCTTTCATTAATATTTGAAGCCTGAGCTGCTATCGAGCCTGCAGTTGTTGTATTATTCCAGCAAACCAATAATGGTGAAGAAGAATTAGGACCGTCATATACACAAAGTTCTGTGCCTGCAGGGAAAGAATATGATTGAATAAATACTCTAACGTGTCGGTTTAATGCATCATTGGAGCAAACTGTCATTGTGTAGGTATTTCCGGCAGAATAACTACCAAGGCTAAAACTTCCCGAACAGGTATTTACTGTTTGATTATTATTATTTACAAGCTGAAAAGATTGCGCTTTACTTATGCTAACACCTAATAGTAGCACTGTAATTACTATTAATATATTTTTCATATTCCCTATTTTTTATTTTTATTAAGCCTGTTTTGATTCTCGATTGCAATATTCATATTCGCAGCAGCATGAACAACTATTAATTTTCCGGTTGTCCCAACTTTGTAATACCTATTTTTATAATCCTCAAACATGCAGTTATATTCCAATGGATTAAAATCAGTTAGATCTGATAATGATACATTGTAATCATTTACAATCATACCTGTTAATGGATTAATTTTTTTCAATTCAATGTACTCTATAGGCTTTTCTGGCATATCAATAACATAAAATCCATTTTCAACAAAATAATTCAGCAGTTCATACTGCATAGAATTATTTGCTTTCATATTTTCTAAAGTTTCAGCATCAAATTTTACCATTAGTTTTGAATTAAGTTCCTGAGCATTAATGACAAATGACCCTAAAACAAAAACTATTACAAACAACAGATTAGCTCTTTTCATATTTTTTTATTTAATTTACAACTTATAAGACATATTCATTTGAACAAACGTTGCCTTAATTATTAACTTTTTTGCAAAATAAAGCATAATAATGCTAAAATCAAAATTAAATATTTACCTCATCAAGTGCAATGCTCCTTTGATTTCATATTCTTCATTATCCATTCCCACCGCATTGATAATATAATAATATACTCCGGTTGAAGCCTTTGTTCCTCCACTCATTTTTCCATCCCATCCTGCTTCATCGTCTTGCCAGTTTGTCCAACGATAAACAGTTTTACCCCAACGGTTTACAATCGTTCCTT
>OBJA01001574.1_pt1 | contig 15202 bp, 14 predicted proteins | sample 1519751 | NCBI WGS metagenome assembly OBJA01 (sample SAMEA3881238, study PRJEB22517) | soil metagenome | biome: lake sediment; feature: soda lake sediment; material: sediment, water from around vicinity | place: India | collected 2013-12-23 | depth 3 m | reverse complement strand
AAACATGCCCTGATATTCACGTGTGATCTTCTGCGTCAGATCACCATCCGCCAGGGCATCCATGATACGAATAACGTCCTCCAAGCTGGTTTCGCAAATTTGCATCAACTGATTCAAACTGTTTACCATGCCATGGAATTCGTGCTGATATTTGTCGGCATGACCACGGCGGGAAAAATCTCCCGCTGTAGCGCCCTCCACCAGATATTTGATCTCACTGTTAATCGCCTGCAGGCTGACCTTTACCTTATCCATTGCTTCAGTAACTCTTGCTTTCTCACCAGGTAAACGATCCATATCCATAGACAGATCACCTTGTGCATAGCATGTTACGACCTCCACCACCCGTTGTTTAACGGCGATATGCGCTTCTACCAGTTCATTAATCGCACTGGCAATGTCACCATAACTACCTGGAAATTGGTTTGCCGGGATGCGATAGCTGATCGTGCCGGCCTCATGCTGCTGCCGCATTTTTTGCTGGGCAATGCTAAAGCCATTTAACACTTCCACCATTTTTCCCATTGATTGCAGCAACCCAGAAATTTCGTCACGACCGACTACCTCGATGCGCTGATCCAGGCGACCGTTAGCAATGCCCTCTGCTACTTCCACTGCCTGATTAATCGAACGACTGATACCACGGATCAACACAAAACCCACCCCGCCTGCTAGTAAAATTCCCAACACGGTCAGGATAATCGTAGCTGTAAAAATACTGGAAGTTATCGTCTGTAAATGTTCATACTCCTGTGCAGTCACACTTTCCTGCAGGCCGATCAGTTGCATCAATGTGCTATGTACCGCTTCATATTTGGGGCCAGCATCCTGCAGCGTAGTTTCTACCGCTGCCTCAAAATTACCATTGATCGCATGATTGAGTGTCTGGTTGCGTGCCGCCTGGTAAATTTTCCATTGTTCGGTAAAACGGCCGGCCAGTGTCTGTTCTTCCGGCGTCATGTATGTATGAGTGAATTTCTGCCAGAGTTCATTAATTTTGGTATCTTCATCAATTACCTGCCCTGCACGCTGCTTGGCAATACCGGTATCGCGCAAATTGGTTACCAGTAACGCGTGCATACGCACTTGCAGCAGACTATCCAGTATCTGCGAGAAATGACCGAGCACTACCACTCGGTCCTGGTAAATTGTTTCCAGCTTCGTCTTGGACTGATACAGGCCGTACAGCCCCACTGCGCCTACACTGATCAGTGCTAAAGACAACAGGCCGACTATAAAAACCAGCCGTGATTTGATCGTCATGTTCTGCAACATTTTTGCTCCCGATAAAGTAACTTGATTCCCCAAATACTGTGTTCCCATCACAGCCACTGATTTCTGCAACTATTTGCCTGTCTGTTCAAGAAGACCCATCTCCGAACTGCTCATGAGTTTTTCGATATCCACCAGAATCAGCATGCGTTCTTCCATGGTCCCAAGTCCAATGATGTATTCAGTATCGATCACCCCACCAAACTCTGGCGCAGGGCGTAATTGTTCGGTACTCAGATTGATCACGTCAGATACACCGTCCACCACGATGCCGATGACGCGTCCGGACAGATTAAGAATGATGACCACGGTAAACTGGTCATAATGCGCATCGCCCAGGTTAAATTTGATACGCATATCGACGATCGGTACGATGACCCCACGCAGATTGATGACACCCTTGATGAATTCAGGTGCGTTGGCAATACGAGTAATGGCATCGTACCCGCGTATTTCCTGGACTTTGAGTATCTCGATACCGTATTCCTCTTTTCCCAGACGAAAAATCAGGAATTCACTGCTGGCAAGATTTCCGACCAGGTTAAGCGATTCACCGGCGGCTGCGGCTTGGGTCAACAACATGGTTTGCTCCTCAGTAATATGCACAAATCGGGTAGCAGTTTTAACGGCCTTCCCCGCAGAAATTTGATCAATTTATTACGCCGCATTGATCATTCTCTGTTTCGTGACATTGACCAGCCCCACGGCATCGAGGATCAGGGCGACACTCCCATCGCCCATGATGGTTGCGCCTGAAACCCCCGGTACCCGGCGATAGTTACTTTCCAGGCTCTTGATCACCACCTGATGCTGACCGACCAGCGTATCGACAAACATAGCGGCCTTGCTTCCCTCGGCATCGAGAATCACCAGAATGCCTTCATGGATGTTCTGAACCATCGGTTCCAGATTGAAGATCTCATGCAAGGCAATGACCGGCAGATATTCTCCGCGCACCTGTACCACGCGTCCCTGGCCGCGTATGGTGCGGATATCCTGGACAGCAGGCTTGAGTGATTCGGTGATATAGGTCAGCGGAATGATGAATATCTGGTCACCCACCGCGACTGATAATCCATCCAGAATGGCAAGCGTCAGCGGCAGACGGATCGAGATCCTGGTACCCTGGCCGGTAACCGAGTCGATTTCCACTCGTCCGCCGAGCCCTTCGATATTGCGTTTGACCACATCCATACCTACACCGCGACCGGAAACATCCGTCACGACATCGGCAGTAGAGAAACCGGCCTCGAAAATCAGCATCCAGACTTCCTGATCAGTCATGTTTTCGTTAACGGGCAAATTACGGCTTTGTGCCTTGGCCAGGATTTTCTCTCGATTCAGACCGCCGCCATCATCCATCACTTCAATCACGACACTTCCTCCCTGATGGGAAGCACGCAGTGTGATCGTGCCGCGCGCCGGTTTACCCAGTTCTCTTCTTTTTTCCGGTGTTTCGATACCGTGATCGAGACTGTTGCGAATGAGATGTGTCAACGGATCGGTAATCTTTTCAATCAATCCTTTATCCAGTTCTGTACCTTCACCCATGGTTTTGAGATCGACCTGCTTGCCCAGTTTGGAAGCGACATCTCTCACCACTCGTGGGAATCGGCTGAAGACAAAACTGATCGGCATCATACGGATCGACATGACAGCTTCCTGCAGATCACGCGTATTGCGTTCAAGCTGATTCAGGCCGTTGAGCAATTTTTCAAAAATAACCGGATCGATCTGGCTGGCGGTTTGTGCCAGCATAGCCTGGGTAATGACCAGTTCACCCACCAGATTGATCATTTGATCCACTTTTTCGACACTGACGCGAATGGAGGAAGATTCACTGTTTGATGATGAGGACTGGTCTGCAGATCGCTTTGAGTGCGATGTGCTGACGGCAGCTTTGGCAGGCGGCTTCACCGCGGAATTCACGGGACTGGTAGAGTTGGACAGGACTGGTGTTCCGGTTTCTTCTTTCCCCTCCTGTACTTTAACTGCTTTGGTTGTCTGATCGATGACAGGAGGGTATTTCTGTTCATATTCGATTACCGGTTCAGGAGCACCAGCAATCAATAGCGGATCGTCTGCAACTTTTTCTGTGATCTCAATGGACAAGCTGCTCGGATCCACCAGAAATGCCAGTGATTCCCAGACATCTTCCTCACTGATTTGGGTGGAAAGCTGCAATATACAAACTGATTCGGTGCCCGTTTCAGTCAGATTCTTCAACTGCCCCTGTCGCGAGAGATCGGCCAGCAGTTTTTCCATAACCGGCCGAGCAAGGTTCGCGCAATCAAATTCTATTCGGTAAGTAACAGCATTCTCCGGAATGAAAACCGGTTCAGCCATTGTGGGAGGGGGTTCCGCAACATGGACCGGCATAGCAGCACCGAGGACACTGTCAGATTTCGCCACGGGTACAGGCTCAATAGATTCAGGTGGAGATTCAGGCGCTGCATGACTGCTGCTGACGTCCATCTCCAACTCTTTCAGTTTATGATTGACTGCTTCCACCTCTGCTGGATCAGCTGGATCATTGCCCTTGTGACCATTGAGCTGGTGTTTCAATACATCTCTGGCATGCAGGAAAGCATCTACCATTTCAGCACGCAGCTCGAGCTCATTCTTGCGCAATCTGTCCAGCAGAGATTCCAGCACGTGGGTAAGTTCCGCCATATCGGTAAAACCAAAGGTTCCCGCCCCGCCTTTGATGGAATGAGCTACACGAAATATGGCGTTCAAATCTTCCGGATCAGGCGACAGAATATCCAACCTCAGCAAGCGTGTTTCCATTTCCGCCAGCAATTCACCTGCTTCCTCAAAAAATATCTCGTAAAACTGCTCGAGGTCAGCGCTCATAAAGGCTCCTGTCTTAAATTTGCAACAGATTACTGCAGTAAAATCAATATGTAATTTTAAACAGATTGATAAATCGGCTTCATTTCTAGCTAATTCCAAAACCGGGTACAATGCGCAATGACAATCGTTTCTATCCTCTCCTGCTCTAAAAACCAGGAAAACGGCCGTATGTAACGGCGGAAAAGAAACAGACAGGTATCTGAATCACAGGAATTTGCATTGCGACAGGGTATGTTCCCTTGTAATATCCTTACCCGTAAGGCGTTATTTATATTTCGGAAATTTGAGCAACAAGTTGAGTAAAAATAAAAATGTCAGATCACACTTACATCATCCGACAACAGGACAGAAACGCAGCGATCAGCTTCATTGATAATCAATTAAATAAAAACCACGCGTGGCTCAATGAAACCGAATCCCGGCGGATCACCGCCGGCCAGGAATATATACAGGCCAGAACCGACCCGGTCAGTTTCAATGCGTGGTGCCAGAAGTGGCTGAATGAAAATCAATGGGCGGAAATCAAACAGGCTATCTGTATAGCCAGAAGCCGGCAGGAAACGAGATTGCGGTACGCTGAGCCACACAAAACCATCAGCGTGACACATCATGCGTGGAAAATTCTTTCCGAAATCGCGCTACAGGAGCAGCTCACTCTATCAGAAGTCATCATCAACCGATTGGGCGGTAATGATGCAGCCAACTGTCCTCCCGCCAAATCACGCTATAATCTGACCAACTGACTCATCATGGATATACTCCCGGTCATCCGGCGGCGGGCGTACTCACCCTGCACTAATGGCAGGCTATGTTGACAACCCGTTCCTGGCAATGATCACTCAGTCTTCGATATTGGCTTATCTCCTGGTTAGCTGTCTGAATCGTCTTACCGACAAATCGAGCCAAATAAAACAGCGGTTGCAGACTCATGCGAATGAAACCATATGTTTTCGCATTGATCCTGTGGCGTGCCTGTCTGTCACAGTTATGCAGGATGGCCATTTCACGGCTGCTGCCAGAGACATGCAAGCTGCGGTCATTTTCGAAATACCGGTCGAAATTGTCCCGCGCATTATTTCCGGTGAGATGGCCATATTCGATAAAATCATTATCTGCGGTGATCCGGAGCTGGCAGATACCCTGCTTTACATAGGCAGAGTCTTTCAGGCTGAAATTGAAGAAAATCTGAATTCAATCCTGGGAGATGTGCTCACCAGACGGGTCACTTTAACCGGGCAAAAGCTGGTACGCTGGCATCTGGGAAGCATTCACAATTTGTCACTGGCACTAAGTGGATTTCTTAGCGAGGAGCAATCGGTAGCCGCGAGCAGAACACGATTCCATCAGCTTGCTTCCGAAGTTGAATCGGTCCAGCAGCAGATTTTACGACTCGAGGAGCGAATTACCACCCTCATTCCATTGTTTTCCCCGATTGCAGATAATCTGCCCCGGACTGGCCGATGACCGGGAATTGAATAATGCAGTACTATTTCTCATACTGTGCAAGTACCTGCCTCATCTGCCGGTAATCTCACTTAACCGGTAACTATTTCATGCGTTTCTTTCGTCTGCTCAAAATCATCCTGATCGCGTTCCGTTTCGGTCTGGATGAAATTCTACTTGCCCAGGTTCGCCTGCGCATACTCAAGGTATTTTCGGCTTTACTGCCATTCCGCTCCCGGCTCAAGCTGCCACGTGCGGTCAGGCTACGTCTGGCGCTGGAAGCACTGGGGCCTATTTTCATCAAATTCGGACAGATGCTGTCCACTCGCCGAGATTTACTCGCTCCGGATTTTGCCGAGGAATTGGCACTGCTGCAGGATCGGGTGCCCCCCTTCCCTTCTGAACAGGCAGTCAAAATTCTGGAAACCGTCTACGGCAGGCCGGTTCATGAAGTTTTTCTCGAATTTGACATTAAACCGGTCGCCAGTGCATCGGTTGCCCAAGTGCATTATGCAGTACTACAGGACGGTACGCAGGCTGCCGTCAAGATCCTGCGGCCGACCATCGCGCCAATCATCGCGCATGACGTAGCACTGATGGAAACCGGTGCCTGGCTGCTCGAATCCATCTGGCCGGATGGCAAGCGGCTGAAACTACGTGAGGTAGTGGCTGAATTCGCGCGCCATCTGGAGGATGAACTCGACCTGATCCGGGAAGCTGCCAACTGCAGCCAGTTACGACGCAATTTCCAGAATTCCCCGCTGCTGCAGGTACCGGAAGTATACTGGGATTACTGCCATCCGGAAGCCATGGTGATGGAACGAATGATCGGTACCCCCATCAGCCATGTCGCCTCGTTGCGCACACAGGGAATCGATATTCCTCAACTTGCCCGCATGGGAGTGGAGATCTTCTTCACTCAGGTATTCAGAGATGGCTATTTCCATGCTGACATGCATCCTGGCAATATCTTCGTCGGCAGTGATGGACGCTACATTGCCGTGGATTTTGGCATTATGGGTTCGCTGAGTGATCAGGATAAAAACTATCTCGCGCAGAATTTCCTGGCTTTTTTCCGCCGCGATTACCGTCGCGTAGCGCAAACACATATCGAAGCAGGCTGGGCACCAAGAAATACACGCGTGGATGACTTTGAATCCGCCATCCGTGCCGTCTGTGAACCGATTTTCGACCGGCCACTGAAAGAAATCTATTTTGGCCGCGTGTTGCTGCGTCTGTTCCAGGCTTCGCGCCAGTTCAATGTGGAGATCCAGCCTCAGCTTGTTCTGCTGCAGAAAACCCTGCTCAATATCGAAGGGCTGGGCCGTGACCTGGATCCGGATCTCGATCTCTGGAAAACCGCCAAACCCTTTCTGGAAAACTGGATGGCCGAACAGGTCGGCCTGCGCGGGCTGGTCACCCATCTCCAGAAGGAGGCAACCAACTGGGCAGTCATTCTGCCGCAATTCCCCCGCCTGCTGCACTACAACCTGAGCCAGGAACGCGCCCAGAATCTGGAAGACAGGCTAGCCCAACTAGTCGCACAGGAGAAACGGCAAAGCAGATTACTGGCATTGCTTGCACTGCTGCTGACAGGATTACTACTTGCTCAGATATACCTCTGAACGAAACTGATAAATTCGAAAAAGGTAAAGAAGAAGATACTTTGCCTTTGTCGGTTTCCAAAGTCGCCATGATCTGCAATGGCACTCCCCGGCACTTTCAGAGTTTCCCAACCCGGCAGAATCAAATTTGTTAAAATTCGGCTTTTTGGAATAAAGTCATGGCGTTACTTGAGTTGCGCGACGTTACCCGACGTTTTGGCGACTTCACCGCAGTAGACTGCGTCAATCTGTCGATCGAAGCAGGCGAGCTCTTCACCCTGCTGGGTCCGTCCGGCTGCGGAAAAACGACACTGCTGCGCATGATTGCCGGCTTCGATGTACCTGATTCCGGCCAGATATTGCTGGATGGCCAGGATATCGCCAACACACCACCCGAGAAACGCCCCATTCATACGGTTTTTCAAAGTTACGCCCTGTTTCCGCACATGACAGTGACAGACAATGTTGCCTTCCCACTGAAAATGTCGGGAAAGGCATCTGCCGAAATCAAAAAACGAGTAGAAAAAGCGTTGGAGGAAGTGCAACTGTCCAGATTCGCACACCGCTTTCCGCATGAACTATCCGGCGGACAAAGGCAGCGGGTGGCATTTGCCCGTGGGCTGATCAACCGGCCACGCCTGCTGCTGATGGATGAACCGCTCGGTGCGCTGGATGCAAAGCTGCGGGAAGACATGCAACGGGAGCTGATCAACCTGCAAAAGGAAGTCGGCATCACCTTCGTTTTCGTTACTCACTCGCAGGATGAAGCGCTGGCACTATCGCAGCGAATTGCAGTCATGAATCAGGGACAAGTCGAACAGATCGGTGAACCTTCCGTAATTTACAGCCACCCGGCCAATCGTTTCATTGCCGACTTCATCGGCAAGATCAACCTGATGGCAGCACGGATAACGCAAGTTTCCAACAACGATATGACGCTGGAAATCGATCAGCTCGGTACCACTACGCTCCCGCTGAAACAGGGTATCAAAGCCGGAGATCGGGGCGTGATGGCAATTCGTCCGGAACAGGTGAGCGTGCACTCACTGGCTAGGCATACGGAACTACCCCATGCCCATGCTGGCAAAGTGCTCGATTTTCTCTATGTCGGGGATGTCACCACCTACATCGTCGAACTGGATTGCGGTATCCGCGTGGAGGCCCTGCTGGCGAACTCTTCACCCGGACGCGCGCGTTTCTTTGAGGTGGACGATCCGGTCATCGTCAGCTGGACGCGAGAAGCAGCCCAATTTCTGATGGATTGACCATGAACAGACTCCGCCTGACACGTTGGCTGGTAAGCCTGCCACCGACCCTGTTCCTGCTGCTGTTCTTCGTGGCACCGAGCCTGCTCATGATTGTGACTTCTTTCCGCTACCCGGGTGAATTTGGCGGGCTGGCGCCCTTGTCGGCACCGGAAACAGGTACTGCAAAAGGAGATTCCGGGCTGTACGGTCTGACACTCGAAACCTACCGTTTCTTTTTCAGCGATATCCTGTACGCGGAAATTTTCCTGAAATCATTCGCAGTTGCGACGGCCACTACCCTGATCTGCCTAGTCATGGCTTATCCGGTCGCCATGCTGATTGCCCGGAGTGCAAAAAAATACCGCAATCTGATGGTACTGCTGGTGGTACTGCCATTTGCCAGTAATTTTCTGATCCGTATCTATGCCTGGATGATCATTCTCGGGCCGGAATCGACATTCAGTCACCTCATCAACAGCGTACTCGGTGTGCTGGGCTTCGAGCCGGTCATGCTGCTGTTTTCCCCGTTTGCTGTACTGGTAGGCACAGTGTATGTGCATCTGCCGTTCATGATCCTGCCGCTCTACACCAATCTGGAAAAACATGATCCGGTATTGCTCGATGCGGCCCAGGATCTCGGTGCAAACCGCTGGCAGCGATTCTGGCGGGTAACCTGGCCACAATCCCTGCCGGGTGTATTTTCCGGTTCGGCACTGGTATTCATCCCGGTACTCGGCATGTTTGCCATACCGGATATCCTGGGTGGCACCGGCGATATCCTGATCGGTAACCTGATCAAGGATCAGTTCCTGGGTACACGCGACTGGCCGTTCGGCTCTACCCTGTCCATCATGCTCACCCTGGCGGTGCTGAGTGTGGCCGGCCTGGCAACCTGGTTTGCCCGCTCCCGCACTGCTTCCAGTAATTAATTCACTGACATGAAACGTAATAATCTGACATTGTGGCTTGCAGCCATTCCGGTTTATGCATTTCTTTATATTCCGCTGATTGTCGTCATAGTGTATTCGTTCAACGATTCCCGTCTGAATGCGGAATGGGTGGGTTTCACACTGGACTGGTACTACAAACTGTTCAACAACGGTGAAATGCTGCTGGCCGCCCGCAATTCACTGATCATCGCAGTAACTGCGAGCCTGCTCGCCACCATACTGGGAACCATGGCCGGATTGGCGATTCACCGCTACCGGCTCAAAGTACTGCCGATACTTGCCTTTACACCCATCGCCATGCCGGAAATTCTGTTGGGAGTTTCGCTGCTGCTATTTTTCCTGCAGGTATTGAATCTGACACTGGGCATGATCTCGATCATCATTGCGCATACAACCTTCTGTATCGGTTTTGTCGCGATCATCGTCCGTGCTCGCCTGCAAGGTATGGACGACAGTATTTTCGAAGCAGCACGCGATCTGGGTGCAACTCCCTGGCAAACGTTCAGGTTGATCACCCTGCCGCTGATCATGCCTGCCGTGGCCGCCGGCGCACTGATGTCGTTCACACTATCGATCGACGATTTTGTCATCACCTTCTTTACCAAGGGTGTCGGAGAACCGATTCTGCCGATCCAGATCTATACCATGATCAAAATTTCAGTAACGCCCGAAGTCAATGCGATTTCCACACTGCTGATGCTGTTGACGCTCGTCCTGATCATTCTCGCCAACCGGCTCGATGCTGGTGCACTACGCGGAGAATAACAGTGAAAATGGGGATTATTCGATCGTATCTCGTCTGTCTGCTGATCAGTATACTTGCAGGCTGCACTGCCGGAAGCGGGTCCGGAGATAATTCGTCTGATCAGCAAGATAACGTTTTGCGGCTGTTCAACTGGAATAATTACATCAGCCAGAAAACAGTCGAGCGCTTCGAACAGATGTGTCAGTGCCAGGTAACACAAGACTATTATTCCGATAATGAAGAGCTACTCGCCAAACTGGCGGCTGGTGCAACCGGTTATGATCTGCTCGTTCCGACAGGCGATGCCATGGACACACTGATTCGAGAGGGCGCGCTGAGGAAATTGGATAAGTCAAAGATCCCCAATCTGAAAAATATCGATCCCGGCTACCTGAAAACCAAATTTGATCCGGACAACCGCTATTCCGTCCCGTATGCCAACACCATTACCCTGCTGGGATTCAATCGCGAAAAAATTACCGGACTGGGATTACCCACCGATAGCTGGGCAATCATCTTCGAACCGGAATACCTGAAAAGAATCAAAGGACGCGTGACAGTACTCGACAGCCAGCGCGAACTGCTTGCTGCTGCACTCAAATATCTGGGCTACTCCGCCCATGATACCGACGAAGCTCACTGGCAACAGGCCAAAGCACTGATCATTCGCGCCAAACCTTATTGGGCCGCTTTCAACAACACCAGTTATATCCGTGAACTGGCGGTTGGTAATCTATGGGTTGCTCACGGTTATTCGAACGATATGTTTCAGGCTGCGCAGGATGCGAAAAAAACTGGGCGCCAGTTCAGCATCGACTTTGCCATTCCGAAGGAAGGCGCAGTACTGTCGCTCGACAGCATGGTGCTCCACCGCAGCGGACACCGCCCCGATCTGGCACACCGCTTCATCAATTTCATGCTGAAAGGTGAAAACTCTGCCGAGCTGACCAATCTGACTGGCTCCGGTAACCCCAATCTGGATGCCAGGCCCTACATCCATCCCGAAATTATTGCCAATCCGGCCATTTTCCCGGATGCAGCACAGTTTGCCCGGCTGGAAATGCTGGAAGACATCAACCACACACAACGCCGGCTACTCAGCCGGATATGGACAGAAATCAAACTGAGGTAAAAGGTATGACCTACTATCAGCACCACGTTTTCTTTTGCATCAACCAGCGCGCCAATGGCGAACGCTGCTGCAACGACCACCACGCTCAGGAAATGCGTGATTACGCCAAGGCACGTATAAAGGAACTCAAGTTGAGCGGAAAAAGGAAAGTACGCATCAACAACGCCGGCTGCCTCGACCGCTGCGGCGAAGGCCCGGTCATCGTCGTCTACCCGGAAGAAGTCTGGTACACCTATGTCGATCAGGAAGATATCGACGAAATCATCGAATCTCACCTGCAGAACGGGAAAATCGTCGAACGGCTGAAGATCTGACTGTTCCCCGCCTGGCAATAAGAACCTGTTCAAAGTCTCGATCAAGGGAAGCAGTGCAAGGCAAAATTGAACGAGAAAGCGGAGCATACTCGAAGTATGTGAGCATTTTGAGTTCGATTTTAACGCTGCAATGCACCCTTCAGTGAGATATTGAACAGGTTCTAACAGGAAACACATAGCCCATCTTCATGGCGGTAAGAGCAAACCCAATTCCTTCAGAAATTTATTGTGCTTGGCCTTTGCCTGCGCAATCTCCTGCTCAATATCCATCAATTGCTGGTGTGTGGCCGCAAGATCAATTTCCTCCTCCGCCACGGCGGTACCCACATATCGCGAGATGTTGAGGTTGAAATCTTTCTTTTCGATTTCTTACATGCTTACCCGGCGCGAGTAGCGCGGCTCTTCCTTGCGGAACTGGTAGGTGTCGATGATCTTATCAATGTGCCCCGGCAGCAGATAATTCTGCCGCTTGCCCTTTTCAAAATACTCGGCGGCGTTGATGAACAACACGTCGTCCGGCTTCTTGCACTTCTTCAGCACCGGGATGCCGGTGGAGAAGAACAGGTTGGCGGGCAGGCCGATCACCGTGTCGATGTGGCCGTCTTTCAGCAGCTTGGTGCGGATACGCGCCTCGGCTCCGCCGTGGAACAGCACACCGTGGGGCAGGATGATGGCCATCACGCCGTCCTGCTTCAGGAAGTGGAGCCGTACAACAGGAAGGCGAAGTCTGCGGCCGACTTCGGTGCCAGTCCATAGTTCTTGAAACGGGTGTCTTCACCCAGTGCCTCGCTAGGCTCCCAGCGGTAGCTGAACGGCGGGTTGGCCACAACGGCATCGAACCGGGGCATCTTGGCCGGATTGGTCTCGCGTAGCATGTCCCACTCATTGAGCAGGGTGTCGCCGTGGAAGATGTCGAACTCCGAATCCTTCATCCCGTGCAGCAACATGTTCATGCGAGCCAGGTTGTAAGTGGTAATGTTCTTCTCTTGACCGTAAATCTTGCCGATACCGTGCGGCCCCATGCGGTGTCGCACGTTGAGCAGCAGGGAGCCTGAGCCGCAGGCAAAGTCGAGCACGCTGTCAAGGTGCGAACGCTTGCCCGTGGCAGGTTCCTGGCTATCCAGCGTGACGATGGCCGACAGAATGTCTGAAATACGCTGCGGCGTGTAGAACTCGCCGGCCTTCTTGCCGGAGCCTGCTGCGAACTGGCCGATCAGGTATTCATAGGCATCGCCCAGGGTGTCGCTGTCAGTGGAGAACTGGCCCAGGCCCTTGGCGATTTCGGCGATGATCTTGCATAAGCGCGTGTTACGTTCCGGGTAGGTTTTGCCCAGTTTGTCGGATGCCAGGTTGATCTCTGAGAACAGCCCACGGAAGGTACTGGCGAAGGATTCTTCCTCGATGTATTTGAAACCGGCCTGCAAAGTGATGAGCAGTTCCGGGCTCTGCGTGCGCGCCATCTCGACGATGTTGTCCCACAGGTATTGGGGTTCGATCACGTAATGCACCTTGCGGCGCATTTGCTTCTCAAACTCAGGCACATCATCCAGGTTGCATTCGTACCAAAGCTGCAACGGGGTAGAGACCGAGCCATCAATCTGCTGCGGATAGTCTGGCCCCAGCTCCTTCTGCGCGGCGGCCTCGTAATTGTCCGACAGATAGCGAAGGAAGAGAAAAGCCAGCATGTAATCGCGGAAGTCATCCGCATTCATCGCGCCACGTAGCTGGTCGGCGATGGCCCAGAGGGTTTTGCCCAGTTTTTGTTTTTCGAATTCGGTCATGGTGTGCCTACTATTGCGGCCTCAGCGGTCTGAGGGAAAAAATCGGGATTGAAGGGAAGCCATCCAAAATCGTCTTGAAGTAGACCTTGTTCTCTTCCAGCATCGGCTGGGGCTCGAACAAGGAATAGTTGCCGTGGCTCAGGATGTTGATGAGTCGCGCATGCAGCACACCCTCCGGGTCGTCCGCATCGTCGGTCGGGATGCAGGCCGAGAAGTTCGAGAAGCCATGAAAGCTCGCCGTCTTCTCAAGAATCGTGCGCAGCATGTTGAAGTGGTGCGTGAACAAACGATCTTCCTGCGCCGCCTGATACAGTTCAGCCAAGGCGGCAACGTGGTGGAAGAACGGCGTATCGCCCTCTTCGGGTCGTAGCAGATAGCCGCCGTTGGCCGGGTGCTTGTTGATTACATAGCGGCGAGCCTTGCCCAGCTCATTGCATAGCACATTGAAAACAAGGTGTGGTGCGTGGAGATCACCGTCTTGAGTCGGTTGTCCTGCCGCTTGAGCAACTGTGCCAGGTGATTGGCGACGGCAATGGCGTTGTGCTCATCCAGTGATGAGATCGGGTCGTCGATATACAGATACTTCACCCACTGATACGCCTCGATCTCCAAATCCATCGCCAGCTCGACCACGGCCAGGAAAAAGTGCTGATCCTTGATGCGCTTTTGCACGTCCTGGTAGTACAGGTCGAACTCACTGATACGGTGGTTGGTACCAAAGCGTGCGTTGTAATCGGCGACGATGCGAGTGAGTGCCGCCTTCTTGCCCTCTGGGTCTTTCTTGTTGTCTTCTTGTTCTTGTGGCAGGTCTTCCTGAATCTGCTGCACGTCCTTGTTGCCTTCGGCTGGTGGGGAGAACACGCAGGCGACATTCAACGGACGGAATTCGGGGTCTTGCTCTGTTTTTTGGTTCTGAATGCGCCCGAACAGCTCAAAGTATTCAATCGCATCGTTGATGCCGACCGTTGCCAGCACCGCATTGAACTTACGACCATTGGTCGCAGTGTCATGCTTGGCGAGGATAGTCTCGATGACCTTGACCTTGGCTTTGGCTACGCCTTCGCCGGGCTTGGGCGGGTTCTTGCCTTCAGGCTTGAAGTAGTCCACGTGGAAGCGCAGGACATTGCGATCTTCAATGGCGTGGGTGATGGTGTATTGGTGCAGACAGCGCTGGAATAGATCGTCGGTCGTGCGGTAGCTGGCCTGCTGGCCTTCGATCTGCTGATAGCTGGCGTTCTTCTCGAAGATGGGTGTGCCGGTAAAGCCAAAGAGCTGAGCGTTAGGGAAGAACTCTTTGATGGCTTTATGATTGTCGCCGAACTGCGAACGGTGGCATTCATCAAAGATGAAAACCATTCGCTGGTTGCGTAGTAGCTCCAAACGCTCTTTGTAATTGCGCTTGTTGGCCCCATCCAGGGCAAGGCCCAACTTCTGAATGGTCGTGACTATCACCTTGTCGGCGTAGTCATCCGACAGCAGGCGGCGCACCAGTGTTTCGGTATTGGTGTTTTCCTCAACGCAGCCTTCCTGAAAACGGTTGAATTCTTCGCGAGTCTGCCGATCCAAGTCTTTGCGATCTACCACGAACAGGCATTTGTCGATGTCCGGATTGTCTTTGAGCAGGGTAGACGCCTTGAAGGAGGTGAGAGTCTTGCCCGAGCCGGTGGTATGCCAGATATAGCCGTTTCCGCAGTTCTGGTGGATGCAATCCACGATAGCTTTGACGGCATAGATTTGGTATGGCCGCATCATCAGCAGCTTTTGTTCGCTGGCCACTAGAGCATTTCTCGTTTAGTTAGATTGATAGCCGGAGTTGGTGAAGTAGTTACGGCATTCCTGGGGCTGGATGGTTTCAATG
>OBJA01001573.1_pt1 | contig 15212 bp, 14 predicted proteins | sample 1519751 | NCBI WGS metagenome assembly OBJA01 (sample SAMEA3881238, study PRJEB22517) | soil metagenome | biome: lake sediment; feature: soda lake sediment; material: sediment, water from around vicinity | place: India | collected 2013-12-23 | depth 3 m | reverse complement strand
CGTCATCAGGGTCCGCAGAGGACTTTCACCTCCAAGTCACCACTTGGCCACCACAACCAAATGGATGGTGCTTACGCACCACGCGCCCTGCCGGGCGCACAATGATTTTATGGGCAGTTGCTTACAGCAACTGCCCTCTTGCTGAAAGATTGTATTGTCTCAACCTGAGTCATCGACAAAAAAGACAGGCTTTTCCATCACAGAAACTCATTCTGCCAGCTTGTTTAACTCTTTGAGTATTTCTTTTTGCTCATGAATCTTTTCGTGATAGTAGTTCCAGACGTGATAACTCTGCAAACCGAGAATGGTCAATCCAACTGCGAAAATAGCCCAGAAATTATCCTGCAGCCCTCCAGAGAAGTGATAAAAAAGGTAAAAAGCACCAAGGTAGCCAAAATGTGCCAAAGCACCTCGGGGCTTTTTATTGTTCGCCATCTGGGTCAACACAAGAACAAGCGCTGAAAAACCATAAAGTACAAGCGCCCAATTAATGTAACTGACCGGAGGCCCAGCTCCGAGAAGATGTCGAATTTGAACACTTAAAGGGGGCAAAAATTCGAAATGATGAAACGCACCGATACTAAGCGCGGTAAACAGAGCAAGAATCCAAAGCCCGGTACCAGAAAGCAGCTCAAGGCGCTTTATCTTTATTTGAACCTGCCGTTGAAGTGGTGTCATATCCGGCAAAGGCTCCGACGTTACTTTCCTGATCGGCTCTGTCATCGCATCCTCTGACTGCGCGTGCCACGCCCTGCAAAGTCAGGGCGTCATCGCGCTGCTTTACCAGCAATCGAAAAACCTTGTTCAGATAACCCAATTTACGATCGGGTTCAGGCAATTCGGATTCTGCCGCACCATTTACCGCCAACTCCATGTGGTGTGTCAATCTGAGGATAGGCAGAAAGAGGTTTACTCTAAGTAGCGCCGCCACCCCGGCCACAGTCAGTACCAGAATCATAAGGCTGAAACCCGCCATTCGATTTCGCAGCAAGGCAAGGGTGTTCTCCAGATGTTCACTAGAAAATGCCAGGCTCAGAAAGCCGAGAATTTCTTCGTTCTCAGCGTGAAAATGACAGGCCGCCGTTGAACACTTAGGCTCATTGAAAATCGGCATATTCACCGCGATAAATCCATTTTCTCGATCAACCAGGTGCAGGGTCAATGACCGGCCTGCATCATTTCCATTGATGATGCTCTGAGACCATTGATCTGCCTTCACAGCGAAGGAGTCTGGTGCCGTCACCCCTTCCAGATCCGAAAATTTTGGTTGACTGATCTGATCATAGATTCTGATACGCTCAACCTCTACAATCTGGTTGACATTAGCAAGGATATTTCGCAGTGAGGACCGATCATCCTTCATCATAGCATAATGGGTTGATCTGACGACGGTCTCGGCAAGCCCATCCACCTGGCGTACGGCCTCTTCGGTCATGTCAATCTTGATAAATGAATATAAAAACAGGCAGCCGAAAATGACGAATCCAGTCACTGTCAACGTAACAGGGATAATGGCTCTGGCAATCAGGTTATCAAACATAAGTTGCTCCAATGCAAATCAAGTCGGACTGACCGAACGACCGTCAGCCCGACTTGAATAGACCGGATTCAGGCATCTGCCCGATTTTTGAACTGGTACAGTATCGGCAACCGATTCAAAATGAATCGGTACGTTGTGACATAGATGGCAAAAATTGTGATAGAAATGAGGATTTCCAGAGTGTGGGGAATTTCCTGATAAAGTGTCCAATTGAATGTGATCAGTGATGTATTCAAGCGGTTCAGCAGGATGCCCAACACAGTAATCAGAGCCCCGAGTCGACAAAGAGCAACATTTTTATTATGAATACCGACACAGAAAAGAATCAGCGCCAGAACAACACCAAACAAGATTTCGAATAACCACCAGGCCCCCCATCCCGTCGCCAGATAAGCCCATTCATTATCGTGTGCAACAGCAAGGAACTTGATGAACAGATAGGTAAACAATCCCATGGCCGCACCTTTGGCCAGAGAAATGGTTATCCGATCGAGGTTATCGATGAAGCGCTGGTCACAACGCCATTTCATCGTATAAATAACAATGGTACTAACACATATGACCATACTCAAACCGGCAGGGATCGATGAAACGAAGAAATGAATCCACTGAAAAGATGACGAATACCACAGCGGATGAACTTTCCCGGGGGCATAGACAAACAAGGCTCCCAACGCTCCCTGATGAAGCGTAGACAGGATAACTCCGGCAACAGTCAGGCCGACGGTACCCTTGCGGATGAATTCGTAGCCGCGTCTGAAACCGATCCATTCAAAAAAAGCTGTCGATACTTCAGCAACTTGCACAGACAGATAGGTCGCTACGTGCCAACCAACCAGAAAGAGGACTGCCGCCGGCCCAAAAGAGTAAACCATCGGATACGCCAGTCGCCAGGGTTGCCCAAGGTCAACAAGAAGAAAGACCACGGCAAAGAAATAGCCGAGTAAGCCATTGAGTAACGCCAGCCGCTCTATCGGCTCAAAATCATGACGCCCGAAAATCTCCACCGTGGTTCCAAGCATAAACCCGGACGCCGACAGGGGCACCATACAGAACAATCCAAAACCAAGGAGTAGGCCCCATGGATAATCATATGAAGAATGGGTAACGGCACCTAAACCAAAAATGAAGCGATATATAATAAGAGGAATACCAACAACAAAGATAAGTGCCAGCAGCCAATTGAATTTGTTGCGTACCAGTTGTGAGAGATATTGATCAAGGGTCAGACCCAACAGAAGCTTTTCCATCAGCGTCCACTTCTGACCATCCGCCTTCATCTGCGCATCGTGTAGTTTTATTCCATTCTCAGCTAACTTTTTCATTATCAGTGCTCCTCCTGCCCATCATGACTGTGATCATCTTCATGCCCATGAGACTTTCCTTTGGTTGCCAGCAAATGAAAACCGGTAAACAGAGCCGGCCAGATCGCCAGGACCATAGGAACGATGGCAAGAAAATCTTTGACATTATTGATGATCGGCTCATTCGGCAATGAAACATTAAACCCTGCCTCTTTAAATGGGACGGGAGAAAGATAAAGCCAGCCCGTACCTCCAACCTCGTTTTCACCGTACAGCTCTTCAACATATTTTCCGGGACGCCTTCTGATACGATCATTGGCAATTTTGATCAGATCTTTACGTTTGCCGAATACCATCACCTGTTGTGGACAGGCATCAACACAGGCCGGAGCAAGACCTTTGCTGAGTCGCGTGTCGTAACAGAAAATACACTTTTTAACGATGGGATTAACGGCCGAGCTGTAGCTGAACGCAGGGATGTTAAAGGGACAGGCAATCATACAGTTACGACAGCCGACACAAACCTTGTCATTGTAAATAACGGCTCCCTCGGGGGTCTTGGTGTAGGCATTGACAAAGCAGGAGGTCAAACAGGCCGGTTCGTTGCAGTGATTACACTGAATCTTCCGATATACCGGATCACCGGCATTCTGATCATAACGATTAACCACTGTATAGGCACGTTCGGACGGTCGATTATGTTGACCGTGGGGACGCTCATCAAATACCGAAAGGTCGTCGAAAGGCTTGTCCGGTTCCGGTAAGTTCTGCTCCTTGTTGCAGGCCGCTTCGCAACTACGGCATCCAACACATCTGGTCAAATCAACCAGCACTCCCATTCCGTCCGGGAATCCCCCAAGATTGGCGCTAAAAGCCTTTTTCGTTGGTGCCAACGCCATGGCGGCTCCCCCCGCCACACTACCGGCCAGAAATTTTCTGCGTGTAATATTGCTCATGACCATATGTCTCCTCAAATGCTGTTCTGTCAATTTCAGATAAGCGTCAGTATTTTACCGGGCGGCAGATCCTGCCGGGGAAAAAGGGCCGGAACGGAAGAGCTTATCCCCCTGGCCGGAACGGGCATGACAATCCTGGCAACCAACCGGAGCACCAAACTCACTATGACAACCAAGGCAGCTCAAATGATAAGCCCCTTTAAGATCCGGGATGTCATCGTGATAGCGATAGGTTTTCTCCTGTCGTTGCAAGCGCTGAGCAGTAACCCCCTCATAAGAATGGCAACTCTTGCAAGAAACTGTATCCAGCGGCCCGTCAGCGGCGTGACACTTGGCACAATAGGAATCAATGGTTGATGGTCCAGTGGTGTGATGGTGACAAACCGCACAGCCATCGGTAATCATGACATGCAAACCGTGATCAAAGACCACCCCTTCATACAGTTCTTTAAGGGTCTCCATCTCCAGGATCTCCGGCATTGCTCCCGATGCTGGACCAGTTGCGACGACAAAGCAGCAGAGTAAAAAACCTGCGAGTCTTGTCATCAATTTTTTAGCCGTGCTGATCATAACTTCCACTCCTTCTACGAATTGTTCCGCATCTTGTTCAACCACCCACCAAAAACAATGGGCCAGTCAGCATGGATTTACCCGAATAGCTACCTGTTGTTTCCACCATGGATGTACCGGTAGAACATTGGAAAGGTGGTAAAAAGCAGAAGACAAATCAGGTATTCAAGCCCCTTGATGTAGGTATAGAAATCAACTACCGTGTAAATCTGTTCAACCTTTCCAACATTCAGAAAAAATTCGATCATCTCAGCTCCTCTTTGGTTAATGGGGAATGACATTGCATTTTCTCGTCGGGATACGGTGGGTCAATGCGGGCAGGTGCAGATGACATGCCATCCTTGTTACTTTTTTACTATTGCATTACAAGATGCTGATTTATCGAGAATTTTTACCAGTTTTTGATTAAACTACTGTAGAAAAGGTGACAATCAGGGCGTATATTTTTTTTATACGCAAAATAACGGCGGGATCTTTCGTTATGGGATAACGGCACGGCTAAACCGTTATTTTTTATAAATTCTATATACGCATACCAATTCCATACAGGCGATATCCTCCCGAGCACAAAATTCATTTCCATCAACAACAACCTCGAGTGAAAAGCTGTGAATCCTGGATTTTGCTCATGTATAAAATAAACATACGCAAGCCCGTTACCCAGCAGGGCTCTACAGGTTGTCTGCTCTTGTTTTTATCGAAAAAAGCGACGCATTTTCAATGCGTTGATTTCTTTGTGTCATCTCTCAGCTGGCACCAGATATCGAAACACAGCCTTGACTGACATTTGTTCTGACAATAGTATGAGCCTCATTAAATCTTTCCCTGAATAGACCCTGTGCCAGACAAAGGTTTTGGTTGCTGAGGCAGGCTGTAGCTACGATTTATCAGCTCCAAAGCACAGCCCGGCAGTTGGGATGCCAAGTTGGCGCAGAAATTGCCAGACGATAGTGGGCGTAATCTGGTAACTGCTAACAAACTGGTTCCGACTAACCTGAAACAAACACTTTATATGGTCTTCAATGACCAGGTTAAAGTGCTGAAAGGTAATGTACTCGGCATGGAAGAAACCGCTACAGATCGAGTTCTGGTTATTGATGATGAAGCTATTATACGAGAGGGAATCCGTCAGGCTTTAAGCCAGAGTGGTTATCAGGTCGAAGTTGCTGCCAACGGCAAAATCGGCCTCGAAAAACTTCAAAAGGATTCGTTCAGTGTTGTTATCAGCGACTTGAAAATGCCGGTGCTCAACGGTATAGAAGTTCTTAAGACCATTCAGATATTACAACCGGACGTACCGGTTATCATTATTACCGGATTTGCCACTATCGACTCTGCTGTCGATGCCATGAAAAATGGTGCCTTTGAGTACCTTACCAAGCCCTTTCTTCCCGAACGCATCATAGAAAAAGTTCAAGCCGCTATCCACCAGCGCAGCTGTAACCAGCAAACCCGATCTATAGATGAAGAGTTTGATACCAGGGGCATATCAGAATTTTTCATTGGTAAAAGCGCTCCCATGCAGAAGGTTTTTCAACGTATTATCAAGGTTGCCCCCACAAACAGCACTGTCTTGATAACCGGTGAAAGCGGCACTGGAAAAGAACTTGTGGCCCGGGCCATACACAGCAACAGCTCCCGTAAAGATGAGGCCTTTGTTGCCATAGATTGTAATTCATTGCCGGAAAATCTTCTAGAAAGTGAACTTTTCGGGCATGTCAAAGGCTCCTTCACCGGGGCCAGTCATTCCAAGCCCGGACTCTTCTGCATTGCCCATGGCGGCACCCTGTTTCTTGACGAAATTGCCAACTTGAGCATGACCACCCAGGCCAAGCTGCTGCGCGTCCTTCAGCAACGCGAAGTCACCGCCATCGGCGGCACCAAGGCAATCCCCATCGACATCCGCCTCGTAGCTGCGACCAACCGCGCCCTTGATATCATGGTAAACGAGGGGGGCTTTCGAGAGGACCTCTACTTCAGACTCAACATCATACCGATCGAGCTGCCGCCCCTGCGAGACCGAAACGGTGATATTCCCTTGCTGATCAATTATTTTCTGCAGAAGTTTTCACGAGAAATAGGCAAAGAAATCAAAGGAATTTGTGCAGAAGCCCATCTTGCATTACAACAGTACCCCTTTCGGGGAAATGTTCGTGAACTGGAGAACATTCTCGAACGTGCTGTGGTGTTGACTCAAGGTGACATTATTCAACGCGATGTTCTGGAACTGCCTGGAAGCGACAACCCGTCACCTCAACTAAATGAAATGACAATACCCCTTAACAGTGAAGAACTCAAAGAAGCCAAACGCAGAGTGAGGGAACAGGCCGTCGAACCCATCGAGAAAGCCTTTGTGCTGGCGGCCCTTGAGCGCAATCAGTGGAACGTGACAAAGGCCGCAGAAGAAACCGGAATACTGCGCCCCAACTTCCAGGCGCTGTTGAAAAAGCTCGGCATATCCGTCAAAGATCATGCCCCCCACTAATTAAATCGACAGGTTCAACCGGAAGTGAAACAGTGAAACAGGTCCCCTGTCCTTCGACACTGTGAACATCAACACTACCGCCGTGATTCTTGATAATACCGTAAGAAATTGACAGACCCAGGCCCGAGCCTTTGCGGGTCTTGGTGGAAAAAAACGGATCAAATATCTTGTCAAGATTTTCTCGGCTGATACCTGAGCCGGTATCTTCGATGGTGACTTGAACCAGCTTGTCTGACTCAACATAATGCGTCGAGATGATCAGTTTACCTCCTCCCGGCATTGCTTGCCCGGCATTGATCACCATATTTACAAACACCTGCTGCCATTGATCTGCATCCAGTTGGATCTCGGGAATCTGATCACTAAACCGGCAAATGATATTTACGTCCTGAAAAATTGATTGTTGCGACACCAGGTCGAGTGTCTGTTCAATAACAACATTAATTGAAGTAGGTTTCTTTTCAGGAATCGACTCGCGGGCAAACTCCAGCAGACCTCGTACAATTTTTGCGCACCGACCGGTTTCCGCAACGATCAAATCAAGATTGTCCTTGACCTGAGGAGGAATATCGGGACTTTTCGAGGACAAGGACGCAAACATCATGATTCCGGTAAGGGGATTGTTGATTTCGTGGGCAATCCCGGCCACCAATTCTCCCATGGAAGCCAATTTGGCCGACCTGAGAAGTTGACCCTGCATTTCCGCCATCTCCAATGCCCGCTGATCGACTTTTTGTTCTAACGTTAACCCCCACTCCTTGAGTTCTTCCTGGGCCTGCTCCAGATTGGCCGCCATCAAATTGAAAGAGTTTCCAAGTTCACCAAGCTCGTCACCGGACAAGCTTTCCACCCTGGCGGTAAGATCCCCCGCTGAAAGAGCCTGAGTTTGAACCAGCAGGCCCTCAATTGGTCGACAGATGTAACGTCTGGTCATCAGATAATGACAAACGGACAACAACACCAGCATAACGATAGTTGAGAGCAACACATCGTTATGGTGAACATGGGTCAGGTAGGCCATCTGGTCAAGGGACACCAATAAATCCAGAACACCTATTTTATCCTGTTCAGGGGGATGAACATGGCAGGTGGCGGTAAAGCAGTTCGGTTCGTTATAGATACCACGGGTCACATTCAGAAATTGGCGCCCGGAAACAACCCTGGTGCGATCCTCAACCGGCACATCCACAAGTGCCGGTTCTCCTGGCACGTGACAGAAGGAGCAACTTCTGTCATATACGGTCAATGCCGTTCCTATTTCTGACTCGTGGGTTGAAAAGCTGATGACACCCTCGCGACCAAGAATTCGCGCCCTTTGTATCCGTGGATTATTACCGATGTCTTCCAGGGTCATCTGCAATTGGACCCTGCTGTCTTCCAGCATCAGATGGTAGGAATTACGAATGATCAAATCCGCGATGGCATCAGCATCACGAATTGATGCTTCTGAAAAAATCTTCTGAACCTTGTTAATGTGCAAGAAGGAAGAGGTGAACATGATCACCAGTAAAATGCCGCTTGAAATAATCGTATATCTGATCGCAAGACGGATACGCATCCAAAACTCCACACATCAGGCAAAATCAACCTTGTGAATAAAGCTAACCGGCAATCAAATTCACTATTCGTGCCAAAAGATCGTGCATCGGGTTGAACAAATGAACGACTTGAGCTTTCTCAGTTTTTTCCAGAACTGATTCGCCCCAACGAACAGCCGATCCCCACCACGCACAGACCGCTGAACAATAGCAGGGCCAGACGCATACTGGCCAGAAACTGCGGCTGGGTTGCCGGCGTCACCGGCTGGTCATTCATCAGATAGGCAAAAATGAGGGTAATGATCATCATACTGGTCATCATCCCCAGGGTGCGCATGCTCGAATTAAGCCCCGATGCCACCCCCAGATATTTGGGTTCGACGCTGCCCATGATCAGGCTGACATTGGGGGAGGAGAAAAAAGCGAACCCCAGCCCCATCAGTACCAGCAACAGATACACCACGCTCAACGGGGATTGAGCATGCAGGGTTGAAGCGACGGCCAGTCCGACTGTACACAGGGTCATGCCGGTGGTAGCGACATAAGAAGCGGGAATACGATCGGATAGCCGCCCGCAAAATGGGGAAAAGAAGGTCTGGACAATGGGCTGGATGATCAGGATGACCCCGGCCTGGGCCGGACTCATCCCCTTCACATACTGAAGATAGAGGCTGAGGAAAAAAGTGACGCCGAAAGTCGCGGCATAATTGAACAGGGCTGCCAGGTTACTCAGGGCAAAGACCCGATTATTCAGTAGCAAGTTCATATTCAGCAGCGGGTAGGGACTACGCGACTGCTGAAAGAAAAACACCCCCAGAAGCAGGTTGGCCAGCACCAGAGTAGCCCAGGCCCAGGTGCCGCCACTTAAATTGGTGACACTGATGACCAGCAGCAGAACGGCCGTCGCGTAGGTGATAGCGCCGCGCCAGTCAAAGGGTTCCCCTTTGGCCTCAGTCCATTCGCTGGTAATCTTCATCCGGGTTACTACCCAGGTCAGCAAACTTAGGGGAAAAATCAGGTAGAAGATGGAACGCCACCCGAAAATTTCCACCAGCAGCCCCCCGAAAAAGGGGCCGCAAGAGATTCCGGCATAGACACTGGCAACGGCGATCCCGAGGGCTTTTCCCCGTTCTGCCACAGGAAATGTCGACACCAGAATGGCCATGGTCGTTGCCATCACCATGGCTCCCCCCATCCCCTGGAGAAAGCGCAGCAGAATAACAATCTCAATAGACCAGGCCAGGGAGATCAGCCCGCCCATGCCGCCGAAAACCAGCAGTCCGCTCTGAAAAATCCGGCGCCGACCATGAATGTCGCCGAAACGCCCCATGGACAGCAGAAAAATTGACGCCGACAGCACGTAGGTTGTTTCCACCAGCCCCAGTTGCAATGCACTGGCATTGAATTCACGACCAATTACCGGCAGAGCAATTCCTACCGATGACATCATGAAGGGCATGAGAAAATGGGCCATGCAAACCACAAAGAGGACGGCGGAGCGTGACACCTCCCGGTTCATTTGCGCTGACGGCGCTCTTTTTTCTGCCGGCCCGCTTTGAGCAGTTCGCCCAGGGTTCCCATCCCGCCACCACCGCTACTCTCGATATAGCTGGTTTCAGTCGCTTCATCCTTGTGACCGGCGAGGGTCAGGGAGATACGCTTTTCTGCCTCATCAATTTTTTCGATGACCACACTGACCTGCTGACCGACCTTGAACAGATCCTGGGGGTGACGGATCCGCTGCCCTTCCCCCATTTTGGAGATGTGGAGCAAGCCATCGATCCCCTCTTCGAGGGTGACAAAAGCCCCGAACTGGGCCAGGCGGCTGACCGTACCCGGATATTGACCACCAACCCGATAGCTGGTTCCTACCTTGCTCCAGGGATCGGCCAGGGTATCGCGCAGACTGAAAGAAAACTTGTTGTTGGCCCAGTCAATCTTCTTGACGATCAGATCAAGTTGTTGACCAACCTGCAGAACCGTTTCGATATCCTCCACCCGACTGTAGCTGATTTCCGAAATCGGCAGCAGCCCCTCAATGCCGCCGATGTCAACAAAGGCGCCAAATTCGCGCAGATTGGTGACGGCACCATGAACCAGCTGCCCCTCCTTGAGGGTCTGGCGTAGCGCCTCACGTTGCTGACCCCGTTCTTCCTCAAGAAGTGCGCGGTGGGAAACGACAATATTACGCCCGCGCTCACCAAACTGGGTGATACGAAAAGAGAGGTTGCGCCCGATGATCTCCGCCGGATCCGCCGGGCGCATTCCCACCTGCGAAAAGGGGCAAAAAGCACGCACATTTCCTGACAAGGCAACCTCGTAGCCCCCCTTGATCTCCTTGTCGATGCACCCCTCAACCGGGATGCCGGCCTGATAGGCCTGCTGCAACTGCTCCGTACCTGAACCGGTTCCACCGACCCTGGTAGTAAAGCGCAGTTCGCCATCACGCCGCGACAGAAAGTACACCGTCACCAGATCGCCGACAGCAACTGTTTGATTCCCTTCGGCATCCAGCAGCTCCGTTGCAGCCAGAACGCCTTCACCCTTCTGGCCAACGTCAAGAAAGATCCAGTCCGGACTCATCTGCAGTATGGTTGCTTCCACCTTTGCTCCCGGTTCGAGGTCCTTACCGACTCCGGCAAGGCTGGCTTCGAACATGGCGGCAAAATCCTCGTCGTCCATGCCCATTGCATCATCAATGTCGTTGTTCATGCTGTTATGTCCTTTGATCACTTCGTTGGTGTGATGTGTTGGTCGTTGGCAAGACTACCCTGTTTGGTTGTCCCAAGTAAACGCTTCAAATGGTGTTGGTAGTTGGAGATTGAAACTGCTATCTTGACAGATACAACGACAGATCGAAGCGAGGTCGTCATGAAACCCAAGAGCTGGCTGGAAAGCCTCAACTGTGCCATTGAAGGGATTCTCTGGGCTGCCAAGAGCGAGCGTCATATCCGCTATCATCTGTTTGCGGCCCTGGCGGTGCTTTTTCTGGCTCTGTTCTTTCATGTGTCGGCACTGGAATTTTTTCTGCTGGTCCTGGCAGCGCTGCTGGTCCTCTTTGCCGAACTGATCAACACCGCCATCGAAACAGTGGTCGATCTGGTTTCCCCCGACTATCACGAACTGGCCAAGCTGGCCAAGGATGTTGCCGCCGGTGCGGTTCTGGTCACCAGCGTCGGGGCCGTGATTCTCGGCTATCTGGTCCTGTCAGGTCACATTTTTCCCCTGTTTGACAGCTCTGCCACCCTCTCCCGAGAACCTGCCGGAACCATTCCTGTCGGAGCCCTGCTGGCCGTGATCATCCTGGTGGTTCTCCTCAAGGCTCGTTTCAATCACGGTTCCCCCCTGCACGGCGGCATGCCCAGCGGCCATTCAGCCGTGGCCTTCTCGATTGCCGTTTCAACCCTGCTTTCCGGAGCTGGGCTGCTCATCGGCCTGCTGGTTCTCATCCTTGCTGTCCTGGTGAGTCAGAGTCGCCTGCTGATGGCAATTCACTCCCCCCGCGAAGTGTTTCTCGGGGCGGTACTGGGAACGGTAGTTACTCTTTTCGCTTTTCTGCTGTTTGGATAGAGCATCCCCCCAATTTTCTGCTCAACTGTGGAGACAAGAACAATGACGATAGCAGGTAATCCGAAAAAATTTGCGCAGTCGGTTTCCGAGGGTTTTGTCCGGCTTTCTCCGCCCATGCTCAAAGGACATTCCGCAGCCCAGCTTAAAGCCCTGCTCAGCAATATCGAACTGGTGCAACGCGAACTGCGTCAACTCCAGATTTCCCTTGAGGATATTGACGCCCTCAAACAGAAAAATTACCGCATATCGCGCCTTAATCAGGCCGAAGTGATCTTGCGACATTACTGCAAGAAAATGCGTATCCCTCTATAGCGACGCTTATTTCCAACACCCTGTGTTAATACACACAAAGAACGGCGGACATTCAACCTTGCGATGACTGTCCTTCAAAGGTACACTGGCAATTCACCAGATATTAGCCGCCCGTGTCCGTCACTGGAGAAGTTATGTTTTTGCCAGGTAAAGTATTTATTCGCAGCCTATTAATAGCCCTGCTCTTTCTGGTTCCTTCTGTTTCCATCAGCCTTGCCCAAGAACCGTTAAACACCAACCGCGCCCGTCTGCTTGGCCACATTCTCCATCAGCAACTCGGCAGCCAGCATTATAATCAGAATATGAGTGATGCCCGACTGTCGCAGACGGCATTTGACCTCTACCTGAAACAGTTGGATCCGCAAAAACGTTTTCTGCTGCAGGAAGATATCGATCAACTGCAGGATTACCGCAACCAGATTGGCAACGCCATTCGTCGTGGTCGCCTTGAGCTGCCGCTGTCCGGTCGCGAGCTCCTGCACGAACGCATCCGCCAGGTGGAGACCATTACCACCGCCCTGTTCGATGAACCTGTCAACCCGGATATCCCCGATTATATTGAAACCGACCCGGATAAATATGATTTTGCCGTCAACATCGCCGAGTTGCGTGAGCGCTGGCGCGCAAACATCAAATTCCAGATTCTGAGCCGCTATATCAGCCTGCGTGAAAATGATATCGGTCTCGATGATGACGGAGACCTGCTACCGGTTGACAGTTCAACCCATGCAGAACTGCTCGAACAAGCCCGTGAAAATGTCATACGATCGCATCGCACCCTGTTGACACGCATGCTGGCCGAAACCCAGCAGGATCACTACGATCGTTACCTTGATGCCATTGCTCGCGCCTATGATCCTCATACCAATTACATGCCCCCCACCAGCAGGGAAGACTTCGATATTCAGATGAGTGGCTCATTGGAAGGCATTGGTGCTACTCTGCGCGAAGAGGATGGTCTTATTCGTGTTGTCAGAGTCATCCCCGGCAGTGCTGCCGCCCGTCAGGGACAGCTGGAAGCGGATGACACTATCCTCAAGGTTGCCCAGGGAACGGCTGAACCGGTAGAAGTGACCAATCTGCGTCTGCGCGATGCCGTCTCCCTTATTCGTGGTCAGAAGGGTACCGAAGTCCGTCTGACCGTACGCAAGCCCGATGGTCGCCGACTGATTATTCCCATCATTCGTGACGTTGTTGAAATTGAAGACTCTTTCGTCCGGAGTACGGTCATTGAAGGCATCAATGGTGCCCGGATCGGTTATGTAAAAATCCCTTCGTTCTACCGTGACCACAGCGGCAAGACTGAACGCAACAGTACTGATGATACCCGCAACGAATTGATTCGATTGGAACAACAGGGCATTACCGGCCTGATTCTCGATCTGCGCAACAATGGTGGCGGCTCGCTGGCTGACGCCGTCAGCGTAACCGGGCTCTTTATCGATGGTGGCCCGGTAGTTCAGGTGCGCGACAGTTCCGGCTCAGTACGCTCCATGCGTGATGACAGCAGGGATATTGCCTACGATGGCCCCATGATCGTGCTGGTAAACCGTTTCAGCGCCTCGGCATCGGAAATCCTGGCCGGCGCCCTGCAAGATTACGGACGTGCCCTGATTGTCGGCGATGAATACACCCACGGCAAAGGTACAGTCCAAGCGGTTCTTGACCTTGATCGCTTTGTCAGACTGCGCGGGATGACCCAATATCTGCCCCTTGGTGCCGCCAAAGTAACAATCCAGAAATTCTACCGTATTTCCGGAGAATCCACTCAGGAACGAGGAATCATCCCCGACATCGTTCTGCCTTCGCGATTTGACGGTTTGGAGAGTGGTGAAAGGTACATGGAAAACGCCCTGCCCTGGGATCGCATTGACCCTGTTGCCTTTACCCCCTGGAAAAAGATGCCGGTCGAGATTGATAACCTGCGTCAATTCAGCAGGCAGAGAGTCAGTGAAAGTGAGGAGTTTCGCAAGATTAAGAGCACAGCCCAGCGTGCCGAACAACGCCGCCTTCAAACAAAACAGTCACTACTGCTTGAGGATATGCTGAAGGAACGACGCCAGCAACAGGAAGAACAGGCAGGAATTACCCTTCATGGGGGGGGGATGACCCCGGAGGCAGACAATGGTGACAAGAGCAGGGAAGAGGCCATGAAAGAAACCCTTGGCACCGATCCCTACGTTCAGGAAGGGGTCAAGATTCTCAACGATCTGGTTTTATTGCCGGTCAGCGCCTGATGATGCATTTATCCCCCTCACCCATCAGGGGAGGGGGATAATCTCAAGGATTACTTCAACGTTTTCAACAAACTTGCCGCCATTGCTCTAACCAGCGCGAAATAAGCATCCGGCCCCTCGGCAATATCAGCCCCTAAAGGATCGATCACGCCGGTTTTAGCACCTGTCCCTTCAATAACGGTAGCAACAATGCGTGACTGAAACTGGGGTTCACTGAACACAGCCCGGGCTTCCAATTCGATAATTTTCTCCCTGATCTCCTGAACCCTTCGTACACCGGGACTGCGTTCAGGATCAATTGTTACCGACCCGACGGCGTTCAAACCAAAATCCCTTTCAAAATACTGATAGGCATCATGAAAAACGATATAAGGCACCCCGATCACCGGACGCAATTGATCTTTGATTTCATGATGTAACTGATCAAGCTTGCCGGTCAGGGCGTTGGCATTAGCTGCATAGGTAGCAGCGTGAGCCGGATCCATGTCGGCAAGCTTGGCCGCTATCAATGTGACAATCTCCTTGGCCAGTATCGGGCTGGTCCAGATGTGATAATCATAGTGCTCGTGGGCGTGGTGATCATGTTTGTGATCATGTTTGTGATCATGGGCATGGTGATCATGTTTGTGGTCATGGGCATGGTGATCGTGTTTGTGGTCATGGGCATGGTGATCGTGTTTGTGGTCATGGGCATGGTGGT
>OBJA01001572.1_pt1 | contig 15228 bp, 12 predicted proteins | sample 1519751 | NCBI WGS metagenome assembly OBJA01 (sample SAMEA3881238, study PRJEB22517) | soil metagenome | biome: lake sediment; feature: soda lake sediment; material: sediment, water from around vicinity | place: India | collected 2013-12-23 | depth 3 m | reverse complement strand
CATCCCCCAAGCTGCGTAGCCGGTATATCGAAATGACCCTTATGCGGGCCAGCATGGTGCTCAATGAGGGTGCTGCACATATGGAAGCGATTCCACTCTTTGTCAATGATATCGAGAAAAATCTCACCCCCGATATTTCTCCGGACATCAAACAGCAGTTTGCACTGTTTTTATCTCAGCTGGCCGACTCAAGCCTGAAAAAAGAGAAGTTTGCCGATGCAATCGATTGGGTAGAAAAGGCTATAAGTTTTGCCAATGATCCAACTCCAATCAGATCCAAAAAACAGGAGATCATAGGCGGTCTGGCTCAGCAAAACTTTGATATGGCTGAGATCGAATTCGAAAACGCCAAACAGAGCAAGGATGCCGAGGATTACATTAAAGCGGAATTTTATGCACTATGCGCACTCAGTTATGATTCAACTCATGAAAAAGCGAAAAAATTGCTTTCGACACTCAGAAAAGAGAATGCAAGCACCTACTCTGCATACCTTCGTGTTATCGATCCAATTCCCGATTCTGCAGCTTTCAAGAAAGTCAATAAATACGATATCCTTCTGGCGCTTGCAACTCAGCAGAAACGCGGTAAGACCATCGCCACAATTGTTGATATCTATAACTACTCGTATAATCCACTGCGCCTGAGAGCGGAAAATTTTCATTTTGTTGATGAAAACGGAAAACGGTATACCGCCAAAGCAACCGCCCGTATCGAACCGGAGATGCTCGATCAGGAACATGAGGCAAAGCTGAAGCTGACATTCCCTGCACCAGCAGGAAAAATTGCAAAGCTGATCTACGAAAATGGCGATCACTATTCTGAGAAGCCACTCATGTAACAAACGAAACGAGTTGTACAGGTATTCAAAGGTCCTCTGCTAGAGGACCTTTTTTATTGGTCAGAATTGTCGTGTCAGAAGCCGGGCCAGGGAAGGTCCCATGGTTCGGAGAACTGATCCATCCCTCGTTTGAATGCATCTGTGTTAAAATGAATTCCGGTCGTGGGAAGATGAGTGAAACGGTATTGGCTGTGTCCAAGGGTGAATCTCAGTGCAAAGGCATGGAGATATACCCTGTCTGCATCCGTACTGTTTTTGTTGTAAAGGTGATCGCCGAGGACAGGTACACCGAGTGATTTCAGGGCAACACGCGCCTGATGGGTCTTACCGGTTTCTAATTTCAGCAGGTATAACCGGTTTCCATTTCCCAGCCCGGCACTGAAGAACCTGGTGATTGAAGGATTATGACATGTTCTGGTGAGAAGCCAGGAGCCGTTGCGACCCTTGACCATATCGCCTTTTATCGTGCCCTGTTTCTTTTTAGGCTGAGTGCCACTCAAAGCTATGTAGTATTTCTCAAGCTGATGTGTTCTGAACTGGTTTGCAAGCTCCTGTGTTGCAGCTCTGTTTCGGGCAAAGAGCAGCAATCCGGAGGTGACCGAATCGAGTCGGTGCAGTGGATACAGTTCTGTAACCTGGAGATCTTTCCTGATCTTCTCTGTTAAACCCATCGGGAGTGTTCCCTTGTGGAAAGGTATACCAGGATCTTTACTGATCAAAAGAAAATCAGGGTGTATGTGTATCAATGAGTACATGAAGTTACATGGTGGTTATTCGGTTTTCCATATACGATACAGCTTTATTTATTGCACGGGCAACCTCTGGTGACTCAGGGATTCTTTCTATTATTGACAAAAGGTGTCCCCGTGATTTGAGCAGGGAGAGACTTTCCGGGAAGTTAAGATCGTACACCCAGCCCACCTGAATGAGTTTGAAGTCATTGAGGCTTTGTACGTGTGCGTAGTCAACCATACACCCCTGGTAAACACTCTCACATACTTTCGCTGAAACGGGTTCCGGTATATCAGGAAAGCCGATTCCGAAAATTTTATCGTGTTCGGGTTGCGGATCGGCATAATGGGCAACAGCAATGCGGAATATATCAAGTTTGTCGGCATCCCGAATCAGATGGCAGAGAAAACGGGCGTGATCATCGAGTGCCTCGGGTACAACAAGCACATTATGGTATCTGATGGCATCCAGAATGTTCTGTCGGTCATAAGCAGAATAGTCTTTTAGCAATTGAAACTGCTCAATGATCTCCAGAGAAAGCACTGCATGGTTTACAGACAGACGATCTGCAAAAGTCTGGTATCGTTTGAACTGTTCGAACCGCCCCACATCGTGCAAAAGTGCGATTGTCTTGCAAACATGCTTATTTTCATTGTCCGCCCCCATGCTTTTGCAGAGCAGATCCATTTCATCACAAACTCGTCTGGTATGCTCACGTTTCAGCACGACCGCGTGGTGCAGCAGATTGTCCTGGTGGAGAAACGATTCTGCGTATTGTTCAAACCAGCTCTCAAGAGAATTATAGAGTGAAGCATTAGTCATTTTGATTGTTTCTATGGTAAAAATCTGTACATCTGGAAAAAGTACGTGCTGGAATCAACAGTATTAAAATTCTCAGAACACGGTAAAATAAGTACTGGCCCGGTCTGAGGAAAAACAGATCTGTATGGCTTCATTAGTTTTTTCGGAGAAATCATAGGGGTATGTAAAGGTTCCTGGCAGGTACTTTCAATGAGTTTAAGGTAAAGGTGGAAAAATGCCGATGTCGAGTGTATTTTTCTGAATATTTCAAAACTATATCCTGCAGCGGAGTAGACATGCTGGTTCAGGTAGAAATCGCATCATTTGCAATGGATCCAAGCCGCAATTCACCGGTTATTGTGTTGAGAGAAATAAGTGGTGAGCGGAGTCTTCCAGTTCCGATAGGTCCTCTGGAAGCGAGTGCCATTGCAATAGAATCACTGAAAGTCAGCCCGGAGAAGCCACTTACCATAGATTTGACCCGGATAATCATGGAGCAGTTAGGAGGGGCTTTGACACGAGTTGTAATTTATGATATTGTGGAACAGAGCCTCCAGGCTCGCATCCAGGTGGTCGACGGGGTTTCGATGATTTTCATCGATTGTCGTCCCAGTGATGCGATTGCACTGGCGCTTCGGTGTGGGGCACCGATATTTGTTGACGATGAGGTTTTAGAAAAGGTGGCCGGCCGTTCTCTGACTGACCAGGAGAAACTTCGCCGGAACATTACATCAACAGATACGACTGAGTTTGGCAGATACTTTCTGGAGTAATTATGAAGAAAGCGTGTATCGGATCGGCTATAATCGTGGCTTTGGTGCTTATCTTACCGGATAGCAGTTATGGTTCCGCTATCTTTGATAAAGCGGTTAACTACTACCAGGCCGAAAAGTACGACTCTACTATCATTCTTATCAGGAACTACCTCAGAAAACATGGTAAAGATCCTGAATCCGAGCGGCTGGTTCCACTCATAACCGAAGCACTTGTGCGCAGGGGTGATTATGGATCTGCTCACCGGCTGATCACCATGTTCAAGCAGAAGTTTACAACTTCCTCTTTTATCCCGCGGCTCAATTATGTCGAGGGTGTAGCATACGCCAGAGAGGAAAAGTTCCTGAACGCCCTCACCTCCTTTTCTGCAGCCTTTGAAGGGGGCATCTCTCAGGTCCTCGATTCACTTACGCTGCAGAATACCGAAAAGATCTGTAATCAGATGACGCCTGATGAGTTTGCAATCGCCAGCACCAGGGGAATTCACCCCAGGATTATGGAAGTCGTGCTGTATCATCAGATTGTAAAGCTTGTTTCAGTCGGACAGTTTGTTAAGGCTCAGAATTTTGCGGAAGATTTTCGTAAGACCTACCCCCGCTCAAAATATGAGATGTCATTGCGGAATCTTGTCTCCAGCGCTAAAGAGAAGCAGAAGGGAACCCTTCAGATCGGTATTCTCGCTCCGGTGTCTGGTGAGGAAGCTGAAATCGGGAAAAAGATCGTTCAGGGCGCGCAACTTGCGATCGAGCAAATGGGAACCCAGAGCGGTTTGACCATAAAAACGATCGCGCTGGATACCAAAGGAAGCATGGTGGAGACTGCAAAGCGCACGCGGGAACTGATGAATGAGCACATGGTACCAGTAATCATTGGTCCGGTACTTAGTCATACAGCCACAGTCAGTGCCGCAGCACTCATGGGCAAACAGACGGTGATGGTGTCTCCGACTGCCACTGATGACGGGATTGCGGCCTTAGGGAAGAATATTTTTCAGATGAATGTTACTCTTGGCGTTCTGGGACGGAAAATAGCCCGTTACGCGATCGAAAACCTCAATATCCGGGACTTTGCTATTCTTGCACCCTCGACCCCCTATGGCATGATCATGGCCGAGAGCTTTAAGGAAGAATTGCGAAAGAAAGATGTCGAGCTTGTCGCTGAGGAATATTTCGAAGAGGGTGCCAATGATTTCAAACAGCAGTATCTGAATATACGATCAAAATTACTGTTTCGGCATCTCGAAAAGCTCTCTATGGACAGGGGACAAGACTTCAAGGGGCGCGTATCGCGGGCTGACAGTATCAAATATGCAGATTCAACTCTGTCAGTTGGTGGACTTTTCATACCTGCAGACGGTGAGGATGTGGTGATGCTGGCGCCACAGGCATATTTTCATCGGGTGCGAACTCAGTTGCTGGGATCAAATGGCTGGCATAATCAGAGAGTGGTGCAGGATGGGAAACGGTATGTTGCAAACGCTATTATCTCATCGAGTTTTGAACTGGACCAGTCTCAAAAAGCATGGCTGAATTTCAAACAGGCGTATAAAACTCGGTTCAATGCAGAACCGGACCGGATTGCAGCTCTGGGGTATGATGCAGCTTCGATTGTGCTCAAATCGGTGCAGGATGCGGGAGATAGCCCTGAGCGGATTGCTGATGCCCTGGCGAAGCTGCAGCGATTTAGTGGACTTTCCGGTATGATCTCTTTTGAATCCGATGACAGAGCAAATAACGAGGTTACTATATTGAAAGTAACCGAGAACGGGTTTTTAAGAGTTCAGTAAGACTGCAGATTCGAAATATTTTCCAGCTGCTTTGATTGAATCACAGAGTGGGATTCTGAATCTCTGAATCTGACTCCGGTTTGTATTCAAGACATTTGTGCACTGTCATCTACCCTTCAACTGAGATCTTTCAAAACACAGAGATTATGGGTTCTATTGTCTATTTTTTCAGTGAAGCGATCAGGGGGTTGTACCAGGCGAAGTTGATGACATTCGTCTCAATCATTTCCATTGGTGCTTCGCTTTTTTTCATGAGTATTGTTGCTCTTGGTTTCGTTAACCTGGAAGGGATGCTGAAACGGGCAGGGGATCAGGCTGATATTGCCGTTTATTTAACAGATGATGTTGCTCAGGACTCAGTTACTTTGCAGCAGATTATTGCCACCATTCGGCAAAAGCCGCAGATCAGGGAGGTTACGTTTCTTTCCAAAGATAGCGCGTGGGAACGATTTTCCGATGTTTACGGAAGTGAGCTGCTTGATGCGGTTTCGGAGAATCCGCTCCCGGCTTCACTTGAGCTTTTTCTTGCCGGACAGGCACACACCGGTGAGGCTGCCAAACAGTTGAAGCAGGAACTGGAGCTGATCTCCGGAGTCGAAAATGTACGCTACTCACGGGAGTGGCTGGATCTCATAGAGCGGTTTCGCAGATATTTTCTGACAGCCTCGCTACTCTTTGGAGGTATCATGCTGTTAGTTCTGCACTCAATTATTGCCAATACCATAAAGCTTACAATCTATGCGCGCAGGGAGCTGGTTCGTAACATGCATCTGGTTGGGGCAACAGAGGTCTTTGTCAACATGCCATTTCTCCTTGAAGGGATGCTCCAGGGGTTTATTGGCGGAGTATTGTGCGTGATTGTGCTTGCAGCGGTCAGACTTTCAGCTCTTCGCATGGGTCTTCTGTGGGGACCAGACTATTTTCCATTACTCATTCTTTTTGCAGGGGTTTTGTTCGGGTGGATCGGAAGCTACAGTGCTGTTCGCAAATTTCTGGCCTGATTGCAGCAGTTGTGATTCTGGTCTCGGCTGCGTATGCAGAAAAAAGCGATGCAGTTACTCAGTATGACCGTGAGATCCGCCAACAGTCCGGCAAGCTCGATTCAATAAAAACTGAGCTTGAAAAGGGACGGTCTAAACTGCAGGAGTTGCAGAAAGAGGAGGGTAACTTTTTAGGCAAGATTGAGCAGATTGAGAAAAATATCAGTGCTTCCCGAACGTATCTGGAGTTACTGGCTGCCAGGATCGATACAGTAGAGCAGGTAATCAGTGGCTTGCAGGATTCTCTGGTACTGGCACAAAAGGACCTGGTATCCCGCCAGGAGGTCATGAAGAAACGGCTTCGGAAGGCCTATATGTCAGGAACTCCACATCCATTTCTGATGATTCTGAGTGCTAAAAATCCGGTTGACTTTATCAATAAGACCCGGTATTTGGAAGATCTCAACCGATATGATCGGAAGCTTCTGAACGAGATCGATCAGACCCGGAAGGTCATAGATAAAACAAAATCGTCGCGTCAGGAGGAGCGTCAGCGCCTGGCGATGTTGCTTCAGGTAAAGAAGGAGGAGCAGGCAGAGCTTCTGAAAGAGGAATCGCAGCGCAAAGTGATGCTTGAGGATGTGCGTTCGAAGAAAAACGCCTATCAGGCGATGATATCAGAACTGGAAGCCTCACAGAAGGAACTCAATGCCATGATCAGGCTTCTGGAAGACAAGCGTAAAAAAGCGAAGCAGGATGCACGCAAGGGCGTCATGGCATTTGAAAAGCGCAAAGGGAAGCTCCCCTGGCCGGTTGAGGGGCCAGTGGTCGGACGGTATGGAAAAGTGGTGCATCCGGTTTATAAGACGGTAATAATGAATAATGGAATCGATATCGGTGCTCAAAAAGGACAACCGGTACAGTGTATTGCGCCAGGGACGGTGATTCATGTGGGATCAATGCGTGGGCTTGGGCGAATGGTGATCGTGGATCATGCCGGAGGATATCTGACTATCTATGCGCATCTTGATGAGATTCAGGTAAATCAGGATCAGCAGGTAGAATTTGGTTCCATTTTGGGAAGTGTAGGAGACTCCGGATCGCTTGGGGGGGTGAAACTGCATTTTGAATTGCGCAAATCAACCGAAACACTCGATCCTGTCGAATGGCTTGAAAAGTAGGATAGCTATGCCGGAATTACAATGGAGAAGTTTTGTCGGACAAGAGCGGATTAAAGAGGTTCTGGGGTCTGCCTTTGAGAATGAGACACTGGGACATGCATATCTGCTCTGTGGAGAGGTCGGGACGGGAACATTTGCCGCTGCAGTCGAGCTGGCCATGGCTCTTTTATGTGGTAGTGAGGGTGCTCGCCCCTGCTACTCATGTCAATCCTGCCAGAAGGTGCAGCATTATGCTCATCCCGATCTGCATGTAATCATGCCGGTTCCTTTGCAGAAAGAGCACAAGGCCAGCGATGGGAAGCTCAGTGAAGAGGGGTGGAAGTTTTTATCCGGATGTGTGGAAAAGAGAATTGCAAATCCCTACTACCCGCAAAACCATGATGATATGCCTACCATGCCGGTTGAGTGGATACGCGAGGTCAACCATGCGATAAAACGGGGCGCTCTGGAGGGCGGAAGGAATATTGCCATTCTCGATGGTGTGGATATGATGCAGAAAGAGGCTGCAAATGCGATGCTTAAAACCCTGGAGGAACCGCCTCCTGGTACGGTGATGGTGCTTCTGACCGATCGTTTGCATTCTGTTTTGCCTACAATCGTTTCGCGATGTCAGATTCTGCGCTTTGCCTGTCTATATCCGGAAATAATTAAGGCGGAAATTGCGGCACGTTTCAATACCGACAACAATGACCCGCGTTTGGAAAAGGTGGCGTACAGCGGGTCGCTGGGTCAGTCAATCTTTCTGTGGGAGAATCCCCTCAGTGAGGTGGCTGAGAGTGCTGCTGATTTCTGGAATGTGTGCTGTGGAAAGGATTGGCTTGCGGTTGCCACACACATCGATACATTGAGCCGGCTTGATAACTACGGAGCTCACGAAAAGCTCTTTGAGCAGATAATCCATCTGGTCAGGAATGCGTTTTTTGACAAGATTGCGGGTACTGAAAACTATATTATGGGCGACAGATCGCTTCCTTTAGAGCTAAAAGGGGTACATACACCCGATCAGGCTGAGGCATATGTGGAGTTTTGTGAGAAAGCGATCGGGCAGATACGTGCCCGGGCGAATATCTCTCTGGTGTTGATTAATTTTGCAATATCTGTTATGGAGCAATTACATGGGAAAAAACAGTAAACTGGTTGAAGTGGTTTTCAAAGGTGAGCGACGAGCCATCTATCGTGACCGTAACGACCTTGATATAAGTGAGGGAGAATATGTGATCGTTGAGGCCGAACGGGGACAGGATATGGGTAAGGCATCCCTGGTTGGCTCTCTGGTGCGGCTCAAGCGAGGTAAAGGGGAAACCCGCAGTATCATACGAAAGGCCATTGAAAGTGATCTGGAGATACTGCAGAAAAACCAGGATAAAGAGAAATCCGCTTTCAAGACCTGCCGTGAAAAGATCAAAGAGTATAATCTGGACATGAAGCTGGTTGATGTGGAGATGCAGTTTGATGGAAGCAAGATCACGTTCTATTTTACTGCTGCACAGCGGGTTGATTTCCGTGAACTGGTAAAAGATCTGGCTTCGGTATACCGTACCAGAATCGAGCTTCGCCAGATCGGGGTCAGAGATGAAGCAAAGCGGATCAGTGGATGCGGAATATGTGGAAGGAAACAGTGCTGCAGTGCATTTCTCAACGAGTTTGAGCAAATTACGACTCAGATGGCCAAGGATCAGCAGCTTGCACTGAACCCCTCCAAGATATCCGGGAACTGCGGACGACTTTTATGCTGCTTGCGTTATGAAGATGACATGTATCTTGATTTGTTTAAAGAGTATCCACCCCTAAACTGCCGGATAAAGATCAATGGGAAAAAAGGAACACTCTGTTATATCAACATCTTCCATGATAAGGGGTTGATCCATTTTGATGAAGGCGGGCAGGAGTGGTATTCTCCCGAAGAACTGAAGAAAGGAATCGTGGAAAATGCCACCTGAAGCGACTACCGCACAGAAGCGGTTTCTGGTAACCAGTGCTTTACCGTACGCTAACTTCGATATTCACCTCGGGCATCTGCTGGAGGCTGTGCAGACCGATCTGTTCGTGCGGTATCAGAAACTGCGGGGAAACACTGCGGTGTATGTCTGTGCTGATGACACCCATGGAACGCCTATCGAGCTCTCTTCTTTAAAACGTGGTATCACTCCCGAACAGCTTGTGGCTCAGGTCCACCAGGATCACATCAGAGACTATGCCGGATTTAATATCTCCTTTGACATCTATGGGTCTACCAACTCCGAGGAAAATCGCAGATATGCCGAACTGATCTATGAGAATCTCAGCAAAAACGGTCTCATCGTGGAGCGTGAGATAAACCAGTACTTTTGTGAACACGACAAGCGCTTTCTTCCCGATAGATTCATTATGGGAACATGTCCACGATGTAAAGCTCAAAACCAGTATGGCGATGTCTGTGAGGTGTGTGGAGCGACTTATGAACCCACCGATCTGCTTGATTCACGATGCTACATCTGCGGAAATGCGCCGGTGATGCGTAAATCGAAGCACCTTTATGTACAGCTGGGGAAAAATGAAAAGTTTCTTCGTGATTTCATCGAAACAACCGGGGTTCTTCAGGAAGACATGAGAAATTTTGTCAAATCCTGGATTGACGAGGGGCTCAGGGAATGGTGTATCTCCCGTGATGGTCCCTATTTTGGTTTCAAGATCCCGGGCACTACCGATAAATATTTCTACGTGTGGCTTGATGCTCCGATTGGCTATATTTCCACAACCGAAAAGTGGTGCAAGGAAAAAGGACAGCGGGTAGAAGATTACTGGAAATCGGAAAGCGGAACGGAAATCGTCCATTTTATCGGTAAAGACATCGTGTATTTTCACGCACTATTCTGGCCGGTAATGCTTAAATACTCCAATTTCAATCTTCCTTCACGGATACAGGTTCATGGGTTCCTCACCATTCAGGGTGAAAAGATGTCGAAATCACGCGGGACCTTTATCCTGGCAAGGGAATACCTCGATAAAATCAAGCATCCTCAGGCACCCGAGTACCTTCGGTTTTATTTCGGCTCGAAGCTCATGCCTAACTCTTCAGACATCGATCTCAACAGCACAGAACTGCTGAACAGGGTGAATACCACTCTTGCCAACAATATCGGCAATCTTCACCATCGTACATTTGTCTTCTGCGACCGATATTTCGAAAAGAAAATACCAGACGCACATTGGGATGAGGCGATCGCCACTGTTGTCGAGCATGCGGCTCTTGAGATTGCAGGTTATTACGAAAAATGTGAATACAAATCGGTTGTAGAGAAAATCCATGCCCTGGGCAGTCTCGGTAACAAGTATTATCAGGATAGCAAGCCCTGGGAGCTGATTAAAACCGATACCCAGAAAGCCGCTGCGGTCATGGTCACGTGTGTTAACCTGATCAAGGCCATTGCTGTATTCTTAAAACCGATCACTCCGGATATGTCCGGGCGGGTGGAGCGGCAGCTCGGATCGGTGTTTACCTGGGATGATGCACTGTTCTCATTACGAAACAAGGCTCTGGGAGCTACTGAAAAGCTGATCAAGCCGCTGGAAGAGGAGGATCTTGCGCCTCTTTTTACCGCTGCAACTGCTCGTGAGCAGCAGGGCAAAGAGGGGTTGCTTGAAATAGAGGACTTCAAGGCAGTTGATCTGCGGGTTGCCGTCATCACCGGCGCAGAAAAAATAGAGAAATCTTCAAAACTGCTGAAGCTGCAGGTGGAGATAGGCAAAGAGAAACGGCAGATCGTTGCCGGTGTTGCTGCTCATTATTCACCGGAACAGCTCATTGGCAGGCAAGTCGTTGTGGTTGCCAATCTCAAACCAGCTACGTTATTTGGACAGAAATCTGAAGGGATGTTACTGGCTGCACAGAACGCAGATGGATCACTGGTTCTTCTGCAACCGGAAAGGGGTGTCACCTCCGGAGCAAAGGTCTCATGAACCGGTTCGGGGTCTGCAGAGAACGACTTACTCTGAAATCGGTGGATACAGCGGTTGTGGAACATCTCAAGGAGGTTTTAAACGTGCCGGTTGGGATAGCAAGAATTCTGGCAGGCCGAAATCTTCTGACGTTCGAATCCTGTAAAGCTTTTTTCAGGCCTGAATCCACACACTTCCACGATCCCTTTCTTTTTCCCGGAATGGAAACGGCAGTTGAGCGGATTGTAGCAGCCATTGGTAAGGGAGAAAAGATTGCTGTTTACGGGGACTATGATGTTGACGGTGTCAGTGCAACGGCACTGATGATCCGTGTTTTACGGCTTTTGGGGGCGGATTGTCTGTACCATCTTCCTAACCGCTTAACAGACGGGTATGGGGTTTCCGAAAACGGTATCAGGCAGATTGCCCGAAGTGGTGCAACACTGATTATCACAGTTGACTGTGGCGTGACTGCTGTTTACGAGACAGAAGTTGCGAGGAGTTTGCATGTCGATATGATCATAACTGATCACCACGAACCCAAGGAACAGCTTCCTGCGGCAATCGCGGTGCTCAACCCCAAAATCCCCGGATCACCATATCCTGATGCCACGCTGGCTGGAGTCGGGGTGGCATTGAAGCTCTGTCAGGCACTGGCCATTATCACCGGTCGGGGAGAGGAGATTTGGCGTCAATTTCTTGATCTGGTTGCATTGGGTACTGCAGCCGACATCGTCCCTTTAACCGGTGAAAATCGTATTATTGTCAAACTCGGATATGAATTACTGAGCAATTCAGAGCATCGTGGACTCCGGGAGCTTATTGTACAGCAGGGCCTCTCAGGAAAGAGGCTCTCCACATCGCAGGTGGTGTTTCAGCTTGCTCCCTGCATCAATGCGGTGGGAAGGCTTGGTGATCCGCGGCGGGGAGTTGAGTTACTGTTAACCGATGATGCCGAGGTGGCAGCGCAGTATGCAAAGGAACTTCGGGATGCCAATCTTGAACGTCGTGCACTGGACAGCACGGTTGCAGAAGAGGCTTGTGCATGGGTAAATAGCAACTGCAGCCCTGAAAAGGATTACGCCCTGGTGATCGGCAGGGAGCAGTGGCATGTCGGGGTGATCGGTATTGTTGCATCAAAACTGGTCGACCGGTTTCACCGCCCATCGATTCTTTTCTCCATCGATCAGGAGGGATTGGCCAGGGGATCGGGGAGAAGCATTCCGGGGGTGCATCTGTTGAATGCACTCGACAAGTGTGCCGATCTGCTGGAGGGGTTCGGAGGGCATGCTGCAGCTGCCGGCATGAGCATACAGTGCAGCAGGCTTGAGCTGTTCAGGGAGCGGTTCAATGAGGTCGTGTCATCAATGGTAAAGCCGGAGGATCTGGTTCCGGAGGTGAGAGCCGATACAGAGGTCAGTTTGTCACAATTGACCCCGAAGTTTTATCGTATAATGAAAGAGATGGAGCCGTTTGGGCCGGGCAACATGCGGCCGGTTCTGCTCTGTCGTGGTCTGCACCATCGCCATCCTCCCCGCGTCGTCGGGAACAATCATATCAAGATGGCTGTAAGCAGTGAGGGTGCTGTGATGGATGCGATAGGGTTCAATTTTGGTGAACGAATAGATGAAGTCTACCGGGCAGAACAGCTTTCGCTGGCGTTCTCGCTTGAGGAAAATGAGTGGAATGGCAGATCGAGTCTTCAGATGAAAGTAAAGGGTATTGCAGTATGAAAATGTGGGACGGCCGCTTCAGTAAGCCCTCCGACAGGCTGATGGAACAGTTCAACAATTCACTTCCGTTCGATGAGGCACTCATTGAGGAGGATATCACCGGAAGTATTGCCTGGGCAGGTGCTCTGGCTGGGATCGGAGTGTTTACCAGAGATGAGTACGATCTGGTTGTCAGGGGATTGCAGGAGATTCTCCAGGAGTATCGGGGTGGTACAATCACCTTCAGTTCGCAGGATGAAGATGTGCACATGGCAGTGGAACGAATTCTGATAGAGCGGATCGGGGATACCGGAGCTCGGCTTCACACTGGGCGTTCACGAAATGACCAGGTTGCAACCGATACGCGTCTGTATACAAAAAAGGCTTTGCGTGCACTGTGTGGGCTGGTGAAAGGTTTGCAGGAAGCGATACTTTTTCGCGCAAAGAATGATCTGGTAATCATTATACCCGGATTTACCCATCTCCAGCAGGCTCAACCAATATTGCTTGCACATTACTGGATGTCATTTTTCTTTATACTGGAGCGTGAGCGGAGCCGTCTTGCACACGCCCTGAAAACTGCTGATATCATGCCGCTTGGTGCCGGAGCAATGGCCGGGAGTGGTTTTGCTGTAAACCGTGACAAGCTGGCTGATGAGCTCGGGTTTGCATCTGTCTCAGAAAACAGTATCGATGCCGTTTCATCACGCGATTTTCTTCTGGAAACACTCGCCACCATTGCCTCACTGGGCATTCATCTGAGTCGCTATGCAGAGGATCTGATTGTCTGGTCATCCAGAGAATTTGGTTTTGTGGAACTCGATGATGCATGGTCGACCGGGTCAAGTATGATGCCGCAAAAGAAAAACCCCGATTCATTAGAACTGATCAGGGGAAAAAGCGGACGCTTTCTGGGCAATTATACCCGGTTTGCAACAACTCTTAAAGGAATCGGTTTAACCTACTATAAAGACCTTCAGGAAGACAAGGAACCTCTGTTTGACAGTGTTACTCACATCAGCATGGTGCTGCAGGTCTTCACACAGGTGCTGGCAACCCTGACCATCCGGGAAGAAAGAATCCGCAACGATCTCGACCCGTTTCTTCTGGCAACCGACCTCGCCGATTACCTTGTCCGCAAAGGAATGCCGTTCCGTCAGGCTCATAAGGTCATAGGCAGAGTGGTAGGGTTTTGTGTGGAAAATGATCTGGTGCTCGATTCCCTGTCGGTTGAGAGGCTGCAGACTTTTTCAGAACTGTTTGGATCAGATGTCACCGAAATTTTCTCCTGGCAGGGTGCAATCGACAGAAGAACGGTGCAGGGTGGGACCGGTATGAAAAGTGTCAAGCAGCAGATCGCAAAAGCTGAGGGGTTGCTGCAGCAGTGACTTTAACGGGTAATCAGTGAATTCTGTACTGTTGTGGTCCCTTTGTATACAGGTTATTTCCGTAGCTGTCAATGGCGACGATGAGTGGAAAATTGTGTACTTCTAGCTTGTAGATTGCTTCCGGGCCCAGATCTGCATAGCAAACCACCTCTGCACTGGTTATACACTGCGCCAGTAAGGCTCCTGCTCCTCCCACTGCCGCAAAATAAACTGCAGTGTGATCGTGAAGAGCCTTGATTACAGAGTCGCTGCGGTCACCCTTGCCAATCATTCCTTTGAGACCGCTTGCCGCAAGTAATTGTGGGGTGTAGGCATCCATTCGTGAACTGGTTGTCGGACCCGCACTACCGATAACGGTACCGGGTCGGGCAGGTGTCGGACCAGTGTAGTAAAGCACCTGCCCTGTCAGGTTTACCGGTAATGGTTGTGCATTTTCTATAAGAGCGATCAGTCGTTTGTGGGCGGCATCTCTGGCTGTATAGATCACGCCACTAAGCGAAACTTCATCTCCGGAGGACAATGCTGTAATTGTACTATCTGTCAGGGGTGTCGATACTTTTTTCATGGTGCTCTGTTTGCAGGTTACAAGGTTATCGTTGCTTTGCGGGCTGCATGACAGTTAAGGTTGACGGCAACCGGCATCGATGCAATGTGGCATGGAAACGTCTCTATATGAACAGAGAGTGCTGTTACCGTTCCACCCAACCCCTGCGGCCCGATACCGGATCGGTTAATCGACGACAATATCTCCTGTTCCAGTGATGCATAGCGCGGATCGCCGTGGTGTTGTCCGACTGGCCGAAGCAGCGCTCTTTTTGCCAGCAGTGATGCCTTATCTGCGGTTCCCCCGATTCCTACACCGACAATAACCGGTGGACATGGATTTCCGGAAGCATTAACCACGGTTGCGGTAACAAAATCAATCACCCCTTTTTTTCCATCGGAGGGCTTGAGCATTCCTAGAGCGCTCATGTTTTCACAGCCGCCTCCTTTGGGAAGCAGTGTGATAGAGAGCTCATCGCCTGCCACCGGGTCCAGGTGTATCAGCGCTGGTGTATTATCACCGGTGTTCTTACGATCAAAGAGCGGATCGTCTACAAGTGATTTCCGCAAATAC
>OBJA01001571.1_pt1 | contig 15232 bp, 13 predicted proteins | sample 1519751 | NCBI WGS metagenome assembly OBJA01 (sample SAMEA3881238, study PRJEB22517) | soil metagenome | biome: lake sediment; feature: soda lake sediment; material: sediment, water from around vicinity | place: India | collected 2013-12-23 | depth 3 m | reverse complement strand
CGGTAGTTGCCGAGCGCGGCGGCGCCCGCGCGCAGGGCGACAACCTCGGCGTGGCCGGTGGGGTCGTGGGAGCAGATCGGGCGATTGTAGCCCTCGCCGATGATCCGTCCGTCCTTGACGAGGACGGCACCGACCGGGACCTCGCCCTCCTCGGCGCCGCGGCGGGCCAGGACGAGGGCATGGCGGATGAAATCGCTGTCGGTCATCGTCTTCGGGCGCTCGTCATAACGATGCGGGATTATTCCAGACCCGGCCGCGTCCACAAGGGGCGTCCGCGGCAGCACCGGCGCCGGTTCCCCGCCGGCTCCATGACGGGTACAACGGCCGACTGTCGTCATTTTTTTGACTTAGGTCTCACTCTCTGCCATAATTTCGTCGTGCTGCTCTGTTCCACACCTCGACGGCAGCCCGACGACATCTAAGAAAGAGTGGTGAAATATATGAATAAGAGACTGATTATTCCCGCTTTTCTTTCCTGCCTGCTCCCGCTGGGCGCCGTCAACGCCGCCATCATCGTTAATGATCATTCCTACTCGAGCATTGACTACGGCACTTCCTGGGACACGCCTCCCCAGAATCTGGATCAGGTGCTGTCTGCCCTCACCCCCAGTGACGACATCCACCTCACCCTGATCAACGGGTTCGTCGACGGAACCGAAAGCTGGTTCGGGACAGGCGCCTTCACCACGATCATCGAAGAGATCGCCGCCTACGCGAACGCGACGACGTTCGGCTGGTACGACGTCGCCAACCCGTCCAACTACGGCGTGCTCTTCTCCGGCCTCGACGGCCCGGGCGCATCCGCCACCGCCGCCTTCGACGACGTCGTCCACTTCGGCTTCTTCATCGATCCGAACGGCGTGCAGGGCGACCGTCTGTACACCCAGAGTCACCTGAACCCCAGCGGCAATTTCCAGGTCGCCATCTTCGCGATCGACGAGCTGCCCGGCCAGTACATCCTCGGCTGGGAAGACCTCGCGCTGAGCGGTAACAGCGACCGGGACTACCAGGACATGATCATCCGCTTCACCCTCACCAGCGCGCCGGACGACCCGCAGAGCATACCGGAACCGGGCACCCTGCTGCTGATGATGCTGGGACTCACCGGGCTGGCCGCAGCCTATCGCCGCCGTAACGTGACCGGTCCGCAGGACCTCACGCTCGCCGCGGTCTGACTGCTTCTCTCCCTGGGGCCCCGGTCGCGCGCCAGCGCGCCGGGGCCTTTTTGTATCCCGCCGCCGGTGATATCACCGTCGTATCCGGCCGCGTCCCGGAGTCCATCCGATGCGCTAGCGGATGACGCCGCAGGCGATCCGGTCCCCGCCGCCGCCCAGGGGCGCGGGACGATCCGAGTAGTTGTCACCGCCGGCATGGACCATCAGCGAGCGCCCCTCGATATCGTCGAGCTCGAGCCTCGGCGCCATGACGGGATGGGTCGCTCCGCCATCGTCATCCACGAACAGCGCCGGCAGATCGCCCAGGTGCCCTTCGCCCCAGGGCGCCTCGTGATGCCCGCTGTCTTCCGGATCGTAGTGTCCGCCTGCCGCCTCCGCCGCCGCCATCTTCCCGCCCTTCTCCGCCGGCTCGCAGCTCGGGTTCTCGTGCACGTGGAAACCGTGCAGTCCCGGCGGCAGGCCCTCGAGCGAGGGCGTGAAGACCAGGCCGTCCTCGGGGCTTTCCTCGATCAGCACCTGCCCGATCGCCTGGCCGACCCCGTTCGCATCGACGGCGCGCATCTCGACGGTCACATCTGCCTGTGCCGCGCCGTACAGAGACAGCGCACCCGCTATCAACAGCATCCTTGCCTGGACCATGATTCCTCCTCTGCCGGACCGATGTCCTCGCTCCCCGCGTCGTCCTGCCACGTCGGGAAACGCCCTTCGGTACGCCGCGCCGGATGAGCGCCGGCCGGAAGACCGGTATGCGCGGAACGCATGCCGCCCGGCAGCCAGGGACACGCCCGGCAAGCAGCCCTGGCTCCCGGGAGTTCCATCAGCCGCGCTCTCCGGTCGCACGCATCGAGAGAGCCACGCCCTCGATATAAGTCAGCTCGACCTGGTCACCGTCCGACAGCCGGGACAGCACCTCCGGATCGCGCACCTCCACTTCGGTCATATGCCCGAGCGGTCCCCGCACGAGCACACTTTGCTCGTCCTCGTCGACGTCCAGGACGTCGGTGACGATGCGCACTTTGCGCAGCGCCACGCCTGCGGGCATCTCGCCGACCTCCGCCCGGCTCGCCGCCTCGGTCTCGGTGACAGTCCGCTCGCCCTCGGCTTTCCTGGCCTCGATGGCGACGGACTGGACATAATCGACATCCACCGCGTCGCCGGGCTCGATCCGCTCTAGGTTCTCCACGTCCTCTCCCACGGGTACGGAGAACACGTTGCCTTCCGGCCCCTTCAGCGTGACGACGCGGTTCTTCTCGTCGACCGCCTCGACCGAGGCCGTGACGCTCGTGATCTTCACCATCCCCATGCCGGGGCCGGCATCCGTCTGCGCCTCCGGCTCCGCCTGCTGCGCCTGAACGGAAGCGCCGACGGCCAGCGCGAGGCCGAACGCGAATACGCACGCCGATACAGTCTTTACCATGCTCATGTCGGATCTCCTGTTTCGAAACATCTGTCTGAATCAACGCCGCGCCGCAGTTCAGCCGGTGCGCCGGAATTCACGGCCGTCGGGCCGCTAGAACTTGAACCCCAGGGTGAGCGCGTAGCTGTCCACATCCACTTTCTCGGACGCGTGGTCCCAGTCGTGCCACGTCCTGCGGTAGCTCGCGTTCAGCGCATAGGACTCGTTGAAGTCGAGGCGCAGCCCGACGCCCGCGTCAGAGGTGAAGCCGTCGACCGTCCGCGTGTCCCGGAACGAATCGCAGACGAAGCCCCACCACGGGTCCCACCAGCAGCCCGCTTCCGGCGGATCGGTCGAGATATTCGTATCGACCCAGCTCCAGCCCGCCGATGCGAACAGGAACGGCGTGAACTTTCCCGACATCAGGTTGTACGTGGCATCGAGCGACACGTTCGTGTACTCGAGCTCGCCGCTCACGGGGAAAAGCTCCCCCGGGGCGTCACCGGTGATGTTCGCCTCGTAGTCCGTCTCGCGGAGATCCAGGTTGAAGCCCAGCTCGAAATGCTGCGAGAGGTGGCGCGAGATCCCGAGGCGGACCCCGGCATTGCTGTCGATGTCCACCGTCGTGCCGCCGTCGAAGGACGCATCCGTCTTGTCCTGGAACAGCGCGCCGAGCCGCACCTCCCACTTCCCGTCCCGCAGCACAGACTCACCGGTCGCGGGTGCCGGTCCGTCCAGCGCTTGTTCATCGAAGGTCTGCTGGGCGCCAGCGGGCTGGATGATCGCAACGACCGCCAGCAGCGTCATACCTGACATCCATGTCCTCATGTCCGATCTCTCCCGAGAATCGATATCCTCCGGATCCCGTCGGCGCGGGAGCGCGTCTCGGGCAGGCCCCGACCTGGGATGTCGGCAACGAGGAGATAATCGGCGGCGATTTCCATTCGCCGGGAGGGGATCCATGACGCTTTCCGTCTGGACCGAAAGCTCGGCAGTCATCTGTACGCTCGTTGCCCGCCGCGGCGACTCGAGGTCCGCTGGACCGTTCACCGCCCTGCGGATGCGATACTAGCAAGGCGGCATTCCAGGAAGAATACGGTCGAGCACTGCGCTGTCCGACCGTTCGAGTCCTTATGAACGCCTGCCGGGGCGCCTCCGCTCGATTGATATTGATGCGGTCCCGCGGAGAACGATCGTTCGACTGTCCGCAGGGGTCGTGCCCGATGCGATCACGGATGGGAACGCTGCGCGCGACTTCGTTCGTCTCGCGCAGCTATCGCGGCAAGAAGTCAGGAGGCGGGCGGTGTCTGCGCCGCTGGCGGGCGCGAGCGCCCGGACACGATGCCACCGACCTCGCGCAGCCGCTGCGCCCGCGCCAGCAGGCCGCCCGTGCCGGCCCAGACCAGCGCGATGCCGGCGCCGATGAACATGGCCAGCGAGGGATGCTCGCCGATCAGGTCGAGCCCGCGCTTGACCCAGCCGCTGACCGCGTCGCCGCCGCGATAGACGACCGTGTCGATGAAGTTCTTGGCTTTGTACTTCTCTTCGGGGAGAACCACGGTATAGAGCATCTCTCGCCCCGGGCGAACCAGCGCGTATTCCCCGGCGCGGCGCACCACCATCACCACCACGAACACGGCGAACACCGGCGCCAGCGCCAGCCACAGGAAGCCGGCCGCCACCACCAGCGGCACAGCCACCAGCAGCACACCAACCCCGAGCCGCTGGGCGATGCGCCCGGTGATGAACACCTGGGTGAGGATGGCAAGCAGCTGCACCACCATGTCGATCATGCCGAAGACCTGCGTCTGCCGCGTGCGATCGGGAAAGGTCTCCGCCACCAGCCGCGCCTGCTCGAAGTAGAGGAAGGTGCTGACGCTGGCGAGCAGCACCACGAACACGGCGATGCCGATCAGGTACGGAGAGCGGAACACCTCGGTGGCGCCGGCGAAGGGATTGCCGCCGAGCGGCTTGCGCCGCTCCTCTGGCAGGGACGCCCCGGCCGGCAGAGGATGGCGGTCGCGCCAGCGATGCAGCCACACCGCCGCCATGGCGCTGCCTGCCAGCAGCAGCGCCGACAGCGCCAGCAGCCTGGCATGGCCGATGGGCGCGACCAGCAGCGCGCCCAGCGCCGGACCGGTCAGGCCACCCAGGCTCGCGCCGCCGGCGATCAGGGCGAACAGGCGCTTGGCCTCGGCGCTGGCGAACACGTCCGCGAGCACGCTCCACGCCAGCGAGATCGCCATCAGGTTGAACACCGACAGCCAGATGTAGAACACGCGCCCGGCCCACACGCCTTCCGGCTGCGCCTGCATGAGCACGGCGAAGGCCAGCAGGTTGAGCACGAAGAAGCCGTAGAGCCAGGGCAGGATGCGGCGCCGCGAGACCCTGGAGGCGAGCCAGCCGAACAGCGGCAAGGCGGCGAGCGTGGCGACGAAGGTACCGGTGAACAGCCACTGCAGGTTGTGCACGCCGCCGGCGATGCCCATGGTCTCGCGCACCGGCCGCAGCATGAAGTAGCCGGTGAAGAGCAGGAAGAACATCAGCATCCCGGCCAGCACCGCCGGCAGCTCCGCGGGCGCGACGTTCAGCAGGCGGGACAGCCAGCCGGGGCGGCCGGTCTCGTTCTCTGAACGCATACGGTACGGCTAGGCGAACAGCGTGATCAGCTCCCGCTGCTGCGCCTCGCTCAGCAGCGGACCGCGGCCGGCCTTGAGATTGTCCGCCTGCCGGTCCGGACGGCTGGTGGCGGGGATCACGCAGGTCACCGCCGGATGGCTGATGGCGAACTTGAGGAACATCTGCGCCCAGGAGGTCACGCCCGCCTCCTCCGCCCAGCCGGGCAGAGGCAGATCGGCGACGCGCGCGAACAGGCGCCCGTCGTCGAAGGCGCGGTTGATCATCACCGCGATGCCTTTCTCCTGCGCCAGCGGCAGGACCCGCTCAGCCGCGTCGGGCACGTTGACCGAGTAGTTGATCTGGATGAAATCGAGCGGCTCGCTGCGCATGATGCGCTCCATCTCTGCGAGCCCGTCGGGGCGGAAATGGGTGATGCCGACGTAGCGCGTCCTCCCCTGCTCCCGGAGCTCGCGGGCGTAGGGGAGTTGGGTCCGCCAGGCGCGCAGGTTGTGCACGAGCAGCAGCTCGACGTTCTCGGTGCGCAGCGCGCGCTGCGAGCCGGCCCATTGCGCCTCGGCTTCGGCGCGGCTGTCGGCGGCGATCTTGGTCGCGAGAAAGCAGCGCGCGCGCCAGCCGCCCTCGCGCATCAGCCGTCCGAGCACGGCGTCGGCGCCGGCGTAGTTCGGCGAGGTGTCGAACACCGTCCCGCCGCCCTCGAAGAAGACCCTGATCGTCTCGCGGAGCATGTCGTACTTCTCCGATCCGATCTCGGCCTCGTAGCTGCCGGAGGTGCCCGCGCCGATCACCGGCAGGCGTTCGCCGGTCGAGGGTATGGCGCGGGTCATCAGCGCCGCGCCGGGCGCAGCGGCCAGCGCGACGGGAACGCGGCCCGCCAGGGCCAGGGCGGCGCCCGCACCGAGGGCGCCGCGCAGGAAGATGCGGCGTGACATCATGGATCGATCCCTCCCGAACGCCGACGAACTCCGCGTCGTGGACACCGCACGCGATCAGGCCGCGTGCTGCTTCACCCAGGCGACGTACCTGTCCATCCAGCCCTGCAGGTACTGCCTGCTGGCCGGGCCGATGTTGCCCTGCTCGTCGAACAGGCCTTCCCGCGCCTGGATGAAGGCCTCGGGCTGACCCAGGGTCGGCATGTCGAGGTAGGCAAGGATGGTGCGCAGGTGCTGCTGCGCCACGGCCGTGCCGATGGCGCCGGGCGAGACGCCCAGCACGCCCGCGGGCTTGCCCGCCCAGGCGCTCTGGCCATAGGGGCGCGAGGCGTGATCGAGCGCGTTCTTGAGCACGCCGGGGATCGACCTGTTGTATTCCGGCGTGACGAACAGCACGCCCTGGGAGGAGGCGATCTCGGCCTTCAGCCGTTTGACAGCATCGGCCGGATTCGCGTCGTCGTCCTGGTTGTAGAGCGGCAGATCGCCGATCTCCACGCGGTCGAAGGAAAACTCGGAAGGAGCCAGCTTCACGATGGCGCCGGCGAGCCTGCGGTTGAAGGAATCGCGGCGCAGGCTGCCGACTACGACGGCTATCCGGTATCTTGCCATGATCTTCTCCGTGACGTTCGGAAGACCCAGTGTACCGGTCAACGGGCCGCAGGTGAACCACCTGACCGGAGCGCCCCGGCGCAAAGGATCATCGCGGAGAACGGATCAGCCGCGCCGCGTCGTCTCGTAGAGGAACCACGAGCGCCGCTCGGCCTCGTCGATCCACGTTTCGAGCAGGCTCGCGCTCGCCACGTCGTGGTGCTCGTTGCACAGGTCGTGACACGCCCGCATGTGCGCCGCGAGCTGCTTGTTGTCCTCGTGCAGCTCCGCCAGCATGTCGAGCGGCTCGACGTAGTCGGCGTCGTTGTCGCGGATGCGCTGCTCCTTGCCGATGCCGCCGATCGAACGCAGGGTCATGCCGCCGATCTTGCGCACGCGCTCGGCGATGTCGTCGGTGATGGCGAGGATCTGCTCGGCCTGCCTGTCGAGCAGGCGGTGATAGTCGCGGAAATGCGGTCCCGACATGTGCCAGTGGAAGTTCTTGGTCTTGATGTAGAGGGCGAAGGTGTCGGCCAGCAGCCTGTTCATGCTGGCGGATACGTCGCGAGTCGCTTCCGGCGTCAGGTCCGTCGGTGTCTGTAGCGGCGCTTCCCGGCGCCTTTTCATGGCTAGCTTGTCCATAGCAGCGGCTCCTTGCAAAGATCTTCCCTAAGTTAATGGAGAGCGTAACGAGTCTCTCCTCAGATAAAAATTGTGCGTGCTGCGTACGGCAAACTCAAGCGCGCGGCGCTGTGCATGCATCGACAAAGGCGTCATGCCGGCGACCGAGCGAACAGACGGACATGCGCGGACGAGCGGCGGCAGGACCGCCCGTGACCGCCCGCTAGCGCACGCCGAACGTCAGGGAGGTATCGTAGCGGCGGTCGTCGCACTTCTCCGGATCGGGATAGGGCTCGACGGCGCCCGCCTTGATCATCCAGGTGCCGGTGTGCGTGATCCTGATCGAAGCCTTGCCCTCCCGGTCCAGGTTCACGCGATAGGCGTCGGCGCCCTCGAACGAGAATCCGCTGTAGGTCGCGCTGACATCGGCGCCCCAGCTGCTGTACGGCTTGCCGTCCCTCAGCACCTGGATTTCCATGAAATCGCCGACCTTGAGGGTGGCGGGATTGGTCAGTGGCATGATCTCCAGGGGCAGCGTGGCCGGCTGCTGGAACGGCCCGGCGCCGTCGCCGACGTTGAAGACGGCCTTGGCGTCCCTGGAGTGATAGGTGCAGCGGTACACACCCTCCAGCCCCGTCTTCGGCGTGTAGCGGGTCCCTTCGCTGGTCGTGGTGTAGTACCAGTTGTTCATCTCCAGGCGGATGACATAGGCTCCCGGCTCTTTGATCTCCTGCGTGGCGAACCCGTTGTTCACCTTTCTCAGCTCGGTCTTCGTGCCGTCCGGCGCCACCAGGTCGAAGTTCTCCTGCCAGCCCTCGAAGAGGAATTCGTCCACCGGGAAGATGAACCCGAAACCGACATAGACGTGGGAATAGTCGCCGGGGTTCAGATGGAATTTCGGCATCAGTATCCAGGTATCGTGCGCCTGGGCGGTCGAAACGGACATCATCCCTGCGGCGCAGGTCGCGAGTATCGCCTTCTTGTGCAGCTTTTTCACCATCACTCCCCCTGCTGGTTTTTCCGATCGGCGTCGCCTAGAACGACGCCCTGAAATCCACCCCGTAGATCCTTCCCGGCATCGGGAAGCCGAACTGCTCCTCGTATTCCCGGTCCAGCACGTTCTCCACGAAGAATCCGAGCGTGACGTGGCGGTCGAGCGGGATCTTCAGCGCGGTATCGAACACCAGGTGGTCGTCGATCCTCACCGGCGCGTGGACGATCGGCCGGCCGAAGCCGCCGTAGGCGTACATGCCCTCGCGCTCCCCGGTATATCGCGCGTTGACCGACCACTGCGCCTGGCGCGGCAGGCGGATCTCGGCGCCGGTGAAGAGCTTCCATTCCGGTATGTAGTTGATGCCCTCGATCGCGTTGTCCGGATCGAAGATATCGCCGCTCTTGCGCGTGCGCTGCCAGGCGAGGGAGCCGTTGACGCTCAGCCAGGGCGTCAGGGCGAGACGGCCGTCCACGGTCAGACCGGAAAGGCGCGCGTCCTCGATGTTGTAGGCGCCGAAGAAGCCGGGATCGAAGCGCAGCATGAGATAGTCCTCGACGCGGTAGTGCCAGGCGGCGAAGCGCAGCAGGCCATGCGCGAAGCGGTGCTGGTAGGTCGCCTCCACGGCCCTGTTCAGCTCCGCGGTCAGCATCCGCCGACGCGCGGCCGGGGCGGTGGCGTTCGCCCACCAGTACATCTCCGTCTGCCCCGGGGCGCGCATGGCTTCGTAGGCGGAGAGCGTGAGCAGATGACCGCCGTCGAAGATGTACGTGCCGGTGACCTTTGGCAGGAATCCCCATTCGTCCGCACCGCCCGGCGGCAACCTCCCGGGCGGTATGCCGTCGGAGCCCGGCAGCACCTTCAGACGGTACTCGTCGTAGCGGAAGCCGGCCGACAGCAGCAGCCGCCCGGTCACCTGCCAGCTGTCTTCGATGAAGTAGCCGCGGTTCTCGCCCGCGGTGGAAGGCTCGTAGCCGGGATAGTCGAAGGGGAAGAAAGGACCGGCCGGATTGTTGTAGTAGGTATCGAAGAAGTCGTAGCGCTTGTTGCCGAAGCGCACGTCGTGATAGTCGATGCCGGCCAGCAGCCGGTGACTGCCGATGCGGTGCGCGTACTCGGCGCGCGCGCCTCTGGAGCGGTCCGAGTTGGTGGTCTGGTCCAGCACCAGGTCGCCGGGCCGCACGAGGTCGCAGGGATCGTTGCCGCCCCACCAGATCAGGTCGCAGGAGGCGTAGTTGCGGTCGGTGGTGAACTCGTCGTTCCAGTACACCTTCGCCGTGAACAGGCCGTCTCCCAGCGGCTGATCGTAGCCGACGTCGTAGTACTTCCGGGTCTTGTCGACGTGGGAGCCGGTGCCAGGGATGAACGAATGTCCGATCGTCGGGAACAGGTAGACGCCGGTGACCGCGGGATAGTCCGGGTTGATCGGTATATGGTAGCGAGGGTCGTTGGGGTCCTCCGGATCGCCGGTGAGCTGGTCGACGTCGCGGTTGTTGCGGATCAGCCCGACCACCGAGCCCGCATACTGGAATCCTAGGGACAGCCTGCCGTACGCCGGCATGTCGACGGTGGCGATAGCGCTGGCATTCTTGCCCTCGAAATCGTTGTTCCACAGGAAGGCATCTGACCGCTGATGGCTCGCGCCGAGGGAATAGCCGACCGGCCCCATCCTGTAGGAATGGGCCACCCGCAGGGTCGACATGTTGTCGATGGCGCCGCTGCCATAGTTCGCCGAGAAGGAGAATTCCGGGGTCTCGGTCGGGACCTTGGTGACCACGTTGATGATGCCGCCCAGCGCATTCGCATAGCGCACGGAACTGCCGCCGCGGGTGATCTCGATGCGCTCGACGTTGTCGAGCTGGATCAGGTTCCAGTCGATGTAGTAGCCGCCGCCGACGCCGGCGGTGTTCACCGGGCGGTCGTTGATGTTCAGCAGGATGCGGTTGCCGGAGAAGCCGCGGATCGACAGGTTGTCGGAGAAATCCCCGACGCGCGCGCGGCGCGTCACGGTGATGTCGGGCTCGTTCATGATCGCGTCGGCGAGGTTGAAATTGCTGCCTCGCTCCAGGATCTTCGGACCGATGACCGTGGCGTTGACGTCGCCGTTCGACGAACCGGACACTACCAGGGTGTCGAGCGACAGGTGGGAAACATCGGCCAGCGCCGGCGACATGCAGAGCGGCACAGCCGCCGCCAGACAGGAAGTACGCAGCGCCCGCGCTCGCCCGACGCGCGTCTGCAACATCCGCCCCGTCAATGGACACGCTCCCCGTCGATGAACGCCTCGATCAGCCGCATCTCCATCACGGGATCGAGCGGGAAACTGGTGTCGTCCGTGTACTCGACGTAGACCGGAATGCCCGTCCCCTGCGCGAAGAAGATCTCGAACGCGGTCTCGGCTCCGACCACCGTCCTCGGCGTCGGCACGAAGAGCGAGGGCTCGTGTCCGGTGCCGGACACCTGGCAGGCGTCGATGGAGCCGGCGGGCACGTCGATGCTGCCTTGGCCCTGGTAGGTCCACACGGTGTCCTTCGTCCTGGAGACACCGTTGGTCGTCAGGGTGAAGGTCTGCTCGACGGACTCGCCCGGCTCGAGGTCGAAGGCGAGGGCCTCGTGCGGATCGGCAAGCTCCCAAAGCACGTAGCCATCGCCCTTGTCGCGCTCGGCGCCGAGATAACGAACCTCTCCCGCCGGTAGATCGACGGCGTAGTACGCCATGAACTCGCCGGTGAAGCTGTCCGGCTCATTCGTGAGAGGAACGATCGATGGAGCCCCGATATCCTCGCCCAGCGAGGAAACCCTGATCTGGACTGCATTATCCACGCCGTTGAAAGAAGCGGCGCCGATGACCTCACGCGTCTCGGTAATACCGAAGGCCACACCGTAGAAGCCGAAGGTCGGCTCGTAACGCCTGACGAAATAGCTTGCGGTAAAGGTCGTTCCCGTCGCATAGAGCCCTGGATTGAAGCAGCCGATCAACTCTCCTTCCGGCAGGATGTCGCGGTCGTTCTCGGCCGGATCGGGAATGAAATCACTGGTGCCCCCCTTGCACGCGGTGAGCAGCAGGACCAGCGTCAGCAGCGTACCGATCCTGGCGCTGCGTCCGTTCGTCGACGCCTTCGTCATGGATGACGCGAGCTACCGACGGTCATCAATGGACCGGCTCTCCATCGATGCTCGCCTCGATCAACTGCATATTCATGACGGCATCCGGGAACAGGCCCAGATTATCCTGGACGTACTCGACATAAACCGGGATGCCGGTGCCGGATGCAAAGAGGATCTCGAACGGCGACTCCGCCGTCGTCGGCACGAAGAGCGAAGGCTCATGTGCCGTACCGGAAACCTGGCAGACATCGATGGAACCGGCCGGCACCTCGACACTCCCTTGCCCATCGTAGACCCACAGCGTCTCCTTGACCCTGGGCGTCCCGGCAGTCGTCAGGGTGAAGGTCTGCGCTACGGACTCTTCCGGCTCCAGGTCGAATGCGAGAAGCTCGTGCGGATCGGCCAGCTCGTAAGGCTCCTGACCGCCTTCGCCCAGGTCTCTTTCCGCCCCCAGATAGCGGACCTGTCCTGCTACGAAGTCCACGGCATAGTACGCCATGAACGTACCGGTAAATGTATCCAGCTCGTCCGTGATCGGAATGATACCGCCCGGCTCTATGCCTATGTCCTCGGCCATCGAAGTCACTCGGATCTGCACCGCATTGTCCTCGCCGTTGAACGACGCCGCCCCGATGACCTCCCGCGTCTCGGTAATGCCGAAGGTTATGTCATAGAATCCGGAGCTCTCGGGCGAATGCCTCCTCACCCGGTAGCTGGCGGTATGGCTCGTCCCTGTCTCGAACAGATCCGGATTGAAGCAGGCCATCAGCTCCCCCTCCGGCACGATCACGGGATCCGTGACACAGGTGACCGATACGTTGGTGACATCCGCGGCGCTCACGTTCCCGGAGCCGTTCGAAACGGTACAGGTCTGCCCTTCCGGCTGCGTCAGTACCGAGACGATGTAGGTGTCGCCATCGGCCATGCCCATACTGAAGGTGAAGGGACCGTTCTCCGACAGCGAGAGATCGTTGCTGCCATCATTCTGGAGCACGACCGTGCCCGTCAGGCCGGTTATCGTGCCGCCGATGGTGAATTCGGGTTCGGGCTCCGGATCATCCGTGACGCATGTAACCGAAATATTGTTGACGTTCGAGGCGCCGATGGTCCCCGAGCCGTTGGAGACGGTGCAGGTCTGGCCGTCAGGCTGCGTCAGCACCGTGACCGCATAGGCGCTGCCACTCGACAGAGCGGGGCTGAAGGTGAAGGGGCCATTCCCGGAACGCGAGAGATCGTTGCCGCCGTTGTTCTGCAGCACGACGGTCCCGGTGAGCCCGCTGATCGTACCGCCGACGGTGAATGTGGGATCGGGCAGCTCGATGCTGGATCCACTGCCCCCACCGCAGGCCCCGAGGACCAGTGCAAAGGCTGCGACCAAGCCTGCCTGTACAGACAAGCGAGCGTTCATCGATTCCCCCTCTCCATTTCAGTGCAAGAAATCGCCGAGGCCTTCACCCGGAGGGCGCGAATCCTTCGCAACCCTCCGGAGAAGGGACAACAAGGAAATGCCGCGTACGAATCACTGCGGCCGAGTGCTACGACTCAGGGCTCCTCCGGCTCCTCTCCGTGGACCAGCTCGCCATTGATGTACGCCCTGACCATCCTGAAGCGGCTAAAGGCATCCAGTCCCGTCTGGCGTCCGACATACTCCACGTAGACCGGGAGCCCCGTATCTTTCGACAAGAACATGTAAAGGTCCTGTCTCCTGCCGTACGGTTCGTCCGTATTCGGATCTATGTCAGCGTCATTGTCGTGACTCAGGGTCTGCTCCACTGCGCGGTACAGGAATGGCTCATTGGGACCGGCACCAGCGTCGACGCGAGTGCCGCTGGGATTGGTGAGATCTCTGCCGGTGATCTTGCAGACATCCATTGGCCCTGGAATTTCTCCCCCGCGAGGAATAGCAGGAGGAAGCACGGAAACTTGTCCAGCTTGATTGGTCACCGGGAAACGCCAATCGACATGCTCCGGAAGTATCTCGTCAATGCCCTCCAGAACCTCGTGGATGATCGTCTGCGTATGCTTCGGCCTTGCCATCGCTGCAGCTTGCGGATTGGGCCAGTTCCCGCCTGCCACCGTCTTTCTCGACATCAGGGTGTACGTCTGCGCGAGCGCATTGCCGTCGATATCGACGATTCGGGCGTCGTTGACGGTCTCCCAAGGCTCGAAGCCGTCGCCGAGATCGACCTCGGAACCGAGATAGCGGATCTGGCCCCGCCAGATATCTATGAAATCCGGTATCGCATAGTACGCTTCGAAAGCTCCGCCATGCTCGAGACGCTCCGAAGTACCGGTCGCACCGGGCGTCACCACTACGCCGACCCGAATCGCGTGATGGCCATTAAATATTGCGGTCCCGAGAACCGTATAGTCTTCGGTCACCTCGTACAACGTCGAGTTGTAGAACGTCCTACCATCCGCTTGCGTATTGGACTTGTTGACGTTCCAGGTAACCGAATACGTCGTGCCGGTCTGATAGAGCGCGGGATTGAAACAAGCTCCGGCACTCTGCACGACGCCTACGGTTTCTAGCCCACCACTGGGACCTGCCGGACCTTCCGGACCCTGAGGGCCTTGCGGACCTGCAGGTCCTGTATCACCCTGAGGACCCTGAGGACCCTGGGGACCCGCAGGCCCCGTATCACCCTGGGGACCCTGCGGACCTGCCGGACCGGCATCACCTTGAGAACCCTGCGCACCTGCAGGTCCCGCGTCGCCCTGCGGACCAGCGATTCCTTGTGGACCTTGTGGACCTGCCGGCCCTCTGTCACCCTCCACGCACGCGCTGAGCGCCAGCGCGGAAGAAATAACTATGGCCAGCCTCAAGGGCTTCAAACGACCGTACTCGATCATGGCACTCCCTCCCTTCCATGACTGTGGCATCCACCGGTCACCGGCAGGCCCGCCCCCGCGAGCCCTGACGCCGGCGCCATCTCATCGGTATTAATAAATTGTAATACGTAATACCAATTCACAAATAGGTAACACAAGATCAGGAAGCTGTCAACAGTAAAGCAGACTGCAGAATACAGGCAATTCTTCCATCACCCTGAGCGAATCACCTGAATTCAGCCGGCTTCGGTCGGGATTATCGCCTGAAGCAACCGAATCCCGAGCGTGGTCGACGCTACGCCAGCATGGACTATAATCGGCTCATACAAAGAATCATCGCCGTCGGCCACAGCGCAGCCGTCCCCGAATCGTCGCTGAACCGTGGTTCGATGTCACCGTCAGAGACGCCGCCTTTCATCAACGGATATCCCTGGTGCGCTACCGGCTTCCCTCGCTGAATCAGCGAACCCTGTCCTCCGCCTTCACCGACACCGCCGACACCCGGCTCGGACGCAGCATCGCACCGCTCGCCGGCGCGCATCCCGGCCTTTCCGGCGTCTATCCCCTGCTCGACGCCCGCGACGCCTTCGCCGCGCGCATCCTGCTCTCGCGCGTGGCCGAGCGCAGCCTGGACATCCAGTACTACATCTGGCACGCGGACCTCTCGGGCACGCTGCTGTTCGAGGCCATCCGCGAGGCGGCGGACAGAGGCGTGCGGGTGCGCCTGCTGCTCGACGACAACAATACCTACGGCCTGGACACGCTGCTCGCCGCGCTCGACGCGCATCCCAACGTCGAAGTGCGGCTGTTCAACCCCTTCGTGCTGCGCAGCCCGCGCCTCGCCGGCTACCTGACCGACCCGGCACGCCTGAACCGGCGCATGCACAACAAGTCGTTCACCGCCGACAACCAGGTCACGATCATCGGCGGACGCAATATCGGCGACGAGTAC
>OBJA01001570.1_pt1 | contig 15233 bp, 13 predicted proteins | sample 1519751 | NCBI WGS metagenome assembly OBJA01 (sample SAMEA3881238, study PRJEB22517) | soil metagenome | biome: lake sediment; feature: soda lake sediment; material: sediment, water from around vicinity | place: India | collected 2013-12-23 | depth 3 m | reverse complement strand
GGAAACTTCGCTTTGCATCACTATTTAAGAGGAACTGATAGTTGTCTCAGCAATCGTCACCAGAAATTCTGATTTCTGTTATCATTGTTAATTACAAGGTTCCTGAATGCCTCAGAGAATCGATCAGGTCTTTGTATCAGGCGGAACTGTTCAATAAGACTGAAATCATTGTGGTGGATAATGCTTCTGGTGATCAGTCTCAAAAATTAATTACAGAGGAGTTTAAAGAGGTAATCTGGATTCAATTGAAGTTCAATATCGGGTTTGGAAAGGCCTGTAATATTGGTGCCCAGAATGCCAGAGGTCACTATCTTTTGTTTTTAAATCCTGATACGGTTATAAACAAAGATACTCTTTCGGTTGCAGTTGAGTTCATGAAAACACACCCCCATGCCGGGATCATGGGACCAAAGATTCTCAATCCGGATGGATCGCTTCAGGCAAGTTGCAGAAGAGGCTTTCCTACCCCGATGGTTGCTCTGTATCATTTTTCAGGACTGAGCCGACTTTTTCCCCGAAGTAAACGGTTCGGAAGATACAATATGACCTATCTGGACCCAGAACAGTCCAGTGAAGTCGATGCAATATCCGGCTCGTTTATGTTTGTGCGAAAAGAGCTGTTTTCAAAAGTCAAGGGATTCGATGAGCGGTTTTTTATGTATGGAGAGGATCTTGATCTCTGCTGGAGAATTCATGTCAGCGGATATTCGGTTTGGTATCATCCCCAAACACTGATTATTCACCGGAAAGGCAGAAGTTCAGCTAAAAATCTCATCCGATCGCGCATGGCTTTTTATGAGGCTATGCTCATTTTTTCCAAAAAATATCCCCAGGGTGCTTATTTCCCGAATTGGCTGATATTCCTTGGAATCGCCTCACAGGCGTGCCTGAATATCGGTGCAAACCTTATTGGTAATTTTACTGCTGCTCTGATAGATCTTCTTGTAATTAACACCACATTATGGGCTGGTTTAACCCTTCGTTTTGTTCACTCCTATAATCCGTACGGAACTGCAAATACCCTATCTCTTCTGGGGATTCATGCTTTTATTTCAGGAAGCTACCTGTTTATGTTTTCATATAACGGGATCTATTCAACGAAACGTTACTCCGTTAAAAATGCGATTTTTTCGGGCTTACTTGCATCGATACTGTTCTTTGCTGCAGTATATTTTGTAAAAACCGTAGCATTCTCCCGAATCGCATTTGCATTGGTTTCAACTGTTCTCCCGCTATTTTTGGTTGCATGGCGAGAGCTGATACCTAAACTGATCATTCAGTGCAGACAGATTATCTTCACACCAGATCGCATCGTTGTATTGGGAAGCAATTCTATAGCAGTGAATCTCATCAGGAGTATCGAAGAACAAAAAAGTGGAAAGATCATCGGATTGATCTGGGACGATGGCGATCTTTGGCCAGGACAGTTTCACGGGTATCCGGTGCTGGGACACAGTAATGATTTGAAGAATATCATGAAGAAAAACAAAATCGATATGCTGCTGATCGCTACACATCTTCCCTGGTATTCTCAGATCATTGAAGTTATCTCAGCATTGAAGGTAAAAAACCTTACCATACGGTGGGTTCCGCACGATCTGTTCAAAAAAGAGAATGAAATTTTTCCCGGTCAGATCATCCTGAATGATTTCTCTGTTTAGGGTACATGGGACCTGAATAACTGCAAAAATAGATCATCGGCTTAGCCGAATAAGTTATATTTCAAAATGTTGTTTTTATATATCTGTTCTTTTTCCGATTAAGATTAAAGTAAAAACCTGGTTCACATTCCCCGATTACAAGTCGTAAGGATTGCTCCTCTTATTATCAGTGAGATTACATGCCAAGACTATTTGATTTACTTCCAGATAATACTAAAAAGGAACTGATTGCTGAGGCCCGGAAAGCATCAGAGAAAAAAAAGAGCAAAAAAAGGGAAAAGGCACCTCCTCCCGGTGAACAGTCGGCGCGAAAAACACCATATCTTCCAATCCCCAACTTTGTGGCCTTTGACGTGGAAACAACCGGGTTGGATTTTAAAAATGACCGGATCATTGAAGTTGGTGCGGTAAAATTTCTGGACAGAAAACCATGCGCTGAGTTCACCACCTGCATAAATGCCGGTGTTCCTATTCCACCCCATATTACCGATTTGACGGGCATTCGCAATGAGGATATCTGCACCGCTCCAGATTTCGGTGCAATAGCCGATAAACTGCTACAATTCATCGATGGTCTCCCCCTGTGCGGTCACCAGGTGGAATTCGATGCCACATTCCTGAATGAGGAGCTGAAACGAATCGGAAGGCAAACTATTTCCGGACAGCTGCTTGATACGGCTTTGCTTTCCCGTATTCTTCTTCAACCACTACAACGCTTTTCCCTGAAAGCGGTGAGTGAATCTCTTGAGGTTCGATTGCAGAATGCACACAGGGCTTTGGATGATGCGCGCGCCTCCGGTGAAATTGCTGTTCATCTTATTCCCAAACTGGCCGAACTCCCGTTGCATGTCAGACAGACAATGGCAGCATGTGCACCGGGATCGCTCTTTAAGGGCTTGCTGAATAAAACGTTAGGTAGCTACAGATCTGCAGTTTTAATCGAAACCAACAGGCCAGCTGTTTCTCTTCCACGACTTCCAATTCCCGACCAGTTCAAAGAGATTTCAAAAGATAAAATTTCCCAAATTTTTTCGGAAAACGGAACGCTTGGTACCTATCTACCCTCTTTTGAACCTCGATCTGCTCAAAGTGAGTTGGCACTTCACATGGCTGATACATTCAATACCCAGTCTCTGTTCGTTGCAGAGGCCGGGACCGGAACAGGTAAATCTTTGGCTTATCTGATCCCTTCAGCACTCTGGGCCCTTACAAACAATTGCAGAGTACTTATCTGCACCCGCACCCGAAATCTTCAGGATCAACTTATCTCCAAAGATCTTCCTCTGGTTAGAAAAATTGCCGGTGAAAAGATGAATTTCAGCGCCCTTAAAGGGCGGAACAATTACATTTGCCTCCATCGGTGGAAACGTCTTCTTTCCGGAGAATCGGGCAATTTGTCTCCTCGGGAACGTTTTGCGGTTCTTCCGGTAATACTCTGGGCTGAAACAACAACGACAGGAGATATTGAGGAACAGAATCAGTTCAATCCCAGATGGTTTGCAAAGATCTGGAATCTAATCTCTGCAGAGCACCATGAATGCAGCGGTAGGCGATGTGAGTATTTTGCTTCCTGTTTTTTCCAACAGGCACGACAAAAAGCACTAGGATCTCATATCGTAGTGATCAATCATGCACTGTTTTTTTCGGAAATCTGTTCGGAAAACTCTTTTCTGGGAAAAATCGGGAGTATCGTATTTGACGAGGCTCATCATCTTGAATCCTGTGGTCACCGTTATCTCAGAGTTGAGCTGGATAGTAACCGTTTGAATCTTTTTACCGAAACACTGAACAATCTGGTTCTGAAAATCGGTGAACTGAAAGAGGAGAAACAGATTTATGAAAACGGCAGAGAACTAAGGACACTGTTAAAACACTTTCGAAAAAGATCCCAGGGGCTTCTTCAGGAACTGGATCAATGGGCCCTCTCCAGGCAGAAGGACAGTAAGGATTTCCAGATCGCTTACGCTGGTGATGAACTTTTAGAATTACTGGAGACGGCAGTATTTGAATCGACAGTTAACGAGCTGGTCGATCGCCTCTATTTCTTAAAACAGGCCATTGAGGCTCACCCTTCATCTGAGGATTTCGAAGAGCTCAAAGGAGAGGTTCAGTCCTCCTCAGAACGCGCCTCACAATTGAAGGCGGATTTTCAATATCTGATTGCCGGAAAAACGGAGGATCATGTTTTCTGGGTAGAGGGAAATCATGAAAAAGGATGGGTGAAGCTCTGTGGGGTGCCGCTGGATGTGGGAGGCATGCTTTCAGAGGTCTGGGGCAGATGCAATGGGGCAGTCGTTTTTACATCGGCAACGTTGTCCGTTTCCAATTCAGTGGAATATTTTAAACGGGGAGTTGGTCTGGGTGCTTACGATTTCCGCACCACAGTTGGTCAGTATAAAAGCCCATTTGGAGCACATCAGGCGATCATGGGTGCCGTTAGAAATGGACCGGAACCCGATAGCAGTCAATTTCCCCAATATGTGGCATCTCTTATCAGCAGGCTGCATCAGGAATGCCGGAAAAATATTCTGGTTCTCTTTACCGCTAATTCCATGCTCAACGCTGTTTATGATCAGCTCAGGAGCAATGCGGAAATAGAGCAGGGGAAATTACTGGCTCAGGGCATGAGTGGAACACGACAGAATATGCTGGACCAGTTTAAACAGAATCAGCAGATGATTCTTCTGGGAACCGATTCTTTCTGGGAGGGCATTGATGCTCCTGGTGAGGCATGTGAGATTGTCATCATTCCACGTCTGCCATTCCCTGTGCCTACGCATCCACTGACACAGGCAATCTCAAAAAGGCTGGAAAAAAATGAAGGAGAGTCGTTCTTCTCCTATTCACTTCCTGAGGCGGTAATCAAGTTTCGTCAGGGAGCCGGGCGGCTCATCAGAACCCTTAGCGATCGGGGTGCGCTGGTTGTCCTGGACAACAGAATAGTAACAAAAGGATATGGAAAGAAATTCATCAAATCCATGGATTGGGATTTTAAAAGTTTTGATGACCCTGCGTCCATGATTACCAGTGTTAAGGAGTTTTTTGAATCAGACGCCACTGAGCAGATATCGGACATCAGTTATGTTCCGCTGGAGGAAGTATGATGAGGCGTTATAGTTTTTTGATTCTTTTGGTATCATTTTTCACCGGTTGTGGAATCTACTCTTTTACAAACTCTTCTTTGCCATCTCACCTTAAAACAGTCAATATACCTCTATTTATGAATCAATCTCTTGAAGCAGGTATTGCCGATGAGGTGACCCAGGAACTTAATAAAGAGATGCTTGGGAAAAACCTGCTCAGTATCGTTTCCGATCGGGGAGATGCAACCATTACGGGTCGGATAACTCATTACGATAACACACCTTATACATACGGTACTTCCGGCACCAGAAACGTGGATATCGATCAGTATCGGGTACAAATCTCTGCTGAAGTAGAATTCCTGGATAATAAAAAAAATGAGGCTTTGTTCAAGGGCGTTGTAAGTGGTGAAGGTATTTATAATTTCAAGACTGAAGATATTAAAGTAGGCCGTGAAAAGGCTGTGAAGGACATTGTACAACGAATTCTCGAGAAATCAATTCAGAGCTGGTAGCTAACATATTAGATATACAACAGATCGGAATTTCCGGTGGTGATCCGAATAACACTTCCGCATTTCACCAGGGATAATGTATGAATTTTTTTAAAATGGAAGGTTTGGGCAACGATTTTATCCTAACCCATGAAATATCTGCCGGAACAGTGCAATCTGTTGTAAAAAAAGCAGTTATGCTGTGTGATCGAAGAAAAGGGATTGGAGCCGACGGGATAATATTTGTACTCCCATCCCGAAAAGCAGATTTTAAAATGCGTATCTTTAACAGTGATGGCAGCGAAGCAGAGATGTGCGGAAATGGAATCCGCTGTTTTGCTAAATACGTAAAAATGATGGAGTTAAGCAGCGTCCCCGGGATAGTGATCGAGACACAGGCCGGTGATATCAGAACGCAGATCATCGATGATGACCATGTAAGAGTAACGATGGGCCCACCTGTTCTGGATGCACCTGGGATCCCTGTGGCGCTGAGCCAGGGCAGAGTAATCATGTACAATCTGGATGTCGGTGATAAAACTTTCAAAATCAATGCAGTATCTATGGGAAACCCTCATGCGGTTATTTATACAGATGAGCTCAGTGATGAGCTGGTTCATACGTATGGAAAAGAGATTGAAAACCATCCTTTTTTTCCGCGCAAGACGAATGTGGAGTTCATAAAGTGTATCTCTGATCATCAGATCTCCATGCGGGTATGGGAACGGGGCTGTGGAGAAACGCAGGCCTGTGGTACGGGAGCATGTGCTGCCGTAGTAGCCGGAATTATCAATAAGTTACATCAAAATGAAGTAACAGTTCACCTGCCGGGAGGTGAACTGGAGGTTCAGTGGAGTGGCAGGGAAACTGATCCGGTGTATATGACCGGACCGGCAGCTTTTATCTATAAAGGTATAATCGATTTGTCGCTATGAGTGTTTTTGAAATTTCGATGTTACTTTGCTTTGGTGTAAGTTGGCCAATATCAATTAGTAAGGCCATTAAAACCAAAGTCGTTGCCGGAAAAAGTCCCCTCTTTATGGGGATCATTATTGCAGGATATGCCAGTGGAATAATTCATAAATACCTCTATGCCAGAGACTGGGTTATATATCTCTATGTGCTTAATCTGCTGATGGTTACTGGTGATATGATCTGCTATTTCCGGTATTCGGTTCCTCAGAAGCAAAAATCTCTTCAATAAGGTACTGGAAAAAAGCCGTTCCGGCTCTTTTATATGGGAAAAAACTGGCTATCACCAAAGTTTGATGACAGCCACTCTATTCTATTTAGCGGGCTTGAACTCCATAAGTGCTTTCTCTTTCCAGTTCACCTTGACCTTTTCGAGTGTAGCTAATGGAGTTTGAAAATCAAAAGATGCTCTTACCAGTATTCCATTGATCATATCCACGACGGCAGTGCCATTTCCGGAACCGGCAACAGGCACATATTTCATCACTGATAAACTGTCCGGTTTTTCGTTTGATGAATAGGAGAACTGCCAACTGATATATGCGGTATCCTTTTTGGGAGAGAGATTTTCAATTTTAAAGCGACGGTAAATGTCACATTCAATTTTTCCCAGGGCTGATTGTATAGGTAGCACAACACTTCTTTCCCATACAAATCCTTTTTTTACTGCCTGTTGAGGCATATCGGGGAGGAGTTTCAGTAACTGCGAATACAGATTCCATTCGGGAAGATTTCCTGATAACAGATCAGATTCTGAATCGATAGTTGGGTACCCATCGATAAGAGCAAGGCTGTAGCGGTTTGCAGAGGTGTTATCGGCAAGTTGTGAACTGGCTGAAGAGTCATAGAGCTCAGATTGAATCTTCAAATTTTTTATTGAGAGCTCAAGACGTGATTTATCTGATAGTACATTTCCTATGAGATCACATGATATGTCTGTTTTTTTTGATGAAGACTCTGTGTTTGTTACGAAAGCACACTCAGATTGGTAGGTAATAGAATAATTCCAAATCTCTTTGTCAGCATAATTAAAATTCAGTTTGATGGCATCTTTTTTTGCCAGAACAGAAGTACCGCAAAGTGCGATGAGCATTGCTGGGAATATCACGTTGTACATAAAAGCCCCTCAGATAAGAGTTATATTGAGAAAGGAGTCGCTTATCTGTTTTAAAAGAAAAGCTGGAATCACCTTTCAATATAAACTATCGACTGACAAGTAGATCAAATTTCACTCATTTGGAATGCAATATATTGGGGAATGAGGATTAATGTTTCTGAAAGAGAGGTCTTCTCTTCAGCCCCGGGCAGTAGAGAAGATCTCCTCAGGTTTAAGCACTGTGATTCCGGCCTGGTCACCGATGATATCAACCCGAACGATTTTATCGGGATTTTTCAGGTTAACATTACCTTGAATCTGCTCGGCAAGAGAGGTGACGATTTTGTAGGTGTGATGTTCAGGGTATTTGCGTTTCTCCAGATGAAGAGCCCATGTTTCATCGCCTTTGATTTGCTCTTTTATCCCCCTGACAGCTTCGATCATCGATTCTAGTGCAGAACTGGTCCAAAGATCTACCGGTACCCATTTAATGGCAAATTTGACCTTATGAGAATCAGCTTTAAACATAGTGCGAATCTTTTCTACCACGGTACGAGATGGGAGAGTTGTTTTAACTCCGATAATTCCTTTCACCAGTGTTTTATCCACAACCGGGTCCTCATCTCCGAGCTCTTTCAGAAGATCCAACACTTCAGCTTGTGCTTCCAGATATTCGCGAAACCGATAAGAAACTAAAAGATTGAAATCGTACATAGTTTTCCTCTTCTTCGAGAAATTGGAATCCTGATTTGATGCCGTGCTGTTCTGGAAAAAACCTCGTATGATACTACGATGTGTTTTTTTAAAAAAGTAAGTCCAATTTTCGTGCCGGAAGATAAGGGGATGTTTGAAGAAAAAAGTATTACTCTTTTATGAGCCACCAGTATCTATCTGAGGGGCTCCATTTGCTGAATCCGTTGATCGTAAAACTCAGCTGCCACTGCCCGTTTCGTATTCCAGTGGCCCCATCTTTTTCTTTATTGATTTTTTGAAGGATATCTTTCATATAACCCTCGGGAGAAATGATCAGACCAAAATCAAACCCTAAATGGTTTAACAATCGTAATCCGATGCCAAGGTGCATTTCATATCGTTCTCCGAGATAATCAAAAAGAAAACCTTGCCGTATTAGTCCGGTATTCATAAAACAGAGCTCATAACCGACATTGATATTTATTTCCTGCATTTCGTAATAAAAAGGCTCATTAAACCAATCGGTAAACATTGATTTCCAGAATGGATTTGAGTTGCCATTATGTTCGTTAATTACCAGCTCCTTGCTTAATCGTAATTCACATGCGACTTTAAAAGCATCGACGTTATCCTGAGGAAATCTTTTTTTGAAGCCCAGGGCGAGATTGGTGGTGAACGGAATGGGGTCTCTATAGGCGTGATCGAAATAAGAAACATCTGGCCCCATGTTCATGAGTGTAAATCCAAGGCGGAGCCCGTTGCGGAAAAGTTTCAAATATCCTGCATCGATGGCAAAACTGAAGGCGGTTCCCTCTCCATTATCACCATAACCAGGAGCCAGTGCAGAGTAAAAAGGTTTTAAAGCAATACCAAAGTTATGGCTGGTATCACCGAATTCTGCAAAATTGAAACCCCAGCCTAGTGCCATAACCTGTTCCCAGCTTTTACATTTGGTTTTTTCCCGGCCCAGGTGATCGGTTATGGTATTTTCGCCCATATTGATTGTATTGATATACAAGCCAAAACCTCCCCACATGTGATTTGGAGGCTGATAGTTCACCGATACACTATGATGCCATAGCTCTCTGAGACCCAATGCAGGAAGTAATGGTTCCATGCTTGTTCCAATGGAAACGCCTTTGAATTTTGGGTTGGATACAGCCAGCCCAGCCGGATTCCAGTACAGCACAGCTTCATCATCGGCAAGAGCAGTTCCAACTTCACCCATACCGCAAGAACGAGCTCCAAAGGGAAAAATGAGGGTAATGACCGCCGATTCACCTGCGCTGCCGAAGACAAGTGAGCAGATAAGAGAGGTCAAAAAAAATGATTTACAAAACAAGTCTGCCATTGAAAAACCTTTGTGCGATGGAGAAATGAAAAATAAACAGGGTGAGATCAGCTGATCAACCCCTTACTGATACACTCTTCAATGAGGCTCTTTGCATAATCCCAGAGCTCTTGAGATCCCTCCTCTATGCGTCTGTTTACAGTTAAAACCTGTTCTGCCTTTATCCCATGTTCTCTCCAGGCATATGCATCGGTATAGAAATTCTGCATAACCGGCTCGAGTCTGTCGATGGCGGCGGCGAACCGCGCCTCTGGTGTACCCCTTTCCTCAAACTCCTGCCAGAGCTCGATGAATTCCTGCTTTTGCTCTTGTGGAAGAAGACCGAATATTCGCTCCGCAGCCGCAGTTTCTTTCTCAGTTTTCTCATGCTGTTTTACTTTGTATATAATCATGTCCCCCGCATCGATCTCTACCAGATCGTGAATCAAAACCATCTTAACGACTCTGGTCACATCGATCGGTTCATTGGCGTATTCTGATAAAATCAAGGCCATCATTGCCAGATGCCAGGAGTGCTCAGCATCATTTTCGTTACGTGATTTGTCAAAGAGCCTGGTCCTTCTGAAAATTGATTTTACTTTATCGATTTCGATGAGGAACTGCAACTGCTGTTTTAACCGTTGATGCATGGGGGCTACCTTTCCCGGTTACCAATCTGTTTTACTGTAAATAAATCGTGACAGGGAAATCATCAATCCATCTAGTTCACTTTTGTTTTATATAGGCACGATACTTGCAAAATGTCGCTTTTTGAAATCGGAAGCGTTGATTTGGTAGTAATCATCCTGAGAAGATAATCGAGAAATGATGAAGAATTGGGAGAGAAAAAAACTTGAAGCTGAGCATCGGGCTGAAGCAATCAAGGAGCGGATACGAGATAAGAGGGGGTATGAGTACCTGGGAGATGCGGTTTTGGGAGGAATCGACGGGTGTGTGACCACCTTTGCCATCGCAGCGGGTGCCATCGGTGGAGGGTTGCCCGGATTTGTTGTAGTCATACTCGGATTTGCCAACCTCCTCTCTGATGGGTTCAGTATGGCAGTGAGCAATTATATGCGAGCCAAAAGTGACCGTGACCGGCTGGAAGAGACCAGGCATATGGAGGAGCGGCATATAGAGCTGATTCCTGAGGGGGAACGTCAGGAAATACGGCAGATTTTTGTTGATAAGGGGTTCAGTGGAGAGGTTTTGGAAAAGGTGGTTGCTGGTATTACCCAAGACAAGGGTCTGTGGGTTAAAACAATGCTTACTGAAGAGCATGGGTTGCAGATCGAAGGGCCTGTTCCAATAAAGGCAAGTCTCATTACATTCGGTTCTTTTATCGTACTTGGAATCATTCCGCTGATTCCGTTTTTGTTTCGGATAGACCTGGAGCGAGTTCAGTTTCTCATGAGTGCTGCAATTACGGCATGTACATTTCTGATAATCGGTATTGTCAGGGGATTTATTCTGGGACGCCCTGCACTGAGGTCGGGCATTTTAACATTGTTAACAGGTGGAGGAGCGGCGTCGATAGCTTTTCTGGTGGGATCTTTATTGAGCTCTTTTTATGGTGCGATATGATTCACTGTTTTACCATGCTTATTTTCTCCAGGTCCTCCAGGGCCCATCTGTTCTCAGGATAGAGGTCAAGAGCCATGTGGAGATATTTAATCGCATTTCCGGTATCATGTTTTTTAGTGTATGCTGTGCTTAATAGATAATAGGTGGAGAACAGCTCACCTTTGTCAGAACTTGATAAGCCACTGAGAAGTGTGATTGCTTTTTCTATGTTTCCTCCTATGGCCTGTGGTGCATTCATATGAAAGACTGCCAGGGAGTGATGGGCTCTGATGTTCTGTGGTGATAGTTCCATTGCCTTTTGCGGGAGAACTTTTAGTTTCTGAGCATTGAGCAGCTGGTAGGTAATCCCCCGACTCCACATTAGTTGTACATACGCATCAGCCATCAGTGCATAGCCCTCGCCAAACTCTCCATGTTCCACCATCGTGCGTGCAAGGATTGTGCGGCAGTTATCAAAGCTGGTTTCAGCCTGTTTCTTGAGCCCCTGTTTCAGATGTAAAAACCCCGATAAGTACTCAACTTCTGCAATCCAGTACATCCGTTCTCTAATTTCCGGAATAGATTCGAAAAAGGTTCTGCTCTGAGTGAGGCGCCTGACAATTCCAGTATCGTCGTGGTCGAAATTATAAATGAGATCCCGAGCTTCTATTAAAAGCTTATGCCCCGTATTAAAATTGGAATAATCCTGCACCTGAGCTTCTGGTTGTGGAATTATTCCGACAAGGAGAGCCAAAAGTGAATACCGGAAAAACCTATGCATACCGGGTGATTTCATAATGTGTTTTGTATTCAATAAGAGAGTGATCGCTTAATTCACAAAGGAAGTCAAATTATCTGCTAAATTAATATATTTTCTGCAAAGGATAAAGGATTTTTTTCCTTACAGAGCATGTTTTTTTCTTTTCACCGGTTGCTCATCCGAAAGATACTGAGGTATTTATTTACGAAAAATAGTGAAACATCGAAATAAATCAGTGCGTTAGAAGATTAAATCAGTCCTGCAGTTTCATCAACGCCCATAGCTATATTCAGATTCTGAACAGCTGCCCCTGAAGCACCTTTTCCAAGATTGTCGAATCTGGCCATTATCAAAACCTGCTCATCATGTCCAAAGACAAAAAGGTCTAGCCTGTTTGTATCATTGCAGGCAACCGGCGACAGAAAACCATCCTCAAGGCACAGTTCAGGGTTACGGGGCATGATTTTAATGAATGGTTCTGATGCGTAATGAGCAGAGAAGATTTCATGAATAGCCTGTACTGATGCCCTCTTTTTCATAAAACGGGTAATCAGCGGGATTGTAACCACCATTCCACTGTAGAAGTTACCCACAATGGGTGAAAAGAGTGGCGGAGAGGTCAAACCAGTATGTTTCTGCATTTCAGGAAGATGCTTGTGTTTCAGTGATAATGCATAATGTCTGGGGCCGTTGAGGTCGTTCTGGGTGTCCTGATAGGATGCGATCATTTTTTTTCCACCACCACTGTAGCCGGTAATGGAATGACAGGTCACCGGGTAATCTTCCGGAACGATCCCTGCCTGCACCAACGGAAACAGCGAAAGAATGAAACCGGTAGCGTGGCACCCGGGATTGGAGATTCTCATTGCCGTCCTGATACGATCACGCTGTCCTTTGTGAAGCTCTGGTAAGCCATACACCCAGTCTGAAGCGGTTCTGAATGCAGTGCTGGCATCGATAATCTTTGTGCCGGGGTTCTCAACCATTGCTGCTGATTCCTTCGCTGCAGCATCGGGCAGACAGAGAATCACCGCCGAAGCATCATTGAGAAATTGGGATTTGGTTTTCGCACATTTTCTCTTTTCGAAGGGAATTTCAAGAATCGTGAGATCATTCCGGTTTTTCAGTCGTTCATGAATCCTGAGCCCGGTTGTACCTTCCTGGCCATCTATAAATACCGTAAACATACGTACCTTCTGAATGTGGTAAAAAAAGAGTATAAAAATATCATGTGACATGGTGCAGAGCAATATTACAAAATGCAAAGAATGCCAGGTTGTTTGCCTGGCAAGTGTCTTTGCTTTGATTCTTTATTCCTGTGGGGGACCTCCCTGTATCTGTTCGATCTCTTCCTCTTCCAGATCGAGTTTCATAGAGAGAAATTTAAGAAGGTCTTTGAGTGCAACCATGCCAATGAGTTTCCCGCCCGGATCGATAACCATCAGTCTGCTGTTACCGGTCTTGTTCATAATGGAAAGTGCCTTGAGCGCATCCTGATCCATGGAAATGGTATTATCGGTAGAACAGGGATGAGCCAGCTCGGAGACAGTGTGCTTATCCCATTCCTCTTTGGGGACACTTTTGACGTCACTCATGTTAATGCAGCTCAGGGGGCGTGAGTCGTTGACCACCGGAAACATCTTATAATGAAATTTGTAGATATAGTCCTCTACCAGATGATCAACCGTAACATCAGGTGAAACGGTAACGGGTTCCGGTTTCATGAATTTTTGAACCGATTGTCCCTCCAGTACGCTTCGAACCAGTATCGACTGGTAGGACATTTTTGAAGCACTCCGCAGGAAAAGTCCGATTAAAGCCCACCAGATCCCCCCTACGATTCCCCCGGCAAGAACCGAGAAAATCCCAATGAATATCAAGGCCAGACCGAAACCTGATCCGACTCCTGATGCCACTCTTGTAGCCCACCGGATATTTTTCTTGTAGTGCCAGAGAATCGATCTGAATACTCTTCCGCCATCAAGGGGAAATGCAGGAAGCATGTTAAAGATGGCCAGAAGCAGATTAATTGAGCCCAGATAATTAAGGATCATCATGAGAGGCTGAGGCCAAACAACACTTCTTCCGATTGCAAAGAGCCCGAATGCGAGTGCACCCAAAAAGACACTTGCCAGAGGACCTGCAATCGCCATGAAAAACTCAGCCTTTGGGCTCTGGGGTTCTTCATCCATTTCTGCCACACCACCGAATATAAAAAGAGTGATCCCTTTCATTGGTAACCCGAATCTTCTGGCTACCAGGGAGTGACAGAGCTCATGGAATATAATCGAAGCAAACAACCCCACTGCTCCGATTACCCCAAGTATCCAGTAAGTGCTACTCGATAATCCTTCGTAATAGAGGGGAAAAACGCCCTGCGCTAATGACCAGACAACAAGAACTGCAATTATTATCCAGCTTACATCGATGCGGACCTCAAAGCCCAGTAATTTGAACAGTTTGATTCGAGTTCCAAACATATCTCCTCCCCTTTTTGGGTATGTCCGCCATCTTTTCAGGTCAAGGCAAAGCACATACCACATGTAGTGTCTTAAATGATTACGATTGAATGGGTTTGAGGTTTAGTACTATCGCAAACTACAGAGAGGAATTGCGTATTGTTATTGCTGCAATCAATAATTATTTTTATGTACCTGTTTGGAATCTGCTGTGAAAAAGGTACTCCCCGGTATGAATCGGGAACGATCAGCGGGTAACTTGAAACATAAGCACCATTAGCTCAGTTGGTAGAGCAGCTGACTCTTAATCAGCGGGTCTCAGGTTCGAGTCCTGAATGGTGTACTTAATAATAGGCTCCTAAATGCTTGTAAAATAAGGATTTAGGAGCTTTTTTATTTTAGGTTACCTCTTTTGGTAATACCCTTTACTACCCTCAAAACCCTTGTTTTGGTGGACACTTTAGTGTACGCTTTTTCTATTAATAACGGAATACCAGGATTATACAAGCTGGGGGTTTCAATGGAAACGAGCATTAGTAAAGGTTGCATTTGAACCAAACTGGAAATGAATAAGAGACCATGGTAATATCTGGAAACAATAATAGTGATCATTAAATTTTATCTGAATAGTTTCAGTTTAGGTCTACCGAGTTCATATTTCTCTTGGAATTCATCGACGCTTAGTCTGAGCAATTTCGCTATATCCTCCACATTATAATCTAGTTCTGTTTTATGTATGTTGATTAATTAAGATAGTGTTTCAGGTTTTTCTACTGGAATGTCAGTATCAATTGGTTCTCTCGTTGCCGTAAATGATCCTGCTATCAAGGTAAAGGCCAGTTCAGAAATGGAAACAATTTTAGATTATAATGTTACGTTTGCCGAGCTGAAAATATTCTTCTGCCACCCGGTGAAAAAATCCCTTTTTAATCAGGATGGTACACATGCCCTCCATTGAAACCCTCTATGCTGAGTACAAAAACGCTCATCCCGATGCTCAGGATCCTCTCGAATATCTCGTTGCGTTTGGAGAGAATGGCATAATGGATCTTCTAAAAAAGAGCAAGGGCCGCCGGATAGTTTTTGAAGAGAAATCCGGTGATGATAATGTCGATTACCACT
>OBJA01001569.1_pt1 | contig 15243 bp, 14 predicted proteins | sample 1519751 | NCBI WGS metagenome assembly OBJA01 (sample SAMEA3881238, study PRJEB22517) | soil metagenome | biome: lake sediment; feature: soda lake sediment; material: sediment, water from around vicinity | place: India | collected 2013-12-23 | depth 3 m | reverse complement strand
AACGTGATCGGTAAGGAGGCTTGACTCATGGTTTGTGATAAATGCAACAAAAAAGCGCCGTCAAACGCAACGGTCTGCGCGAATTGCGGCGCCAAACTCAAAAGCAGTCCACCATCGGCGATAACGGTGAAGCTGCCGACTCAAATGGAAGCCACCGCTTCGCCGGAAAAAGAAGGCATACACAAGGGTATCATCGTTGCGCTGATAGCCGCAGGTGTTCTCGTTATCGCGGGGCTTGTGGTGATTTGCCTGATAGCGCTGCAGAGCCCACAAGCTGTTTATGCACCGGCTCCTACGGTGGAATCAACGCCGGAGCCGACGCCGGAGCCGACACCGGAACCCACTCCGGAACCGACACCGGAACCCACTCCGGAGCAAGATATCGACAATCCGGATCCAACAGAAGAGTACAGCTCGATATTTGAAAGGCCGGAAGACAGCTTGCTGCCATAAAAAAAGAGCCTGCGATAGCAAGCTCTTTTATCTGCCTATTTGAAATACTTAGCAGGGTCCTTATACGATTTTATGCCATCTTTCACAGTGTAGTATTCAAAGTGCAGATGGTATGACAAATCCATCTCAGAAGGCATTTCGCCGATTTTGCCGATAGTCTGGCCCGCGTTGACCTTGTCGCCAACCTCCACCGTCATTTCACTCAGTCCGGCGTACAATGTGTGTGTTTTATCCGAATGAGCGATAACCACAACGCCGCCATCCGCCTCATTTGCGTACACTTCAGATACTGTACCGGCCAGTGCCGCACCGACGGGCGTATCCTTGTCTGCCTTGATATCGACACCGTTATGCGTTTGCCACATGCCAAGTGAAGCAAAGGATACGAGAGAATCACCAGAGAACTTGTTGATGATCTGCCCCTCCACCGGACGGGTCAGCTTTACACTGCTCACAGATACCGGCTTATTGGTCTCCTGCGGCGTTTCTGTAGGCGAGGGCTCGGGCGAGGGCTGAGGACTGGGCGTGGGCGTTGTGCGCACCGCAGTTTTATCATCAAGCCGTTCGCCTTCGTTGATTGATACGCCTGTGTTTTCATCATTCTGTGCCGGTGGCTGGCTCGGCCATGTGAGCAGTGCCGTTACACCCGCTGCCGCTACGCACAGAAAGATAAGCACGTAAAGGCCTTGCTTGCGAAAAAAGGTTTTGACGTTGCTTTTGTTGAGCTTAAATTTATCCCGAAAATCTTTTAGGTTCATTGCTTTACACCTCCACGCTAAAATGTTTCCCCTTTTCGCGCAAAAAAATACCAGAGCGAAAAAAATGCGCTGGCAGTGTCTGCTTAGTCATCGGATGTTTATTTGACACTCACACCCGAAAAATAGTGTGTGAGAATGGTGATGTAATCGGCACCTTCTTTGGCCATGGCATTCGCGCCGGTTTGGCTTAAACCCACGCCGTGCCCAAATCCAACGGTGGTGAATGTGACCGAATCAGACACATCGACAGTAAAGTTGGCCGAATTAAGCCCGAAAACACCGCGTACCTCGCGGCCGGTGAAGGTTTCGCTGCCGATTTGTATAGAGCTGACACGGCCGCTTTCAAAGCGCGTGATTTCGCCGATCAGAGGCTTGTTTTTAAAGCTGATGTTGGCAGAGAAACGCTGCATGCGTTTTTTGAATTCATCGATACTCACAGTCACGTTGCCATAATAATGCGATGATGATTCTTCACCCGTGCTCGGCACGCTCACAAGGTAAGGCAAGGCCTGAGAATAGACATTTTCGCTGTTTTCGGTGAGCCCGCCTGAGGACGCATGGTAAAAAACCTGTATCTGCTCACCTTCATAGTAGATCATCTCTCCGCGTGTTTGCTGTACAGCCTGTATGATTTTTTCAAGATGCTCTTGAGTGCGATCACCCCAGCGCGTCGACATTTTTTCTGCGGAGAGGTAGGCTTGGCAGTGCTTGCTGTCGGTACAGATATCCGCACCGGCATGAGCGGAGCATCCGCCGTGATTGGCTTTATAAACTGTATATGTGCGAGCCGCAACAGCCTGCGCCTTGAGTGCCTCGAGCTCGTAAGAGGCCGGCATTTCGGCCGCTACCACGCCCACAAGATATTCTTCGAGCGGCATTGTTGCAACATCGCCCGCGAGCCAAACGTTGATATTTTGGGAGCCTTTGTCGCTTTTGGATATGATGATTTCGATTTCGGGCACCGGCAGCGGTGATGACTCTGGTGCTTTTGGTTTTTGCGAAAAAACCGCGGGCAAAATAAAGGCAAGCAGCAGCAAAAAAATCGCACCAAAAAACACCGCGCCAAAGGGCGTGAGCCGAAGAGGCCTGCTTATTTTTCTTCGCATCGTGCACCTCCTTCTTGCAGTGTATGGGTGAATCGGTGCGCTTATGACAGCTTTTTAAGGCTTATACCCGCCTGATTTTTGCTCCAAGATGACGCAGCTTTTCTTCAAAATGATCGTAACCCCTGTCGATGTGGTGTATATCGCGTATCAGCGTGTCGCCATGGGCAAGCAGCGCCGCCACACAAAGCGCCGCGCCGGCCCGAAGATCAGTTGCGCACACGCTTGCCCCGTGAAGATGCCCTGTGCCGTGCACCGTAGCAAAATTGCCGCGCACATTGATGTCTGCGCCCATTCTGCATAGCTCACTGACGTGCAAAAACCGGTTTTCAAATACCGTTTCACTGATGGTGCTTGTACCGCTTGCGGCACAGCAGGCTGCCATGAACGGGGCCTGCATGTCAGTCGGAAAGCCGGGAAAGGGCGAGGATATTATCGTCATGGGCTGCAGCCTTCGTCCGCGCACGCAAAGCCCGTCTTCAAACGGGAAAATCTCTGCACCTGCTTCACAGAGCTTCTGACTCACCGAAGACAGATGTGCCGCGTTGGCGTTGCGCAGCTTCACCTCGCCGCCGCTGACCGCTGCTGCGAGCATCAGCGTGCCCGCTTCAATCCTGTCGGGTATCGGCGTATAATCCGCACCGCACAGCTTATTAACGCCGAATATTGTGATGCGGTCACCATCAATCGCAATGCGTGCGCCCATCGCATTCAAAAAGCCAGCAAGGTCAGCAATTTCAGGCTCCGAAGCCGCGCCGGTGATCGTTGTGATGCCATCAGCCAGCACCGCCGCCATCATAATATTCTCGGTAGCTCCGACAGACGGAAAGGGGAGACCAATGTGGCTGCCGCGAAGCTTGCCCCAAATATGAACTTGACCTGATGTTGTGATGCAGCGCGCACCAAGAGACTTAAATCCCGCGAGATGCAGATCGATAGGGCGGCTTCCGATGCGACAGCCGCCGGGAAGCGGCATGATGGCACTGCCTTCTCGTGCAAGCAGCGGCCCCATAAACAAAAAGGAAGCGCGCAGCCTGCCGGTTATGTTTTGCGCGGGCGATGTGGTGTGAATGCGTTTTGCCGCAATGGTTACAAAATCACGTTCCGCCTGCACATCGGCACCAAACGCACGCAGCATAAAAAGCATGTTCTTCACATCGCTGATATCCGGAAGATTGTGAATTGTAACAGGCTGGTCTGTCAACAGCGTTGCCGCGAGAATCGGCAGCACCGCGTTTTTAGATGTACTGATTGCGCACTCACCGTTAAGCGGCACGCCGCCTGTTATGATGATTTGGTGGCGTTTTTCGTCCGTCAAATTGTCACCTCAAATTATATCTTTGCTTTTATTCTTTCCGCACAATCACCAAAACAAAAGCGGCAATAAATGAAATTTGGCAACAAAGCTGTTGTTTATGATTGGAATCGATTATAATCAAAGCATATGGAGCATGTCATAGAAACATCGGATGGTATTATCCGCTACACACTCGCGCGCAAAAAAATGAAAAATATACGCATACGTGTGACCGGAGAGGGTCTCGTTGTTGTATCCGCGCCTGTGCATGTTGCGCAAGGCCGAATTGATCGCTTTGTATCGATGAACACAAAGGCCATAGAACGCCAGCAGCAGCGTATAGAAGCGCAGCGTCGGCGCTGTTATCCGGCCCGGTATCAAGATGGAGATGCGTTTCGCTTTGCCGGAGAGATGATGACGCTGTGCATAAAGAGTGGTGAGCGCGCATCCGCTGTTTTAAACGAGGGCGTGCTGACGCTGTGTGTGCCCAAAGGCAAGAGCGCCAAGCAGCTGTTTGAAAAGTGGATGATACGCGCCGCGCGCGATGTTTTTACGAAGCATTTTCTTATGCTGTGCGGCAAATTTGCGGCAGCTGATGTGCGTTTGAGTGTGCGCAGCATGCTCACGCGTTGGGGCAGCATCAATACAAAAAGACGCACGATCAGCTTAACGGTGCATTTGGCACGGTGTGAGCCGGAGCTGATCGACTATGTGATCACGCATGAGCTGTGCCATATTGCCCATGCACGGCATACAGCCGCGTTTTATCGGGAGCTTGAGCGCCATTATCCCAATCGGAGGCATTATGATAAGCTTCTCGCGCAGTACGGTCTTGTGGGCTTTTGATTGTGCTTGAATAAGCCGCTCAATATGATAGAATGATGGGGCTAACAATGAGATAAGGGGATGGGAAATTGAATTACAACGAAGAGAGCTTAAAGCTGCATTATCAGTGGAAGGGAAAAATCGAAGTGATCGCCACGGTGCCTGTCAAGGACAAACAGGATTTATCGCTCGCATATACGCCTGGCGTCGCAGAGCCTTGCCTTGAGATACAAAAGGATATCGATAAAAGCTATGAGTTAACCCGCCGCTGGAACATGGTTGCCGTGGTGACCGACGGTACGGCGGTGCTGGGGCTTGGCGATATTGGGCCGGAAGCAGGCATGCCGGTGATGGAGGGCAAATGCGTGCTGTTCAAGGCGTTTGGGGATGTGGATGCGTTTCCGCTTTGCGTGCAGTCCAAAGATGTGGATGCCATCGTCGAGACGGTTTACCAGATATGCGGCAGCTTCGGCGGCATCAATCTGGAGGATATTTCAGCGCCGCGCTGCTTTGAGATCGAGCAAAAGCTCAAAGAACGCTGCGACATACCGATATTCCACGACGACCAGCACGGCACCGCGGTGGTTACCGCCGCCGCGATGATCAATGCCATGCGGCTAACAGGCCGTCAGCTTGAGACGCAGCACGTTGTCATTTCGGGCGCGGGCGCAGCCGGTGTGGCGGTGACAAAGCTGCTGATGCGCATGGGGCTTGGCAATGTGATACTCTGCGACCGTCAAGGCGCGATCTATCAAGGACGCGATGATTTGAATCCGTTCAAGCAGCAGATGGCGGCAATCAGCAACAGGCAGATGAAAAAAGGAACGCTTGCGGACGTGATTCAAGACGCGGACGTGTTTATCGGCTTATCCGCACCCGGCATTGTGAGCGAGGAAATGGTTCGCACGATGAATGCCGAGCCTATTATCTTCGCGATGAGCAACCCTGTGCCGGAGATCATGCCGGAGCTTGCAAAAAAAGCGGGTGCCAGCGTTGTCGGAACGGGCCGAAGCGATTTTGCCAATCAAATCAACAATGTGCTGGCATTTCCGGGTATATTCAGAGGCGCTTTGGATGTACGCGCGAGCGACATCAACGATGAGATGAAGATAGCGGCGGCTTATGCGCTGGCCGATCTGGTATCAAAAGAGGAATTATGCGCCGATTATGTGATACCCGCGCCGTTTGATGCGCGTGTGGGCTCAGCCGTCGCAAAGGCTGTGGCACAGGCTGCAAGACAGAGCGGTGTGGCAAGGCTATAGTACGACTTTCTAAAAAGCCTTCATAATAGGCTGTTTGCATCTTGTATAGTATTATCCTATTAAGCATTGCCGCTATGCCCGCAGCGGCTTTTCGTATATCCGATATGTCTTGGTGCGTACAAGACCAAGCTTCTCAAGCGCGTTTTTGATATGCAGGTTGTCCTCAAGTATATAGTTGGCCTCCATGCGCACATTCTTCGCATAAAGGTTTTGATACAGATGGATATACATCAGCGCATCCAGCGCTTTACCGTGCCAGCGCGGATGTACGGCAAGACCGAATAGCCGGTAGTCACGCAGTTTTTTAAGGCCGCGCAATAGCGACAGCCACCCAAACGGAAACAGCCGGCCGCGTATGCGCGCAAGCAGCACGTTTATATCGGGAAAGCCAAGGCAGTAACCAACTGGCTGGCCGTCATCCTCCACCATCCAAACCGCGTCCGGATCCACAATCAGTTTGAGCTTTTTGAGCATGTCCTCCATAACCGAGAGCTCGAGCGGTACATAACCCCAGTTGTCACTGAGCGCAGCATTGGATATATCGAGTATCGCACGCGCATCATCCTTGATGCGGCTCATATTCAGGCGGCGGATGCTGATCTGCGGATAGCGGCGCAAAAAGCGATCGATAAAGCCCTCAAATCGTTTGGGCAGCGTGTAGCCGTTTTGTACGTCAGCCTCGTAGACAAGCAGATCCTTGGCTTTGCTGTATTCTTTGAAAAAATCGTGATAATGCACGGGATTCCACGGAGACATATACACAGGCGCGCTATCACACCCTTCAAGAACAAAGCCCCAGTTTTCTGCCACCGGATGGATTGGCCCGCGCACCGTGTCCATACCACGCTGTTTGAGCCATTCTTCCGCGGCTTCAACGAGCAAGCGCCCCGCACTGTGATCAGCAATACAATCAAAAGCGCCGAAGAAACCGATTTTGGCATCATAATGGCGGTTATAATTGTGATCAATATACGCAATGGTGCGTCCGACGGGCATGCTTTGATCGTCAAGAGCCAGGAAAAGCGTAAAATCAGAATTCTTAAGTATGGGGTTGTTTTTCGCTGTATACGCTGCTCTTTCATCTGCCCAAAGCGGCGGCACATAGCATGAATCGTTCTGATAAAGCTTTTGAGGCAAACGCACGAACGCGCGCATCTGCTTTTTTGTTGCCACAGTGATAATTTTCATAACGTCTCCCTGTTGGGCGCGTGTGTGCTTGTGATGCTTAGTATAACAAACAAATACGGCAAATACAAATGCAGCGTCATGTGTGTCTGAATCACCAGTCACCAAAATTGAGCATGTGCCATACAATGTAGCAAGCAAACTATGAAAAGGAGCTTGTAACGCCATGGTATATCCCAGTTGCCCGGACGACAGCATCAGAAGCGATCTTTTCTTCAATCAAAACCGCTGCGTAACCATTTACACAACGTGCGCATGCTTTTGCGGCCTGCTGACGAGTGTACAAGACAATACCGCCACACTCGTAGACAGGTGCGGCCGTGTCATCGTCTGCCGTATTGACGACATTGAAGCAATCGCATTCTGTCCGTAAGCGTACATAAGAAGCAAAGCGCTGCGGCAAATATGCTGTCAGCGTTTTTGGCTTATCATTTAAGTGAACAAGTGACCATGGATTGACCAAATCGCAATTAATTGATATGATGATGCTGTTGCGCAATGTTGCGCAACAGATATTTTCAGCACTTTCCATTATGCGATGAATACGAGGCGAAAAGGAATGATGAAACAACGTTCTTTCACGATTGAAGACATTGCCAAAGAATTGGGTGTCAGCAAAACGACGATATCGCGTGCCATCTCGGGCAAGGGCCGAATCAGCAAGCAAACGCGCGAGAGGGTACAGCAGTATATCACAGAGCATAATTATCGCCCCAATATTATGGCCAAAGGCCTCGCGCAGAACAAGACCTTCAATATCGGCCTCGCGATGCCGGAGGAGTTTGGCGTTGGCGATCTGCCATTTTTTCAAAAGTGCATCAACGGAATTTGTCAGACAGCCGCGCATAATGATTATGATATCATCTTATTTCGTGTGAACGGTACCGACCTGTCACAGTTGAAAAGAATCATCAACAATCATAAGGCCGACGGCGTGATTCTGACCAGAACCGTGGTTGATGACCATGCCGTCGAGCTGTTAAAACATAATGAGATACCCTTTGTTGTGATTGGCTCATCGCAAGACTCAGACGTGACACACGCAGACAACGACCATATCAGTGCATGCAATACACTGACGAAGCTGCTATTAAGCAAAGGATTGCGTCGCTTTGCGCTGATAGGCGGCTCGATGGATTACTATGTCAACCAAAGCCGATTCGAAGGCTATCAGCTGGCATTTGACAACATCAAAGATGCCATAAGCAAAACATACTTGGATGTAACAAAGGAGCTGCAGATCGTGAATGCTGTGGACAATGCGCTCAGCGACGGTGTGGATTGCATTGTCTGCATGGACGATTATATTTGCTCAAGAGTCATCGCGCGGCTTGCTGAGCGATCCATACGGGTTCCGGATGATGTTTCGGTTGCCACATTCTATAGCAGCATGCTGCTGGAAAACAACAATCCATTAATAACCGGTCTTGAGTTTGATGCGGTTAAGCTTGGCGGCATCGCGTGTCAGATGCTGATAGACAAGCTTGCAGGTGAGCAGGTTGAAGATTACCTGAGCGCTGATTATCGCCTGCTAATGGGCAACTCAACAAAATAGTGTAAAAAACAATACAATCGCTGCGTACAACTGCGCACCATTATTGTATAAGCTTTGCTTAATCAATGCATATCATAGATCTTCCAATAATAGCGGCAACCTTTGAGAATCCATCCGGTGCTTATTTCGCATACAATTTGGATGATTGACATAGATAAAATATGATGCTATAGTATAGAGAACAACCGGTTGCGCATAATGGCGCAGAACTTTAGGACAATCCGGCAAAATCGGTAAGCAATACAGTTCATTTTATTTTGTTTATACACACGCAGAGCATGCCGTACAACGATATGTTGTCAGCATCTGATGGTATAAGCGTTCACAGAAATAGGCATTTGCATGAAAGGAATGAGGCATGAGCAAACTCATATTGAATCTGGTGCACAGGCCCGAAATGGTGCCCGAATACGCAGAAAAAGTAACGGGACACGGCATGGCGGAAGATATCACGCGCACATCACTCTTAACAGAAAGCCTTGATATTTTTAAAACGCAGCAGCAGCTTGCGCATCAGAATGGACTCAAAACGACGATTCAAATGACATATGCCAGCCTTTTCAACGAAGAAGCGGTCAGCATTGCAAAAGAGCATCATCAAGAATTCGGAGACGAGATAGGCCTTACGCTTCTTGGACTTCCATGCAAAGAGTTTCGTGACAAGTATCAGACAAAGGAATTTTGTATCTGGATGTTCTCCATGGAGGACAAAAAGGCGATCGTGCAGGATGTTTTTGAAAAGTTCTTTGATTGCTTCGGTTTCTATCCGGAATCGACCGGCTCTTACTACATGGATGCCGAGCTGATCAACCACATTAAGGCGGCTTACCCTTCCGTCAAATGCGCCGTGGCCACCTGCTGGGAGGAGGGTCCCAAAGCCTATCACACCTGCAACAACAGCTGGTATACATTTTTGGACGGCGGCCCTTGGGCACCGTGGATACCGTCTAAGGCCAATACGCACGCACCAGCCGCAAACGAAGAAGAGGACAGCGGCATCGTTGCGATTCCGCATCTGAGCCGCGATTTGATTGCTTGCTTTGACGGCAACGGCTCCAATTTCGGCACGCATCCTCAGAATGTTCTTCGCGGCATGATATATAAAGACAACCAATATCCTTATCTCTATAATCTGATAGACCAATTCCGCTATCAAGCCAAATTCAATGATGGATATGCGTATAATATGATGTTTGTCGGCCCAGGATGGATGAACAAAATGGGCAGATGGGAAGCGCCATATGAGCTGCTGTATCAATCCTATTCGGACGGCTGCGCCTATTATGGCAAGCTCAAAAAGGAGGGCAAGCTGACAGACATGACGATGAGCGAGTTTGCCGACCATTACCGGAATAAGAAAACCTATACCGAACCGGAATGCGCATTGTGGCGTGATATTCTTTATGGCAGCACGAAGCAGGTTTTTTGGTATTGTGATCCGTATTTGCGTGCCTGTGTCAACATGGATGAGGGCGGCGCGATCATTGATCTTCGGCCATATGTGGCGAAGCTTAAAAGGCCGGTTGGCATCGGCACAAAGCATATACAGGATGCGAGTTACCCGTATCTGGTTCAGGAAAAATACCGTGCCGGCTATTTCACCCACTATGCCGGAGAAGGGACGGTTCGCAGCGCCAAAATCATTCACAATGGAGAAGAAGTCGATTTGTGTTTGTGCCGCACAAAAGCGCGTTTTTCGAGAGAAAGCAATCGCCGTATGCTGACGCTTGATCCTGTGGATATCGAATTTTCCAACTTAACAATCAAGCTTCAAACGATCATAACGTTTGAAGAAGGCAGCGGCCGGATACAGTTCTGCCGCAGAATGCTTGAAATGAGCGACCCAGCTGCCGAAGTATCGATAGATGAATACATCGTTGCCTGCTATGGCACCACAGAGTATGCGGAAGATATGTCGGCTTTGACGCTGCTGATGGGCAAGGATGACAAACGCATTGAACTGCCGTATGAATACAAATGCAGAGAGAAAACAATGGACTGTGCCGACTATACGGCGTGTGTGCTGCCGCCGATTGACACCCGTATATCGATGACATGTGAAGGCGCGGATAAGCAGGGCTATTTCAAGGAAGGGTATCCGTTCAGTCCGATGTTCACGCTTGGTTATAAAGGGAAATTGCGCAAAGAGGAGGTTTTCACAACATGGCTCAATCTTCAAAAAATGGACTGAATTACAGATGCCCGTCCTGTTTTATGCGTGATTTGGACATTGATATGTTCTATGATAAGGGCAAGCAGGAATACTATTGTCTGCGCTGCCAGTATACCGGCGCTGAAGCTGATGTTCTAGAAAAGAATGAAATGATACGTTTCCGTTACCGCGATTTGATGAAGCGGTTCGGCGAGAACGACTTTGAGAGCTTTTGATATGCGGATGTCTGTTTGAAAGGATGGGGGTGATTGGGTGAAGAGATGGTATACGGGAATGGATATTTCTTCGCTGGATGAAGTGAACAGCTATGGCGGCCGATTCTTTGACAACGGCATAGAAAAAGATTGTCTTGAGATACTGCGCGGCTACGGCACCAATCTGATCCGTCTGCGGCTATGGAATGATCCGTACGCACAAACGGGTGAACCGTACGGCGGTGGCACCAACGATTTGGACTGTACCATTCGACTGGCGCGGCGAGCGGCTGCGTTGGGCATGGATTGGCTGCTTGATTTTCACTATTCAGACTTTTGGGCAGACCCGGGAAAGCAGTTTTTACCCAAAGCATGGCGCGGCATGAGCGGAGCGGCGCTTGAAAATGCGGTGTTTGCGTATACAAAAGAGACACTGATGCGTTTGCAAGAAGCGAACCTGCTGCCGCAGATGGTTGCCGTTGGCAATGAAATCACAAACGGGCTGCTTTGGCCGTATGGACAAAAACCAGCCTATCAGCAGATTGCGCGGCTCGTGAGCGCGGGTATTCGGGCGGTGAGGCAGATCGGCGAGTATATCGTCGTTATGCTTCATCTGGATAACGGCGGACGGAACGATCTTTACCGCGATTGGTTTGACAGCTATCACGCAAACGGTGGAGAGGACTATGATTGCATCGGTTTGAGCTACTATCCGTTTTGGCACGGCACGCTGGATGATCTGCGGTACAACATGAACGATTTGGCGCAGCGTTATGGCAAGCCATTGATCGTGGCGGAAACCAGCATGGGCTTTTCGCTGGAAGACTATCGCAGTGCAGAAGAGATTGATGCCGGTTTTGGCCGCGGTATGGCGGCGACGCCCAAGCTGGCGCAGAAGGTGCCGTTTCCGATGACGCCGGACGGACAGAAGAATTATCTTCATGCGCTGATGGCATGCATAGACGGCGTGCCCGGGCAACTCGGGAGAGGATTCATTTACTGGGAACCGGCATGGCTTCCGGTTAAGGGCACAAGCTGGTCAACGAAAGCGGGCTGTGATTACATTCAGGAAGCTGGATTCGGCGGCAATGAGTGGGCCAACCAGGCGCTGTTTGACTATCAAGGCCATGCGCTGCCTTCGCTCAAAGCCATACGGGATTTTGCGCACACACGTGTATAGTGCATTTGGGTATCGAATGGCGATAGGAGCGATTGATTGATTCATCAAAGAGGTTAAGTCAATGGCACAATGCATAGAGCTTTTGGATTCTATTGAAAAACTGCATCAGGCCATTAGAAGCGCTGCGAGAGAAAGCATCAGAACACAAGCCGAAACGATCGCGCAAGTGATGGGCAGCGGCAATGGTGATGTTTCATATGGCATTGACATCGTATGCGAGCGCATCATTGGCCAATGGTTTGCGGATAACCCGCCAAAGGGCGGCGCGGTTGTGGTTTGCGAAGGGCTTGGCGAGCGCGTATACCCCAGCACGCTGAGTGATAGAGATGCCATGTGGCGTATTCTCATTGATCCATTGGACGGAACGCGCCATATCATGTATGACAACCGATCTGCTTGGATACTGACAGGCATCGCTTATAACAAGGGCACACAAACGACACTCGACGATATCGTCGCTGCGATACAAACCGAGGTGCCGGTTATATTGCAGGATAAAGGCGTTGTGCTCAGGGCAGTCAAGCAGCAGGGCGCGCGCTTAAAGGTATATGATCTGCGTACCAAGAACGAAGTGGAAACCCACATGTCACTCACGCCAAGCAGCGCGACAACGCTTAAAGACGGCTTTGCCGTTTTTGTCAATGTGCTCCCGGGTACAAAAGGGATCATATCTGAACTCGAAGAGCGGGTTTTGCATCGTTTATATGGCAGTCCGTCAAATAACAGTGCTCTTGTATTTTCCGAGCAATATATTTCGTCCGCCGGACAGCTGTTCATGCTGATGAGCGGCAAATACCGCATGGTGATTGACATTCGCGCCTTGCTTGAAAACTATCAACTCAGAAGAAACCAGCAATTGCCGTTATGCGCGCACCCTTATGACCTTTCCACAATACGCATAGCCACAGAAAGCGGATGTATCATCAAAAATGCGTATGGAAATGTGTTGGATGTGCCGATGGATCTGCACACGAACTGTTCGTGGGTCGGATATGCCAATGATACCATCTATAAGCACATACATCCCATTTTGCTTGAAGAGCTGCAGGCCTTGTCAATCATATAGTAGGGCGTGCGCGCAGTTTGGTATGAGCCATCAATGGCCAGGAGTGAGAATAAAATGCAATAAGTATTGGAGTATTGACAAACAAAAGAATGCATGGTATCATGAATTGCGCAAACGGTTGCGCAAATACACATCAAGACCATCAGTGAGAGAGCGCATTGCCTAAGTATGCATTCTCTGAACAGCCAAGGCCGTGCAGCATGATTGCCATAGTATAGAATGTTGATCGATATGGGTTCGACAGATGACGATACCATAATGCAGGATCTGAGGCGATGATTCTATTTTCATCTGAAAACTCATATACTTTACACAAATAGGACTGGACATAGGAATCGTATCAAGGCTGTGTTTTCACGGCAGCGCTCTGCCGACCGCATATATGCAGTGTATCGCTTTTGGTGCTGATGCCGAACACAGCGCGATGCAGCTGATAACCTCACGCACATGATATCAAATGTGCGCAGTATGCTTCTTAACGAGAACAGATGATAAAGACCGAAAAACAACCAGCCAGCCGGCCGGTACGATATCGCATACGGGTGAGTCGCACAGATACTGTATGCGAAAAAACAATGTGCGGAGAAAGGAAGCATAGAATGAAAAAGATATTGGCGATTTTGATGGCAGCTATATTGGCAGTGGCAGTTATTGGCTGTCAGGCAAGCGAGCCGGGCACCACCGATGATCCCCCTATAACTGAGCCTTCAGCAGAACCCAAACCCGATGTGACAGAAGATAAGATTGAGCTTGTTGTATGGGAGTCGGTAGACGGTCCTGATCAGTGGATTATCGAGGCGGGCAAGAAATTTACCGAGACGTACCCCAACATCACAATCAAATTCGTGAACGTGGAGCTTGGAGACTCATCAAGCCAGATCATGCTTGATGGACCGGCAGGCATTGGGCCGGATCTGTTTGCGGCACCGCACGACAGACTTGGCGAACTGGTGGTCGGCGGACATATCATGCCGACTGTTGATGCGGATAAGGTGGCGGGCGATGTGCTGGGCGCGTGCTCATCGGCGCTGACGTATGATGGCACAATGTACGGTTACCCCACTTCAGCAGAAACGTATGCGCTTTTCTACAACAAGGCGCTGATCAGCGATAATGAAGTGCCAAAAACATGGGACGATCTTGTGGCATGGGTGCAAGCATTCAACGCTGAGAATTCCGATAAACACGGCTTTATAATGGATGTGAGCAATATATACTACAGCATACTGTTTACGACGAAGAACGGCAACAGACTTTTTGGACCAAGCGGCACAGACACGAGTTCCTCTTACCTGAACACGGCGGACGCGGTTGCGGGCATGGAGCAGTTCCAGGCGCTTCGCAGCATACTGCCCTTCCCGGCTGCTGATTTGCCAACAAGCATGACTGACGGTGCTTTTGCGGCCGGTAATGCGGCCATGTACATCACGGGCCCGTGGAACGTTGCGAATTTCAGAGGCAGCGGCATTGATTTTGGTGTTGCCACGATACCCGCTCTTGCCGGAGAATCGACACCGGCAGCCACATTCTCGGGTACACGCGGCATGTTTGTGTCGGCATACTCAAAATACCCGCAAGAAGCAGCGCTGTTTGCCAGCTACCTGATTTCCAACGAAGCGCAGATGCTCAGATACCAGATCACAGGTGCACTGCCTTCTGTGGATATACCGGTTGACGATGAAGCTTCGCTTGGGTTTATTGCGCAGCTCGATTATGCTTTCCCAATGCCCTCAGTGCCCCAGATGTCAGCTTTCTGGGAGTCCGGTAATGCGGCCTCGTCCAACATCTGGGACGGCGCGGATGTGCAGGCAGAACTCAACATGTTTGAACAGGCAATCATGGCCTACGTCGGATAGCAATGGCCTGCGGGGGATGCGCGCTCAAATCGCGCATTCCCCATTCCCGTGCAATTAAGGGCAGCAATGCGTCTGCATCATCGCTTAAGCATTTCACATGAAATTATGATATCATGTTGACAGGGGAAAAAGAAAATGATTTTGTCTGCCTTATCAATCTCTGCTGACGGCTCATCAAAACGAAAAGTATTCTGGACATCGCTGTTGTTTATGGGCCTCTCGCACATACTGTATTTTAAACAATACATTAAAGGGGCGCTTTTTGCTCTTATAGAGATTTTTGTACTGATCAACATTCCAAAAATTGTGGACGGCATACGGGGCTTTATCACGCTT
>OBJA01001568.1_pt1 | contig 15247 bp, 15 predicted proteins | sample 1519751 | NCBI WGS metagenome assembly OBJA01 (sample SAMEA3881238, study PRJEB22517) | soil metagenome | biome: lake sediment; feature: soda lake sediment; material: sediment, water from around vicinity | place: India | collected 2013-12-23 | depth 3 m | reverse complement strand
AACACGGTGGCGGTGCCGCCCAGCAGCGCGATCAGCACGAACAGCAGCTCGCCGAGGAAAAAGCCAAGCAGGTCCTGCATGAAGCCAAGCAGCAGGCCGCGGAGATCGTCGCCCAGGCGCAGAAACGCGCCAACGAGATCGTCGAGGCCTCGAAGGATACCGCCCGCGTCGAAGGCGAGCGTATCAAGGCGTCAGCGCAGTCCGAGATCGAGCAGGAAGTCCACCGTGCGCGCGAAGAACTGCGCAAGCAGGTGGGTGCCATCGCAGTCGTCGGGGCCGAGCGTATCCTGAAGAAGGAAATCGATCCCAAGGCCCACGACCAGGTGATTCAGGACCTGGTGGCACAGATCTAGGTGATTCCATATGTCTGAACTCACCACGCTTGCTCGGCCTTACGCCAAGGCGGTCTTCGAAGTGGCGCAGGGCGCCGGTGACCTGGCCCGCTGGTCCGACCAGCTGGGCTTCATGGCCGCCGTCGTCCACGACCCCACCATGAAGGCCTTCCTGGACAGTCCGAAGCTCACCCGCGAAGCCGCAGCCGATACCGTCATCGGTGTCTGCGAAGGCCGCATCGACGACCAGGGTAAGAACTTCGTTCGCTTGCTGGCCGAGAACGGCCGCCTGACCCTGCTCCCCGAGATCGCCGCCATCTATGAAGTGATGCGCGCCGAAGCGGAAGGCAAGGTGGAGGCGCTGGTCGTCTCCGCGCAGCCCGTCAGCGATGCGCAGAAGTCCGCCATTGCCCAGTCCCTCGCCAAGCGCCTCGGGCGCGAGGTGGAGCTGGTCTGCGAGGTGGACGAGAGTCTCATCGGCGGTGCCGTGATCCGAGCGGGCGACCTGGTCATCGATGGTTCAGTGCGCGGGCGTCTGGAACGCATGGCCGCCAACCTGAGCCGCTAAGAGGATTTATCCAATGCAACTCAATCCGACCGAAATCAGTGAACTGATCAAGAAGCGCATCGCCAGTTACGATGCGGCGGCACAGGCGCGCACCGAAGGTACCGTGGTGAGCCTCTCCGATGGCATCGTGCGTCTGCACGGCCTGGCCGACGTGATGCAGGGTGAGATGATCGAATTCCCCGGCAACACCTACGGCCTGGCGCTCAACCTGGAGCGCGACTCCGTGGGCGCGGTGGTGCTGGGTGACTACAAGCACATCAAGGAAGGCGACACGGCGCGCTGCACCGGCCGCATCCTGGAAGTGCCCGTGGGCGAGGCCCTGCTGGGCCGCGTGGTGAACTCCCTGGGCATGGCAGTGGACGGCAAGGGTGCCATCGATACCAGCCTGACTTCCCCCATCGAGAAGATCGCCCCCGGCGTGATCGAGCGTCAGTCGGTGGACCAGCCGGTACAGACCGGTCTGAAGGCCATCGACGCCATGGTGCCGATCGGCCGCGGCCAGCGTGAGCTGATCATCGGCGACCGCCAGACCGGCAAGACCGCCGTGGCCGTGGACGCCATCATCAACCAGAAGGGCACCGGCGTGAAGTGCATCTACGTGGCGGTGGGCCAGAAGGCCTCCTCCATCGCCAACGTGGTGACCAAGCTGGAACAGCACGGCGCGCTGGAGCACACCATCATCGTGGCGGCCACCGCCTCCGAATCCGCGGCCATGCAGTTCATCGCCCCCTACGCCGGTTGCGCCATGGGCGAGTACTTCCGTGACCGCGGCGAAGACGCGCTGATCATCTACGACGACCTGACCAAGCAGGCCTGGGCCTATCGCCAGGTATCCCTGCTGCTGCGTCGCCCGCCGGGCCGCGAAGCCTACCCCGGTGACGTGTTCTACCTGCACTCCCGCCTGCTGGAGCGTGCCGCGCGTGTCAACGCCGAGTACGTGGAGAAGTTCACCAACGGTGAGGTGAAGGGTAAGACCGGTTCGCTGACGGCGCTGCCGATCATCGAGACCCAGGCCGGTGACGTATCGGCCTTCGTGCCCACCAACGTCATCTCCATCACCGACGGGCAGATCTTCCTGGAGTCCGACCTGTTCAACGCCGGTATCCGTCCCGCCATCAACGCGGGCCTGTCGGTATCGCGCGTCGGTGGCGCGGCCCAGACCAAGATCATCAAGAAGCTCGGCGGCGGTGTGCGCCTGGCCCTGGCCCAGTACCGTGAACTGGCGGCCTTCGCCCAGTTCGCCTCGGACCTGGACGAGACCACCCGCAAGCAGCTGGAACGCGGCCAGCGCGTGACGGAACTGATGAAGCAGAAGCAGTACGCCCCGCTGTCCACCGCGGAAATGGCCCTGTCCCTGTTCGCGGCCAACGAAGGTTTCCTCGACGACGTGGAGATCAAGAAGGTGGTGGATTTCGAGGCGGCGCTGCATGCCCATGCCAATTCACACTTCGGCGACCTGGTGAGCAAGATCAACGAAACGGCCGATTACAACGACGAGATCGAGGCGGGACTGCGCAAGGCACTGGAAGACTTCAAGGCCAAGGGCGCCTGGTAATCGGACCAGGAACGGGATGCGCAGCCGCGCGTCCCGGAATCCGGCGAGTGAGAGCGAAAGATTATGGCGGTCGGTAAAGAGATACGCACCAAGATCAAGAGCATCCAGAATACGCGCAAGATCACCAAGGCCATGGAAATGGTGGCGGCGAGCAAGATGCGCAAGGCGCAGGAACGCATGGCGGCCACCCGCCCCTATGCCGAAAAGATGCGCAATGTGATCGCTCACCTGTACCAGGCGAACCCCGAGTACAAGCATCCCTACCTCATGGAGCGGGAGGTGAAGCGGGTGGGCGTGATCCTGATCAGCAGCGACCGCGGCCTGTGTGGTGGCCTGAACATCAACCTGTTCAAGAAGCTGCTGGCCGGCATGAAGGAGTGGAACGACGCGGGCTGGGAGACGGACCTGGCCGTGTTCGGTTCCAAGGGCAACCAGTTCTTCAAGCGCATCGGTGGTCGTATCGTGGCGCAGACCACCCACCTGGGTGACGCCCCCGGCCTGAACGACCTGATCGGCACCGTGAAGGTGATGCTGGACGCCTATGACGAGGGACGGATCGATCGCCTGTATGTCTGCTACAACGATTTCGTCAACACCATGACCCAGCAGCCGACCCTCACCCAGCTGTTGCCGATCCCGCCCGCCGAGGAAAAGGCACTGCAGCATCACTGGGACTACATCTACGAGCCGGATTCCAAGGCGGTGCTGGACGGCCTGCTGATGCGCTACATCGAGTCGCTGGTGTACCAGGGCATGGTGGAGAACCAGGCCTGCGAGCAGGCGGCGCGCATGGTGGCCATGAAGGCCGCCTCCGACAACGCCGGCAACCTGATCGACGAGCTGCAGCTGGTCTACAACAAGGCCCGCCAGGCGGCGATCACCCAGGAGATTTCCGAAATCGTAAGCGGCGCGGCGGCGGTATAGTTTTTTCAAGGGGTCAGAGTACTTGATCCCAGAGAGCAGGAATTCGAAGAGGGGCGGGTAAGATCAAGTACTCTGACCCCTTGAAACAGGTACAGGATTATTCGTAGGTTCGTGAGCCATGCAGTTGGACATGTTTTCCCAGGCAGGCGCAGAGCCCGGACCGCAAGATTCAGAAAGTAAAGAGGATTACACCATGAGCACGGGTAATATCGTTGAAATCATCGGCGCCGTGGTTGACGTGGAGTTCCCCCGCGAATCGGTACCCAAGGTATACGATGCACTGCGGGTGGATGAAGCCAACCTGGTCCTGGAAGTGGAGCAGCAGCTGGGTGACGGCGTGGTGCGAACCATCGCCATGGGCACCACCGACGGCCTGAAGCGCGGCCTGGGCGTGACCAACACCGGCGCACCCATCACCGTGCCCGTGGGTACCGCCACCCTGGGCCGTGTCATGGACGTGCTGGGCAACCCGGTGGACGAGGCCGGCCCCGTCAACGCCGAGAAGTCCCTGCCCATCCACCGTGCACCGCCCGCCTACGCGGACCAGGCCGCCAGCGTGGAGATCCTCGAAACCGGCATCAAGGTCATCGACCTGATCATGCCCATCGCCAAGGGCGGCAAGATCGGCCTGTTCGGCGGCGCCGGCGTGGGCAAGACCGTTACCCTGATGGAGCTGATCCGCAACATCGCCGTGGAGCACTCGGGCTACTCGGTGTTCGCGGGCGTGGGCGAGCGTACCCGTGAAGGGAACGACTTCTACCACGAAATGCGCGAAGGCGGCGTACTCGACAAGGTGGCCCTGGTGTACGGCCAGATGAACGAGCCGCCGGGCAACCGCTTGCGCGTGGCGCTCACCGGCCTGACCATGGCCGAGAACTTCCGTGACGAAGGCCGTGACGTGCTGATGTTCATCGACAACATCTACCGTTACACCCTGGCCGGCACCGAGGTGTCCGCACTGCTGGGCCGCATGCCCTCCGCGGTGGGCTACCAGCCGACCCTGGCCGAGGAAATGGGCGTGCTGCAGGAGCGCATCACCTCCACCAAGACCGGTTCCATCACCTCCTTCCAGGCCGTGTACGTACCCGCGGATGACTTGACCGACCCGTCGCCCGCCACCACCTTCGCCCACCTGGACGCCACCCTGGTACTGTCGCGCCAGATCGCCGAGCTGGGCATCTACCCCGCCGTGGATCCGCTCGACTCCACCTCCCGCCAGCTCGACCCGCTGGTGGTGGGCAGCGAGCACTACGAGACCGCCCGCGCCGTGCAGGGTACCCTGCAGCGCTACAAGGAACTGCGCGACATCATCGCAATCCTGGGCATGGACGAACTGTCCGAGGAAGACAAGCAGGTGGTGGGCCGCGCGCGCCGCATCCAGCGTTTCCTGTCCCAGCCTTTCTTCGTGGCGGAAGTGTTCACCGGCGCCCCAGGCAAGTACGTGTCCCTGAAGGACACCATTGCCGCCTTCAAGGGCATCGTCAACGGCGAATACGATCACCTGCCGGAGCAGGCCTTCTACATGGTCGGCACCATCGACGAGGCCGTCGAGAAGGCGAAGAACCTCTAAACGGAGTACAGTATGGCCATGACAATGCACGTGGACATCGTCAGCGCCGAGGCCGAGATCTTCTCCGGCACCGCGACCATGGTGTTCGCACCGGCTGAAATGGGCGAGCTGGGCATCGCGCCCCGCCACACCCAGTTGCTCACCCGGCTCAAGCCGGGCGAGGTGCGGGTGCGGGACGACAAGGGCGAGGAGCAGAGCTTCTATGTATCCGGCGGCATCCTCGAGGTGCAGCCCCACGTGGTGACGGTCCTCTCCGACACCGCCCTGCGCGCCAAGGATCTCGACGAAGCGGCGGCCCTGCAGGCCAAGGAGCAGGCGGAAAAGCTGCTCGCCGACAACCAGTCCGACATCGACTACGCCAAGGCCCAGCTGGAACTGGCCGAGGCTGTGGCCCAGTTGCGCGCCATCCAGCATCTGCGCGACAAGACGGGGCGCTGATGCCAGGTGGCATTGGCAGCTGCCTGGAACCCCTGGTAATTTCGTCATGCCGGCAAATTCCGGTATGACGAAAACTGAAAGGATCAGAGGCTGTTCTTATGTCTGACGCTGTGGTGAGCAAGCACAAGGTGGTTTCCATCGTCTACCAGATTCGCGATGAAGCCGGCGACATCATGGAGCAGATCGATTATCCCGTCAGTTACGTACACGGCGGGCCGAGTGACCTGATCGAGAAAGTGGAAACCGCCCTGGAAGGCGCCGCGGTGGGCGACAGCGTCGAGGTGGTGCTGGAACCCGACGAGGCCTTCGGCGAGCACGATCCCGCCCTCACCTTCACCGACGACCTGGAAAACGTCCCGCCCCAGTTCCGTCACGTGGGTGCCGAGGTGGAAATGCAGAACGACGAGGGCGATTCGCGTACCTTCGTCGTGTCCAAGATCGAAAACGGCAAGCTGACCGTGGACGGCAACCACCCCATGGCCGGCAAGCGGGTCACCTTCATCGTCACGGTGAAGGAGATTCGTGACGCCACCGACGCGGAAATCAAGCAGGGCGTTACGCCCATGGCCCAGCCGGTGCTGCACTAGGCCTCCCGACGACCCCGTCATTCCCCCGAAGGCGCTATCCCGTCATTCCCGCGAAGGCGCTATCCCGTCATTCCCGCGAAGGCGGGAATCCATGGTTCTGAAAGCGCTGGATGATTCGCTGCGCTTACCCTTCGGGTCGCCCCTGCGGGCGTTCAACGCGCTCTTGTCCCGCCTTCGCGGGAATGACGGTTGCCTTATAAATCAACCCCACTCCCCGATTCGGCCTGCCCTCTCCCCATGCTATGATTCGCCCACAGGCTGAAGCTTGCGGGCTGGCCGCCGCTAGTACCGAAAAATACAAAACGTTGGGGGCCCGGGATGGGCATGGAAATCATCATTCTCGCCGCCGGCCAGGGTACGCGCATGCGTTCCGCCCTGCCCAAGGTGCTGCACCCCCTGGGGGGCGCGCCACTCCTGCAGCATGTCATCGATACCGCGCGCGGCCTGCGGGCCGATGCCATCCACGTGGTCTATGGCCACGGCGGGGAGCAGGTGCGCGACGCCCTGGCCGACGCCCCGGTCCGCTGGGTGGAGCAGGCCGAGCAGCTGGGCACCGGCCATGCCGTGGCCCAGGCCCTGCCGGCCATCGCCGACGGGCAGACGGTGCTGATCCTCTATGGGGACGTCCCCCTGATCGGGGCCGATACCCTGGCGGCCCTGGCCGCGCCGGCCGAGGCCGGCGACCTTGGCCTGCTCACCGCCATCCTCGACAACCCCTTCGGCTATGGCCGCATCCTGCGCGACGACACCGGGCGGGTCACCGGTATCGTGGAGGAAAAGGATGCCAGCGAGGCGCAACGCCAGGTACGGGAGGTCAACACCGGTTTCCTGGCCGCCAACGCCGGCCGCCTCAGGCAGTGGGTGGCACTGCTCGGCACCGGCAATGCCCAGGGCGAGTACTACCTCACCGATGTGATCGGCCTGGCCGCCGCGGCCGGTGTGCCCATCCATACCCGGCAACCCGCCTCCCTGTTCGAGGTGCTGGGGGTGAACGACCGGGTGCAGCTCGCCGCGCTGGAGCGTCACTACCAGTTCCAGCAGGCCGAGGCCCTGATGCGCGGTGGCGTGACGGTGCGCGATCCCTCCCGCCTCGACGTGCGCGGCCGACTGACCATGGGCCGTGACGGCATGGTGGATGTGAACGTCGTAATCGAGGGCGAGGTGAGCATCGGCGAGCGCGTGAGCATCGGTCCCAATTGCGTGATCCGCGACAGCCACATCGGCGACGATGTGGTGATTCTCGCCAATTGCGTCATCGAGGAGGCGGAGATCGGCGCCGCCGGCCGCATCGGCCCCTTCGCACGCCTGCGCCCGGAAACGAAACTCTCCGAACAGGTGCATGTGGGCAACTTCGTCGAGATCAAGAAATCCGAGGTGGCCCGGGGCTCCAAGATCAACCACCTGAGCTACGTGGGCGACACCAGCATCGGCAGCCGGGTGAACATTGGCGCCGGCACCATCACCTGCAATTATGACGGGGCCAACAAGCACCGCACGGTGATCGGGGACGACGTCTTCATCGGCTCCGACACCCAGCTGGTGGCGCCGGTGACCGTAGGCGACGGCGCCACCATCGGCGCCGGCTCCACCATCACCCGCGACGCGCCACCCAACGAACTGACCCTGAGCCGCGTGAAGCAGGAAACCCGCAAGGGCTGGAAACGGCCGGTGAAGAAGAAATAGCTTGAACCGTCAAGATGCCAAGAAATGCCGATGAAACCTTTAAGGCGCCAAGCACGCCAAGGACGCCAAGATATATGTAGTATGGAATGGCTGGTTTCACCTTGCTGGTGCATGGCGATATCCGATCAGCAGATGTCATCCTGCTTTTCCAAGAAAATTTTCTTGGCGATCTTGGCGTCCTTGGCGTCTTGGCGATTAACAAGGTTTTCTTGGCGTTTTGGCGGTTAAACAAACCAACATATAAAGGCAAACAAACCATGTGTGGCATCGTAGGCGCGATCGCGCAACGGGACGTGGCACCGATACTGCTGGAAGGCCTGCGGCGGCTGGAGTACCGCGGCTATGACTCCGCCGGCCTGGCCATTCGTGACGACGCCGGCAAGCTGCAGCGCATCCGTTCCGTGGGCAAGGTGGCGGAGCTGCAGGGGCGCCTGGACCAGGCACCCGTCGACGGTCACCTCGGCATTGCCCACACGCGCTGGGCCACCCACGGCATCCCCGCTGAACGCAACGCCCACCCGCACATGAGCGGCGAGACCGTCGCCATCGTCCACAACGGCATCATCGAGAACCACGGCGAGCTACGCGAGCGCCTCAGTGCCCAGGGTTTTCACTTCAGCTCGGAGACGGACACGGAAGTGATCGCGCACCTGCTGGCCAGCATCCTCGCCAGCGAGCCGGACCTGCTCAACGCCGTCCGCAGCGCCCTTCGCGAACTGGTGGGTGCCTACGCCCTGGCGGTGATCCATCCCGACGAGCCCGACCGCATGGTGGTGGCGCGGGCCGGCAGCCCGCTGGTGGTGGGCATCGGCGTGGGCGAGAACTTCATCGCCTCCGATGTGTTCGCCCTGCTGCCGGTGACCCAGCGCTTCCTGTTCCTGGAGGAGGGTGACGTGGCCGAGATCCGCCGCGATACCGTGCGGGTGTATGACGTCGAGGGACAGCCCGCGGAACGCGCCGTCACCGAGTCCAGCCTGAGCGCCCATACCGCCGACAAGGGCCCCTACCGCCACTACATGCTCAAGGAGATCTTCGAGCAGCCGGCGGTGATCGCCGAGACCCTGGAAGGCCGCATCTACAAGGGGCGGTTGCTGGAGGAGAGCTTCGGCGTCGACGCCAAGGCGCTGTTTGACAAGACCCGCGGCGTGCACATCATCGCCTGCGGCACCAGCTACCACGCGGGCCTGGTGGCGCGCTACTGGCTGGAGGAGATCGGCATCCCCTGCAACGTGGAGGTGGCCAGCGAATACCGCTACCGCAAGGTGGTGGTGCCGGAGGGTACCCTGTTCGTGTCCATCACCCAGTCCGGCGAGACCGCCGATACCCTCGCAGCGCTGCGCTTCGCCAAGAAGGCCGGCTACATCGGCAGCCTGGTGGTGTGCAATGTGCCGGAAAGCTCCCTGGTGCGCGAGTCCGATGTGGCACTCATGACCCGCGCCGGCCCCGAGATCGGCGTCGCCTCCACCAAGGCCTTCACCACCCAGCTGGTGGCACTGCGCCTGCTGACCCTGGCCCTGGCGCGCCGCGGCGGCATGAGCGTGGAACGGGAAAAGGAACTGGTGGACGAGCTGCACGCCCTGCCGCGCCAGGTGGAGGTGGTGCTGGAGCTGAGCGAGGCCATCAAGGAGATGGCGCAGGCCTTCGCCGACAAGGACAACGCCCTGTTCCTGGGGCGCGGCCCCTTCTACCCGATCGCCCTCGAAGGCGCGCTCAAGCTCAAGGAGATCTCCTACATCCACGCCGAGGCCTACCCCGCCGGCGAGCTCAAGCACGGCCCGCTGGCCCTGGTGGACGAGAAGATGCCCGTGGTCTGCGCCCTGCCCGACGATCCCTTGCTGGAAAAGGTGCTGTCCAACCTGCAGGAGGTGCGCGCCCGTGGCGGCGAGCTGTTCCTGTTCAGCGACCAGAAGGTGCGCATCGGCCTCGACCGCTTCCAGAACCTCACCCTGGCGGACATCTGTCCGACCACGGCGTCCATCGTCTACACCATCCCCCTGCAGCTGCTGGCCTATCATGTGGCCGTACTGAAGGGCACCGACGTGGATCAGCCGCGCAACCTCGCGAAATCCGTTACGGTGGAATAAATACGCCGCTACGGCAGCGATGCCTTTATCGGCGTCCGTAGTAGATCGTTCATGAATAGTTCAGGCTAGGGGATTCCGGCCAAGCCCTCGACCCGCCCGCCCTGGATCATACCCTCGGACCTGAGACGTGAACGAAGGCCCTGCGAAGCAGGCAGACCATTTCCCACCCGGCCTCGTCGCAATCCCGCCCGAAACATACGATTCCGTCGACATGGCCGCCCATGGCCAGGCTGCCGTGTCCGCCAAAGCGCCGGGCCTGGCAGAGACGCGCCATGCTGCGGGCCATCTCCGGCGTGCCGTAGGCGATATCCTCCGGCGTGCTTGCCAGGCCAAGGGCTTCGCGCAGCCGCCAGATCTCCGGTGCATGACCATGGATGATGCAGCCGATCTCCTGATCCGCATCATAGAGCGCGGCATGGGTGAGGCTCTCCGAGGAGGGTTTTGCGGGACCCTGGGCGCGGATACGGTTGGCCGCGCAATCCCAGTCAATGACCAGGCAATAGTCTTCGGCACCCGGCAGTGGATGATCACCGGTCTGGCTGGCACTGACCACGAAACCCCCACCCGCTACCCGCTGGCTCAGGTTGCCATAGGCCAGGCCACCATAGCGGCTCGGGTCACGCCCCAGCAGGCCCAGCCGGTGCATGATCCGTTGCCAGGCGATCAGTTCAGCCAGCGGCGAACGCTCGAGGGCGTGCCCCGGGGTAAAGTCCAGCTGGTACTTGATGACGCCTTCTTCCATCGGAGGTACTCGCCTGTATCATGGCTCTCATGAATCCGCGGACAGACAGGCCCGTCAGCGGATTCCGGCCTGTAACAGCGTAAGGGGGACTTGCGATGGATATCAAGCTGCTGCTCACCGTATTCACAGTCATATTCCTCGCCGAACTGGGGGACAAGACACAATTGGCGACCCTGCTGTTCGCGGCCGACAAGGAGGTGAGCAGGCTGACGGTGTTCCTGGGTGCGTCGCTGGCGCTGGTGGTCGCTGCCGGCATCGGCGTGTTGGCGGGTGGGCTCGTCTCCCAGTATGTCAGCGAGAAATATCTGAACTACATTGCGGGAATCGGTTTCATCGGCATCGGGATCTGGACCCTGATGAGGGCCTGACCCGCTGTCGATACTTCACGCGACGCTGCGCGCCGATTGCTGCAGCCTTTGGGCCTGGGCCTTCATCAATTCCACGATGGCGTACACACCCAGGTGCCGGTTGGGGGACAGGTGTTCGTCGAGACTCAGACGACTGAACAGCTCGTCCACATCCAGGGCCTCGATCTCCTTGCGGGTGCCGCCGCCGATCAACTGGATGAGCAGGGCCAGCACGCCCTTGATGATGCTGGTGTCACAATCACCATGGAAGCGCGTGCGCTTCGGATCCTCGGGATCGCGGTAGGCACTGATCCAGACCTGGCTCATGCAACCCTTGACCTTGTTGTCCTCGGTCTTCAGCACCTCCGGCATGGGCGGCAGCCGCTCACCCAGTTCGGTGAGATACTGGTAGCGCTGATCCCAGTCATCGAGAAGCTCGAAGATGTCGACGATGTCGTCCAGTTTGCCCATGCTCATGTCCCGGTGGCCTATACGCTGAAGGATTCGCCGCAGCCGCAGGCATCCTTGATATTGGGGTTGTGGAATTCGAAGCCTTGGTTGATGGCGTTGGTGCGCACGTAATCCACCTCGGTGCCGTCCAGCGCCGTCAGGCTGTCGCGGTCCACCACGACCTTGACGCCATGGCTCTCAAAGACCAGGTCGTTCTCGGTTTCCGCGTCGGCGTACTCCACCACGTAGGCGAAGCCGCTGCAGCCGGACTTGCGGGTGCCCAGGCGCAGGCCCAGACCGTGACCACGCTTCTGCAGCATGGCCTCCACGTGATGGGCGGCATTGGGGGTCAGGGTTACAGCCATGGTTCATACCTCATTGCTTGCGTAAATTGATTTAAAGAATCTCTACTCGATTCGTCATGCCCGCGAAGGCGGGCATCCAGGTGTTCGAATTTATGGATTCCCGCCTTCGCGGGAATGACGGATATGGGTGTAGCCAGTGGCTCCTCAATACAGCCCAAGCGAAAGCCTGGCCTCGTCACTGATACGGTCCTGGTCCCAGGGCGGTTCCCATACCAGTTCCACCTTCACGGTGCGGACGCCCTCCACGGCCTGTACGGCCGCTTCCACCTGGCCCGGCAGTATGCCGGCGACCGGGCAGCCGGGGGCGGTGAGGGTCATGGCGATGTCGACCTTGCCATCGGTGTCGATGTCGATGCCGTAGATCAGGCCCAGGTCGTAGATGTTCACCGGGATCTCCGGGTCATAGACCGTACGGATGGCCGCGATGACCCGGTCGCGCAGGGGGGCATCGGACGGCAGGTCCCGGGATTCCGGCGCAGGTTCGACGGGCTCGGGGCTGCGAAAGCGTATGGCTTTTACTTCCATGGTCTTTACTCCAGTGTCCCGGCGGCGGCCTGGATGGTGCCGACCAGGCGTTCCATGGCGTGCTCGCGCAGTCCATCCACCTCGATGGAGTCGATGATCTCCGCGGCAAAGCCCAGGCACAGCATGCGCCGTGCGGTCTCGGCATCGATGCCACGCGAACGCAGGTAAAAGACCTGCTGCGGGTCCAGCTGGCCTACGGTCGTACCGTGGCTGCACTGCACATCATCGGCATGGATCTCCAGCTGCGGCTTGGTGTCCACCTCGGCATCGCGCACCAGCATCAGGTTATCGTTGCGCAACCGGGCATCGCTTTTCTGGGCCTGCTTGTCCACCAGGATGCGGCCGTCGAACACGGCGCGTCCCTTGCCGTGCAGGATGCCCTTGAATTGCTCGCGGCTGGTGCAGCCCGGCACGCTGTGGCGGATGTCCAGGTGAAAGTCGTTCAACTGCCCCTTGCCCACGGTGTACAGGCCGGAGAGGTCGCAATGGGCACCTTCATGCTGGAAGCGCGCCTGGTACTCGGTGCGTGCCCAGCGGGCGCCGAAGGACAGGGTGGTACCCTGGTAATGGCTGTTGCGGTCCTGGGACAGGTAGAGACTGGCCAGGTGCCAGGCGGCTGTACTTTCCTCCTGCAGGCGGTAGTGTTGCAGCCCGGACTGTTCCTGCAGGACCAGTTCGGTGACCTGGTTATGGAAGTACGCGTTGTCATCTGCGCCGACGAAGCGTTCCACCAGGGTCGCGTGCGCACCGGGTTCGAGTACCACCAGGTTGCGTGGCTGGATCAGGCGCGGCGGGTCCTGCTCCAGGTTGAGGTAGACCACCTCGATGGGGCGGTCGAGCCGTACGCCGGCCGCCACCCGCAGCAGCAGGCCATCGTGGATCAGCGCGGTATTGAGCGCGCTGAACAAATGTTCCTCGTGCACCTGCGCATGGTTTACCCAGGTGGACAGCAGCTGCGGGTCCGTACCCAGGGCGGCGCGCAGGCTGCCCAGGGTCACCCCGGCGGGCAGTTCCAGCCCCGTGGCCAGACGCGGAATGCACTGGCCATTGACGAACACCAGGCGGTAGACATCCGCGGCCGGCCCCAGCCAGGGTTCCAGTTCTTCCCCCATCCAGGTGCGTGCCTCGGGAAGCGCCGCCGTGAAATCCTGCTGCAGCAGGCCCTCGATACTGGTGTAGCGCCAGGCCTCCAGCTTGCGATGGGGAATGGGCAGCTCGGCGATGGCCTGGCGTGCCCGGTTGCGGGTCTCCTGCAGCCATGCCGGCTCGGGACCGGATCGTTCGGGTTCCGGCGAGCTGGCCAGGGTGCTGAACCAGTCGCGTGCATGCGCCAGGTTGCTCATGCCGCGGCCTCCTCTTCGATCCAGCCGTAGCCCTTTTCTTCCAGTTCCAGGGCCAGGCCCTTGTCACCGGAACGCAGGATGCGGCCACCCACCAACACGTGCACATGGTCCGGCTGGATGTAGTCGAGGAGGCGCTGGTAGTGGGTGATCAGGATGATGGCGCGGTCCGGCGCGCGCAGGGCGTTGACACCGTCGGCGATGACACGCAGGGCATCGATGTCGAGGCCGGAGTCGGTTTCGTCCAGGATGGCCAGGCGCGGTTCCAGCATGGCCATCTGCAGGATCTCGTTGCGCTTCTTCTCGCCGCCGGAAAAACCCGAGTTGACGCTGCGCTTGAGCAGCTGCTCGTCGAGCTGGAGACGGCGCGCCGCTTCCTTCACCCGCTTCATGAAGGCGACGGCGTCCAGTTCCGCCTCGCCACGGGCGCGGCGGTTGGCGTTCATGGCCTCGCGCATGAACGCCATGTTGTTCACGCCCGGCAGTTCGACGGGGTACTGCATGCCGAGGAAGATGCCAAGGTGGGCGCGCTCCTCGGTGGGCAGGGCCAGCAGGTCCTCGCCCTCGAAGCGCACCTCGCCACCCGTGACCTCGTACCCGTCGCGCCCCGCCAGCACATGGGACAGGGTGCTCTTGCCGGAGCCGTTGGGGCCCATGATGGCGTGCACCTCGCCGGGGGCGACCTCCAGGCTCAGGCCCTGCAGTATGGTCTTGCCGTCGATGCCGGCGTACAGATCCTTGATGAATAGCATGTTGGTACTCCTTGTGAATCAGGTTAGCTGTCGGGCTTGTAGCTCGGATTTCAGTCCGACAGGTTCAGTGGTGGCCAGGGCCGTTGTCGGGCTGAAGCCCGACCTACATGGTGGCCGGCTGCCCCGGGCATCAGCCGACCGCGCCTTCCAGCGTCAGGTTCAGCAGTTTCTGTGCCTCCACGGCGAATTCCATGGGCAGTTCCTTGAACACCTCCTTGCAGAATCCGTTGACGATCAAGGACACGGCGTTCTCCTCCGACAGGCCGCGCTGGCGGCAGTAGAACAGCTGGTCCTCGCTGATCTTCGAGGTGGTGGCCTCGTGCTCGACCTTCGCCGTGGGGTTGCGCACCTCGATGTAGGGGAAGGTGTGCGCCCCGCAGCGGTCGCCGATCAGCAGGGAATCGCACTGGGTATGGTTGCGGGCGTTCTCGGCCCGCTGCGCCATGCGCACCAGCCCGCGGTAGCTGTTCTGGCCCTCGCCGGCGGAGATGCCCTTGGAGACGATGGTGCTGCGCGTGTTGCGGCCGAGGTGGATCATCTTGGTGCCGGTGTCGGCCTGCTGCCGCCCGCGCGTCACCGCCACGGAGTAGAACTCGCCCACGGAGTCGTCGCCGCGCAGGATGCAGCTCGGGTACTTCCAGGTGATGGCGGAGCCCGTCTCCACCTGGGTCCAGGAGATGTGGGCACGGTCGCCGCGGCAGTCGCCGCGCTTGGTGACGAAGTTGTAGATGCCGCCGCGGCCCTGCTCGTCGCCCGGGTACCAGTTCTGCACCGTCGAGTACTTGATGCGGGCGTCCTCCATGGCCACCAGCTCCACCACCGCCGCGTGCAACTGGTTCTCGTCGCGCATGGGCGCGGTGCAGCCCTCCAGGTAGCTCACGTGGCTGCCGGCCTCGGCCACGATCAGGGTGCGCTCGAACTGGCCGGTCCTGGCCTCGTTGATGCGGAAGTAGGTGGACAGCTCCATGGGGCAGCGCACGCCCCT
>OBJA01001567.1_pt1 | contig 15248 bp, 12 predicted proteins | sample 1519751 | NCBI WGS metagenome assembly OBJA01 (sample SAMEA3881238, study PRJEB22517) | soil metagenome | biome: lake sediment; feature: soda lake sediment; material: sediment, water from around vicinity | place: India | collected 2013-12-23 | depth 3 m | reverse complement strand
GTAATTTTCCAATTATTAAAATATGAATCATTAGATATAGAGTTTTGAAGCTCCCGTTTTGATGGCTTTTTCCTGGAGACCGCTCAGTTCTTCGGCTTGCCCCAGATCGGCACAAACCGCAATGACTTCACAATGATAGTTTTCCTTGAGCCAGGGAATCATGATTGAGGTATCGAGACCTCCGGAGTACAGCAAAACGACTTTTTCCATATGTTTATCCTTTATGAGTAATGTTCAAATGTGAGCTTTCAATGCCTTTTCAAATATTCCAAGTGCCTTATCGATCTCTTTTCTGGTAACGATCAATGGAGGCATGAAGCGGATTGTGTTATGTCCTGCTTTTACCAGAAGCAGTTTCTTATCTTTGCATAGAGCTATAACCCCCTGGGGATCCTCTTTAAATTCAACGCCGAGCAGAAGTCCTGATCCACGTACTGCTGTTATAACAGGGTACTTCGTTTGCAGCTCAGAGAGTTTCCTTTTCAGGTATTCACCATTAAGAGTAACGTCTTTGAGAAACTTTTTCTTTCCCACTGCTTTGAGTACTTCAGTGCCCAGGGCGCAGGCCAGGGGATTTCCACCAAAGGTCGTTCCATGATCTCCGGGGTGTATGGCTTCGGCAACCGACTCTTTGCAGATCACAACACCGAGGGGAAGACCGCCACCAACCGGTTTTGCAAGTGTCATTATATCGGGAATTACCCCATGTTGTTGGTAATTCCATAAAGTTCCGGTTCGGCCCATACCGCACTGAATTTCATCGAAAATGAGCGTGATGGCATTTTTATCCGAAAAATCTCTCAGGAACTGGAGAAATTCTGTTGTGGCACTAATGATCCCGCCCTCACCCTGGAGTGGTTCAACGATGATCGCAGCAAACGGGTGTGCTTTAAGGAGCTTTTTGCATCCGGAAATATCGTTGAGTTTGGCATAGTGAAACCCCTGGAGCATCGGTTCAAATCCGGAATGGAACTTCCCCTGTGCAGTTGCACTCAACGCCCCGTAGGTTCTTCCATGGAATCCATCATAAAACGAGAGCACATGAAACTTGTCCGGTGAAACCTGTTTCGCTTTTTTCCGGGCAAATTTTATCGCTGCCTCATTCGCTTCGGTTCCACTGTTGCAAAAAAAGATCCTGTCCCCGAAACTGCTTTTAAGGAGCTGTCGGGCCAAATCGATCTGGGGTTTGGAAAAGTAGAGGTTCGATGTGTGCAGTACCTTTTCCCCCTGTTCCCGTAATGCTTTAAGCAATTGGGGAGATGAATGGCCAAGAGCATTGACTGCAATGCCAGATCCAAAATCAAGAAATGCAGTGTTGTCGGAATCATACAGGTAGACACCTTTGCCCTTTACTACTGGTGCTCCCTCTCTTTTGTAGGTAGGAACAAAGAGCGTATTGTAATCGAATTTTTTCATGTATGTATCCTGGTTATGAATAGATGACGGTTCCGACTGAGTTTGCAGTCGTAAGTTCGTTCCGCAATGTTTCACTATCTTTCCATCCACAAATATGTACTCTTCCTACTCCGCGCTGAACAGCCTCAGCTGCCGATCTGAGTTTGGGAATCATGCCCCCGGTGATGTGTCCCTGTGAAATGAGCTCCTCGATTTCCGAGGTTCTGATCTCTTTGCGTACCTCATCATCGATAAGCACTCCGGGAACATCGGAAACAAAAATGAGGTCGTCGGCTCTAAGACTCATGGCCAGCTCGCTTGCTGCCAGATCTGCATTCACATTATATAAGGCGCCCTGGCGGTCACGGGAGATCGGGGAAATAACCGGGACATAGCTATTCTGACGACACGCAGAGATCAGTCCGGTGGAGACTTTTTCAATCTTTCCGACAAAGCCGATATCCTGCCCACGCATCATCATCTTTGAGGCCTCAAAAAGGTTCCCGTCAACACCACTGAACCCTACAGCCTGAACACCCTCCATAAGGAGTGCATTGACGATGCGTTTATTGACATCACCCGAGAGTACCATCTGCACAATCTTTACCATCTCAGCATCAGTAACCCGCATTCCTTCCACAAAAGTGAACTCTTTGTTGAGCAGTTCCAGGTGGCGGGCAATATCTTTTCCTCCTCCATGAATTATCACCGGAAATGAGTTCGGCAACAGTTTTTGGATACTTTGACCCAACTCACGAAGCAAGCCTTCAGCATCCACAGTGGCTCCTCCGATTTTTATACAGACTGTTTTCATACCGATCCGATTCCTCTCTATACCATTTTTACAACATGGATCGTGAAAAGATAAAGGGATATAAAATAAATCACGGGATCGGGGAAGTTCAGGCATTATAGAAATCTCTCGTATGGAAGTGTTTCTGATACTGTTGCATTCATTTTACGAAAAAGATACAATTATTCAGTATACACCATCCCATCGAATCGATTCCACATCAGAGGTTACTCATGGCACAAAAAAAGGCTAAAACAAAAAAACCGACAGTTGGTCTTTTTATTTCAGAATTGGAAAATGCCTATACCTATAATCTGTGCCGGGGCGTTATCGATGCTGCCAAAAAAAACGATACCAATCTGGTCATATTTCCAGGCAAATCCCCCAAAGCTCCATATGAGTTTCAGTATCAGTTTAATTCTATTTATGAATTGCCTCAGCCTTCTACTATTGATGCTCTGATACTGGCCACCGGAACGATGATCAATTTCCTCTCGCCAGAGGAGTTTGTGGAATTTTACAAACGATACAGCAAGATCCCTCTGGTCAGCATCTCCATTCCTCTAAATAATATTTCGAGTGTACTGATTGATAATGAAGTCGGATTGAAACAGGCTCTATTGCATCTGATAACAGTACACCGATTCCGGAGAATCGCCTTTATCAGGGGGCCGGAAAATAATGCCGAAGCACAGGAACGTTTTTCTGTGTATAAAAAGGTTCTTGCAGAAAACAAGATCCCTTTCGATAAGGATCTGGTCTGCCAGGGGGACTTTACCCATTACTCCTCTGTCAGTGCTATCAATCGTTTGATCAGCAACAAAGTGAAGTTTGATGCCGTTGCTGCAGCCAACGATGAGATGGCTTTGAGCGCAATAAACATCCTCAAAAGCCATGGACTGAAGGTTCCACATGATGTGGCAGTAATCGGATTCGATAATGTCGAGAGTGCCAGGTTCAGTAGTCCCTCGCTGACCACAGTATCTCAGCCTATCTATGAGCAGGCTGGTAAAGCATTCCATATGGCAATGGATCTGATAAAGAGTAAAAGAGTCGGTAACTATACCCTGGGTACCGAGATGGTGATCAGGGAGTCATGCGGTTGCATTTCTGAAATGGTTAACTCAATTAACCTCTTTGATCGTAAGAAAAAAGCACGCGAAGGGAAAAAGGGTACCCCGTATACTAAGAAGGATGCTTTTGTATATAAGCCGCAAATCGGGAAAAAAATTGAGCAGATGCTCTCTGAGCTCGGTGAAAGCGGTAACAAGGACAGGTTCAGGGCTTTTATCGATCGTTTTGCGGAACTCTTGTCCGGAAGTTGCATCGAAGAGGATGATATCCTGGCATTTCAGAATCTGATCACTGAACTCAGGCACGATCTGCTTTCTCAGGCAGGTAAAAGCGATCTTGTTTGTAAAATGGAAGATTTTTTCCACCAGGCACGAGTGTTACTGATGGAGGCGGCGCTGAAGATTAATTCGCGTCGCTGGACTCTGCATCATAATGACATCCGCAGTCTTAGAATTATCCTTAATCTCCTCATATCCAATATTTACAACAGAGAAGAAACACTGCAGACCATCATTCCTCATCTTAAAGAGATGGGGATTTCAAGCTGCTATATTTACCTGTTCGATGAGGCGATCATTCACTCCATTACCGACTCCTGGAGATTTCCACCTGCAATCAATGTTGCCATGTATTACGGTAACTCTGCAGTATCTGATATGTTGATTGTTGGGGGAAAACTCCCCACAAAAGGGATTTTGAAAAAGGAATTTTTCTCAGATCAGCAACATACACTTGTTGTCTCACCACTTTTTTATATGGATGAGCAACTCGGATTCATCATTGCTGAAATGGATCTGCTTGATATATACCTCTTCGAATCGCTTGCTGTTGAAATCAGTTGTGCACTGAAACTGACATATCTTATTAAAACCCGTCAGGAGATCGAAGATAAACTGCGGTTTGCTCTTATGGAACTGGAGGAGTACAACAAACGACTTAATGACATATCGCAAACAGATGAGCTGACCGGGCTTCTTAACCGTCGCGGCTTTCTCTACCATTCACGACACGATCTCAATATCGCCCGTCGAATGAAAAAAGACGGATTGCTTTTCTTTGCAGACCTGGACAAACTCAAGCAGATCAATGATACTTATGGGCACAATGAGGGCGACAACGCCATAAAAGCCGTTGCTAATGTATTACAGAGGACATTCAGAGAATCTGATATTATGGCAAGAATCGGTGGTGATGAGTTCACGATTTTCACGATCAACACCTCTCTTGAAATGATCGATAATTTCAAGAAAAGGATTAATCTGTTTGTCGAAGAGCATAACAGGAATTCAGGAAAACCCTACAAGGTTTCCATCAGCATCGGTGCCGTTCCGTTCTCTTCGAGTGGCATTGAAAATATCGAGTCACTGCTCAATCAAGCAGATATTTTGCTTTATAATCAAAAACGGATGAAAAAAAAGCACCAGAAACATTGAGGAAACCTCATTTAGAGTTCACGGATAACAATGGGAGTTCTAATATTGAGAGTAGCTGCCAAAACTATCTGTGTTTATCCGATCCAGGTTGTTGACCCCAGGCTCAATTACCTCTCCTCGTAATTAATCATCCATTGGACATCGAATTTATCCCTGATTGATGCGAACCAGGATCCCCAAAACACTTTTGCCAAGGACATTTCGACCTTTCCACCAGAAGATAGAGCACCAAAGAGCCGTTCTGTTTCCTCCTTGCTTTCAGGATGCAGCGACACATACATATTGTTGCCTGGTTGCAATTTTTGTCCCATATTCTGAGGAATATCAGAACCCATCAGTAGTGTATCTTCACCGATTGGAAGAGCGATATGCAATATTTTTTCTTTTTGAGACTCGGGCAGAGGTTGCTCGGAAAGGGGCATGTCTTTAAACCGCTGCAATGCAGTGAATTGCCCACCAAAAACCGAACGGTAAAATGTAAAAGCAGCTTCTGCTGTACCATTGAAGTTCAAATATGGGTTAACCTTCAGTCGGGTTTTCTTCTGTTTTGTGTGCAGTTTCTCTATTTGTGCCCGCAGGCGTTTCTCCTGGTCGCGGAGTTCAGGCGTGAATGCTTCACCAAAATCATCTTCTTCGAAAATCGGGCGGATCTCAACTTCTGATTCTTCACCTGGGGAATTGGGAATTTTCTTAACCCATGATAGAGCCTCATCCATTGATTGTACATTCCATATCCAGAACCCGGCAATAAGGGAAGACGGATTTCCAAATGGACCGTTTATTATCTCCGTTTTATTTTCTTTAAATCGCACTCTTTTGCCACCTGCACTTGGGTGCAATCCTTCCCCTTGAACCAGTAAGCCTGCTTCAACCAACTCCTCGTTGAATCTACCCATTTCAGACAGAAGTTCCGTACCAGGCATAATGCCTGATTCGCTCTCTTTGCTCCCTTTTAGAATCACCATGACTCTCATAAACACCAGCTTTCTAAAAAAAACGAGTGCTGGAAACATTGTTGAAAACTGAAAACTGGAAAATGTTTATGCAACTACTGGGCCGAAAGCTATATCAGGGAGGAGTATGGATTATCCGGCGATGAATGAGGCGGTATTCATTGCAATCAGCTTCCTGTTGGGCCATAGTAGGTCAGGTAAATGGTTCGAATGTCAAGAGTGATTGCAGCAGAACTCCTGATGTTTGTGTCACAATTTAAAAGTGGTTCTGCAAACCGATACATTTTGCATAGCTGCCCGCAGTCATCTTTGCCAGGTAGAAACCACTGCTTAGTTTCGATCCATGCGATTCGGATAATTTAATTGTATAGAATCCGGGAAGTTTATTGCCCTCGAAAAGAACTGCAGCTAATCTCCCACGCATATCGTAGAGGCTTACTTTTACAAATCCGCTCTGCGGAAGTTGGATGTTTACTGTTCCCTTATGTCCGGCTGTGATATCGAAAGTAAGCGGAACATGGTTTACGGAATGATTGACACCGAGAATAGCCTCTGTTGTCAGGTGAACTTTCCACCCTGCACCAGGATCTCCTCCGCTGCTTACGAAAGAGACGGTAATATGGCCATCAGGACTGGTGGAACGTATCTGTCCGGGGTTCTGATTACCGTTAATTACAAAAAGGAGCACTTTATTTGCAGCGCTTCCTGAGTAGATTAGTAAGGAATCTGCGGGGCCGCTGCCAGATGAATTAATGTCAAGCATTTCAAAATCCATTACAACTCCACAACCCTCAGATGCAGGTTTCAGGACGATCTCCCCTGAAAAATCCCTGCTATAGCCACTATACTTCCCTCCATCATCATAGAAAAACGTATCACTGACAGTGACTATTGTTCCGGTTCCAGCCGGCATGATAATTCCCACAGTGGGGGAGTCTGCATAGGTGGCTGTCACAACGATAGGAGAGTCTCCGATGGTAATGGTGGTTATTGGTTGAGACTGATTCAGGACTGCCTGAGCCGCATCGGTAATCCAGCCTGTAAAATATTTCCATTCCTCAGGTGGTTCATCAGCTTCAATCTGTATTACACTGCCGACAGCGTAAATACCAGAACCTTTTCCGTGTACAACCTGTAGCGAGCTGAGTGCATTTACAGCAAACCAGTTAAGATTGTAGCTGCCTGAAACAGATTCTATGCGCCAGAGGGCTGTTCCTGTGTCTGCAGGAAATTCTCTTCCCTGTACACTTTGCCAGCTCTGAAGTCCTCCGGTCTGCGGAACATAGATGGTGTCCAGGATTTTGCTGTTGGTTACATCTCGCAGAACCAGTTTCCCGCCCTCGGTGGAGGCCACTCTGAAGGTGAGATTGTAGGTATCGGCAACAGATGTTGTAACCAGATACTCTGCAAGTGCACCTGTTGCTCTGATTCTGAGCTGCTCCCCATTGCCTTCATCTGAACTACTGGTAATCGTAATATCCTGCAAAAACCCGGCACTTTCAGCCTGTATAATTCCAGGCATTGATTGTTTCTCACAGAAAAGAGCCGTGATTGTGGCATTAGCACTACCCATGATTATGCTTGTGTGAGAAGAGTGGGGTTGATTAACAGAAAGTGAAGAGCTGGACCAACGTAAAAACTCTTCACCATTCCTTGTTGCGGGTGCAGTGATTGAGACAGTGTCTCCAGGGGCATACGTCCCACTTCCATCTCCATTGACAACTGTAAGAGTATAGGTGGTTATCTCTGCGATCTGTCCAATGGTAAAGGTCATCGTTTCGTTTGCTGAGCTGATCTCAGCCAGATCGATTCCGGCGGCTACTCCATCGTGCCACCGTGCAGCAGGGTTTGTTGCATTGTTAAAGCGGGGGTTGTTGGCCAGACTGAATGGGTCGCCACCATCACCGCTATTTACCCGCCTCTCAAGATCTCTTTTTCCATCTGCCTGTACCAGTGCAACAAGGGGGAACCCTTTGCTGGGATTGGTGTTGAGCCCATCGGTGTGTACATGCCAGATAAGGAGGCCATCTCCGGGAATCCCTGAACTGCGGCCTGTGCGCCTGCGCGCCTCTATGATATAGAACTCCTTTGTATTCCGTACATAGGTATAAGCACTGTGGCTGTTTGCAGTATGGGAGAACTCTGTTCCCCTGGGTCTTCCGGTAATGTCGGTGGTCGAGATCCAACCGGCAAGATTTCTGAAATGGGCATTTGGCTGCTGGGGGTTGGTGGATGGGTTGACGGAATTCATGACACACCACCTGCCAACACCATTGGAATGGTCCTCATAGGAGTAGAGGTCGGGCCAGCGCATGACCATATGTCCATTCTCATGAATAAAAGTGCCTAATCGTAGGGTGCTTCCTAAACTGGATATCTGGTACCGGGAAAAACCGATTCCATTTATGGTGACTCCACCTCGGTAGGTTCCGGAATGAGGCCAGAGGCCATTTGCCCATCCTGCAGAGGGTGATCCGGCGTAGAAGATGTTCAGGGCCAGCACCCGATTGTTTTGAATAGTAACCTGACTCAGATCAAAACCCTGGCTCTTCAACTTATTGAGTACATTGGTTATAAGTTCCTGAACATAGCCATAACCTTCGCCTCTGTCATAATAGGATTTGTTGTTATCAGCGGTAATAAAGGGAGTTACAAAGTTGGTATAGAGCATCTGACCATTGGACACATCACGAAAATAGTCGTACACGGAGCCATTGTTCCTGTTTTCAGCATAACCTTGCTGATTGCAGAAGTCGTCAATGGCTCCCCGCGTAACGGTCGATTTTACATCGGGAAATTCGATTAATAATGTAAGCCCGGTCACTCTTCTGGGTTCAGCTGGTGTTATCTGCTCATCGGATGGAGCAGGCGAGAAAAGGGGGAGATTCGGGGTGGGTTCGATAAGCTCCTCATACCCCAGAATATCTTTGTTTTTGCGCTGTTTGCGTAAAAGAGATTCTTTGTTAATACGAACCTTTTTTCTCAAAGCAGGGGATTGTCCCTTTGAGGGGTATCTGGTACCACTTGAGACATACTCGTTTTTATCCGGTGAAAGGACCGCATAACAGATCCATCCATCCTCATCCCTCACCAGTGTATAGCCATCGGGACTTTCCACATCCTGATGAAACTCATCACCCCAGACAAGTACATCTACCAGTGTTCCGTCAGGTTGTCTGAGCTGGAAAGGTTCTCCTTCATGAGGCGCACCAGAAACTTCGGCTAAGAAAAGAAACGTTAAGGCTACAGCTGTCCCCGTCAGCTTCGCAAGATCCAGAAACGTCCTCATGATATCTCCTGTTTCTTAAGAATGAGATCACCTTCGTGATAGCCGGTAAACCTGAATGTTTTTAGTATACAGCGGAGCTGCTGAAGATAATATAGTCACATTTTTTTTGTTTTGCCGAAAAAATGTTTAGTACAGTATTTATTAATGAATGGCTCCATAAATGTAAATAGAAGAATATCAACGAGTTAAGAGGAAGTGGTGTTTTATGGGCTCAATTTAAAAAAAAGTGCACTGGGAAATATCTGTTGAGTACTACCTCAACAGATTCTTTCATCCGGAGTTTATAATTGGAGAATGGTGGAGAATTTGTGATTATATTTTGAGAGTCCTACCCGGTGAACACATTCATTTTTCAGGGGAGATGGTGCTTTCATGAAAAGAGTTTTTGTATGTACGATTCTTCTGAGCATATCATTGTCTTTATCAGCTCAGAAAACAGTTTACATTCCCCGTTTTATCACCCAGGCCGGTATGGATCTTAACAGTTCTTCGAGCCAATGGTGTTATGCCCGAAGCAGGGAATCGGAGAATGTGGTGGTTTTCTGGGAGGAAGGATTTGGCAGTGATCCATCGACTTCCAGCGGAAGTTATCGGGTGAATATGAGTACACTCTTGGAAGTAGCAGAAAAGAGCTATTCGGTGTATCTTGATTCACTTAAATTTGCCATACGGGGATCATCGGTGACAGATCAATACAAGCTGATGATTTTTCTGCTATACAGTACAGAATGGGCTGCGTATGGTTCTGGTCAGGATGACAGGGTGGGGTCGTTGCATGTTAATTCTGCAGCAGCAAACATCAATACTGTAGTGGCGCATGAGATGGGGCATTGTTTTCAGTATATAACCGGTTGTGACACTGATGGAGGATATCGTTATGGTTATGGAGTGAACCGTTCGGGGGGGAATGGATTCTGGGAGCAGTGTGCTAACTGGATGGCCTTTAAAGTCTACCCACAGCAACAGTTTACAGCAAATGATTTCCGGAATTACATACGATATAACCATTTGCATATTCTGCACGAAACACCTCGTTATGCCAATTATTTTCTTCCGGACTTCTGGACTTATAAGCATGGTAAAACTTTCATGGGAAGGTTGTGGAGAGAGTCCCGCTCTCCTGAGGATCCGGTGGAAACCTATAAAAGGCTCAACTCATTGTCTCAGGAACAGTTCAATGATGAAATGTACGAGCATGCCTCACGATTGACAACATGGGATCTTCCTGATCTGAAGGGGTATGGTGAGCGATACATCGATAACAGGGCTCAGGTGAAAATGAATATCACATCTGAGGATTACTGGCTAATTGACCAATCGGTATGTATCGAGAACTATGGTTATAATAGTATCAAACTCAATGCCCCTTCACAAGAAACAGATGTCACGGTTTCTTTTCAGGGTAAGGCTGGAGCCAGCGGTTTCAGGGTTCTTAACAGGGATAAGGGTGGGTGGCGTTATGGATTTGTAGCCCTCCTCAGAGATGGTCTGCGGGTGTATAGTGATATGGGGACGGCGCATGTAGAAAACGGCAACAATCCGGAGCAGTCGCTTACATTCAGATGTCCTGGTAATTGTTCAAAGTTATGGTTAGTAGTGTCCGGTGCACCGCAGGAGCATTGGAGACATGCCTGGGATGACAACGATTCAAATGATGAGCACTGGCCGTATCAGGTAAAGTTTAAAAATACCAACCTGTTGGGTGAAGTGGTTACTGAAAATTGGCAGATTGTGAAGAACGAAAGTCCCGCACACATGAATCCGATCATCACATCCAGAACTATCCATTTGCCGTATATCAATCCGTGGCGGATCATTGATTTAAGTGGCAAACAGATCAGATCCGGTTATGGAAATGCAATTGATATCAGCATGATTCCGGACGGGGGATATTTTCTGAGATATTCCGGAAGGTTTTTTAAAATTCGCACTACTCCATAGGGTTTCAGCAAACGCTGGTGGTAGGTTGAGCAGGGTGGATGATCTATAATCTATAGAATTTTTTTGCCCCTAAAAACTGTACACTCCAGCGTGAGTTAAAAGCCGTGAAAAAAGGGTGATAATTTGATGTTTTCCATCTCAGGCTTTGCCATAGAAACAAGAATTTTCATCTGGTTGCTACTCAGGGTGGCGGTCGAATACAGTAATTCTGCAAACATTGACGGGATCTGGCATGGGCGAGCAGACAACGCCTGATGTCATTGCTGCTTTACAGGAGGATGGTCTTGCCACTGAAGTCACCCTCAAACACGCAGTATTTCCTGTACTCTATTGCGGTATGGTTATCTCCTGAGCACCTCTGAGGTCTGTCTTTTGAGTCTCTGGCTATATTTTTCCCATTCCGGTATGTAGCGCATACAAGTTTCATAAAAGAAAGGGTGGCTCATGAATAATCTCCTGCAGAATCGAATGTGCTTTCTCCATTTGCTCCTCTGTCCCCTCGACTGCAAGCCAAACTGCACCTTCTGCACCGCATACGCCTCCTGCAGCAACCAGGGTGGCTTTTGCACCTGATAGCATATACACTGCATCGATTTCCGTAATGACCTCTCCAATGACGGGCAATAACCGTGGTCCGGTTGCTCCCGGCGTATTGAGAGTCTTTGCAATGGAATCCATGTCATCGAAAACTCTCTTTTCGAGGCCGACGGGAAGAAGCAGGCGAACTCGTTTGCCGACTACTGCCTGAAGAGCAGCTGCAATGGTTCCACCCTGAGGGTGACCGATAAGAATTCCGGCTTTCTTTTGCGGCAGATTGAGACAGTTTGCACCTTTTACAATGATATCACCCTCTCTGAGATCATTAATGACATCGAAGATCGTTTTGCCTTTATGCCAAACACCATTAACAAAGATGACATCTCCGGGAAACTGAGACTCCTGAGGTAGTCTTCCCGTATCTGTTGTCTTTATTTCAGGAGGAAGGGAGACGCCTCTGAAAAAACGGTTTTGCTGAAAATCGCCCGATTGATTTGATCTGATGAGCAACTCATGAGCAATATAGCCGTTTGTGGAACCGGCAATAACGACAACCGTACCGTTTTTGAGTGCTTGCTGCAGAGCAGGATGCAGAACGGTAGCTCTGGAAATAAGCTTTTTCCCTGCTGCTACGGTCAGTGAAATCTGAAACATCGGGATACTCCTTCTGAGTTTTTTATCAGTTTATCTGTAATGATGACTGCCTGTCAGGTATATGAATCTGTTTTTTGGAGAAGTGTGGTATAGATCTCACGTGTACCAGGAGTTGGAATCCCCAGAGACTCGCCGTACCGAATCAGCGTGCCACCAAACAGGTCTCCTTCATGGGTTGTTCTCTTTGATTCCACATCCCGCTGGAATGAAGTTTTTGTTTCGTAGGGAAACTGTTTTGCTTTGTTGTACGATGCGCTGACAATGTCGGGGGGTAATGGTATTTGCAATTTTCGGGCTATTTTTTCTGTTTCTTCCATGATGGTGAGTACTTTGGAGCAAAGTGAATCATTCTCCAGGATCTCTCCCAGAGTTTTGTCATGAGTAGCTGCGACCAGGCCATAAGAAGCAATAAACATGAATTTCGACCATATCGGCACCCGTATATCTTCTTCAAAACTGCAGTTGATTCCGCTTTCATGCAACAGATTCAGGAGTTGTTCAGGATAAAAACCGGAATGTACAGGATCTTTGCCGATACAGATTTTGCAGTTTCCACCGTTCTGATATATAACTCCGGGGTTTTCGATATGTGTTCCTATGTAAACACAAGATGGTAGGATACGACCCGGGGGACTTTGCTTTTTGATTCGTTCGTAGATGTCGACACCGTTAAGCAGCGGAAGAATCATGGTTGTAGTGGTGGCAATGCCGGAGATTGCTTGTACCGCTTCTTCCAGATCGTAACTTTTTACCGATAGGACGATGAGATCACACGTCGGGAGGTCTGCAGTGGTATCGGTGCAAATGTCAGGATTGGCGAGGATTATCTCTTTGCCACCCTCTTTTTTGACCATTAAACCATTGGTGCAGATTGCCTCTTTATGGTTGCCCCGCGCAATGAAAAAAATCTGGTGCTCTTTGCTGAACCGTTGTGTTACCAGTGATCCGAAAAAGCCACCGACTCCGCCAACTCCAAAAAAACAGATCTTCATAGTACCTCACCTGGATAAATCACCAGATTGTCTGATTGTCTTCAGTTTTCGGGAACTGTCATGTAAATACATGATGGTAAATGGTTGGAACAAACAGTGCATATGTGTGAGGGCAGGGGAGTAGTGTTGCAAAGATGATAGATCAGGCTGTCTGACCGACTATTAATTATTTTATGTATAAAGTAATCAAATTATATGTCATGAAAGGATATCTCATGTCTAAATGTATCATGTTTGTGTTTTTTCCGGCTCTTCTGTATGCTCAGTTTGATGTTTATATTCCACTTAAAATTAAAATCACTTCAGAAAAATATGAACTGCAAGGCAAGGTCTCATCGGTAGAGCAGACTGAATACTTTGCTGAACATGATGAGATTCCCTCTGCACTTCTGCAAAAGATCAGGACAGATCTTTACGGGACATCCTTTTCTCATGACTCAGTTATTATCAGGCACTTCGAAAGGGATGACAAGATACATATGGAGTTCAATGAGAGAAATCAGATTACAAGCTATGTGGAACATAACAAAAAAGGAATGCTAAATAAGCGTAGAGTGTATGAATACGATTCAGGAAAACTGAAGAAGATCACTGAGTATGATAAAAAAAACAGTGTACAAAAAATAAAATTATATACCCACGATGAGGCTGGGAGACTCAGTGAGGAGAAAATCACCGATGGGTCGGGGAAGCTGAAGGATCGGAATGAACTTCGATATGATGCCAGGGGTAATGTCGTTCTTCAACTGGATTATGACAGTGACAATAAACTGGAGCGGCGAACAATATACCAGGATTACGACAGCTTTGGTAACTGGAAAACAAAGATTACCACCTCCAGTGACAGGGACGGGAAGACAAAAATCTACCGAAGAGCGATTACCTATTGATGCAGTTGAGGGCAAAGTCATCCTGTCGTGATTTATTTTATGTGCTGTTTAAAAAGTATTTCTTAAAAAAGATCCAGGAGAAAAATGAACCAATCGTACCTTGAGCTGATAGAGAAGAGGGTTCCGCTCATATTTGATGGAGCGATGGGAACTCAGATTCAGAAAGCGAATCCGCCTCAGGAGTGTTTCGGAGAGGCATCTGGTTGCAATGAGATTCTTAACGTCACATGTCCCGAGGTGATCATCTCTATTCATGAGGAGTATCTGAGGGCTGGTGCCAACGTCATAGAGACAAATACCTTTGGTGGAAGTCAGCCCAAGCTCAGAGAGTACGGACTCGATAGCCGGGTCTATGAGATTAACAGGGCCGGTGCACTTGCTGCCCGAACTGCTGTGCAGAACTGTATAACAGCAGATCGATCGCTTTTTGTGTGTGGTTCGATGGGACCCACCGGGTTTCTGCCATCATCGAGTGATGAAAAGCTCTCAGCCATCAGTTTTATGGAACTTGCTGACATTTTTGAGACGCAGGCTGAGGGATTAGTCGATGGTGGGGCAGATCTGCTTCTGATCGAAACTTCACAGGACCTTCTAGAGGTCAGAGCTGCATTATATGGAATTCGTCGGCTCTTTCGTAAAAAGCAGATCGAGCTTCCTGTTCAGGTTCAGATAACGGTGGATGGGTCAGGGCGAATGCTTCTGGGCAGCTCTATAGAGGCATTTCTGGGAGCTGTAAGCTCCTTGAGACCCTCAGTATTAGGGCTTAACTGTGGAACTGGTCCGGATGAGGTCATGCCAACAATCAGGAAGTTGCTCCAACTCTCGCCATTTCCCGTTTCTCTTCTTCCCAATGCCGGAAAGCCGGAGAATGTCGATGGGAAGGCTGTATATCGGATGAAACCGGATGCTTTTTCCGCTGCAGTTGTTCCGTTGGTAACAGAAGAGGGGCTTGCTGTAGCAGGGGGGTGCTGTGGGACGACCCCTGAACACATTGCAGCGCTTGCCAGTCGACTGGCTGGAGCGCGTGTTGCACAGAGGGCCTCACTGCAGAAGACTACGTGCTGGGTTTCAACCGGCATCGGCGGAACCGATCTGGAAACAATCAACCGCCCGATTATTATCGGTGAGCGACTGAACACGCAGGGATCTAAGAAAACAAAAGAGCTTGTCCTCAGCCGTAACTATGACGAATTGTTTCAGATAGCTCTTGAGCAGAGCAGAAGAGGAAGTGCTTTACTTGATATCTGTGTTGCAATCAGTGAACGTGATGATGAGTCGGTGATGATGAGCGAGATGG
>OBJA01001566.1_pt1 | contig 15256 bp, 12 predicted proteins | sample 1519751 | NCBI WGS metagenome assembly OBJA01 (sample SAMEA3881238, study PRJEB22517) | soil metagenome | biome: lake sediment; feature: soda lake sediment; material: sediment, water from around vicinity | place: India | collected 2013-12-23 | depth 3 m | reverse complement strand
ACAACTGTTTTTATCCTCTTTTTTTGTTATGAGTCCTTCCCTTAAATGAATTTAAGCATTCACTCAATGGTACCAATGAGCAAGGGCTCACACATAACAAACAAAATAACAAACATTTACATATATATTTTTTATTGGATATAAATGGCATCGTTTAAAAATATGTTACAGAAATATGTCTTATAACATATTTTTTTATTTTGCAGATTCAAAATAGCGCCCTATCTTTGCATCGATAACCTAAAACAATCTTTTTTACCTTAACGCTGATATCACGTTAACCGATATAAAAGAGGCCTTCTCGATCGAGGGGGCCTCTTTTTTTTAAAAAATTTTTGGTTATATAAAAATTTATCTATATTTGAGGACTAAATGAAGCATTTTTTCGGTAATTGAACCATTTCTTATACCCTATCGCTATGCTAAAAATACTTATTCTCATTGATTATTCCAGCGAATTCAGTCGCCGATTGCTCAGAGGGTTGATCCAATACTCCAAAGAACATGGGCCCTGGATTTTTTATCGATTGCCTTCTTACTATAAGACACTGTACGGCAAAGAGGGCATCGTAGAGTGGGCCAAAGAATGGGAAGCCGACGCTATTGTGGCACGATGGGATCATGACGGAACAAATCTGCTGGAGTCATTGAACATCCCTATCCTGCTTCAAAATTACAAAGAGCGAAGTCCCTATTTCTCCAATCTGACCGGAGATTATTTCGGTACCGGAGAGATGGCGGCACAATTTTTCATCAAAAGGCGCTACCGGAATTTTGCATTCTATGGAAATAAGGGTGTGGTTTGGTCACGTGAAAGAGCGGAAGGATTCAGATCTCAAATAGAAAAAGCAGGTGGAAATTATCACTACTTCGAAAGCGAAAATCTGAACGGGGAGGAATGGAGTACAAGCCATATACAACTCGATGAATGGCTCTTGTCGTTACCTAAACCCGTGGGATTGTTTGCCTGCGACGATAATTTCGCACTGAGGGTATCACAGATATGCAAGATCAACAATATCAGGATTCCTGAAGATATCGCTTTACTGGGAGTAGATAACGACGAACTGATCTGCAATCTGTCCGATCCTCCTATCTCATCTATTGTTACGGATGTGGAAAAGGGCGGATACGAAGCAGGCAGGCTAATCGACAGAATGAGTAACGGAGAAATTAAAGACCCGTTCAATATTATCATCCGGCCGACAAGGTTTGAGCTTCGGAAATCTACGGAGAAGTACGATATCGCGAATGAGTATATTTCTCGGGTAGTGAATTTCATTGAAGATAACTTTATTTCCGATATCAATATTGAGGAGCTCACGGAATTGGTTCCGCTATCCCGGCGTAATCTGGAAGTGAAATTCAAAGATGAAATGGGTACCTCCATTTATCAGTTTATTCTAAGTTGCAGGATCGATTATTTCGCGCATTTATTGGTAACCACCGAAAGGACACTGTTTGACCTGGCATTGGAGTCCGGATTCAACGACTGCAAAAATATCGCCAGGATATTTAAAAAAATGAAAGGCTGTACTCCCATCGAATACCGTAAAAAATACAGTGATTCCCGTACAGCATAACGTTATTTGAAAATACAATTACGTTTTTAAAGCATTTCTATACCATATAAAAAATAATTTTGTGCTTTGAGTACATTCAAGTACCCAAATATATTTTTTTAATTTACAACAATATGAGTAACAGTCCTCAAATCAATCATGTACAAGACAGAAGTACTACAATCAAGTCGATGATAATATTGGCGTTACTATTTTTTATTTTCGGATTGGTATCATGGGTAAACACCATTTTAATACCCTATTTTCAGCTAACACTTCAATTATCTAATTTCCAGTCATATCTGGTCACATTCGCCTTTTATATCGCTTATCTGATCATGGCAATCCCCTCCTCTTTCCTATTGAATAAGGTGGGTTATAAAAAGGGAATGATGCTTGGATTATGGTGTATGTCGATAGGAGCTTTGCTTTTTGTTCCTGCAGCCTACTGGCGTATTTATCAAATATTTCTGTTGGGACTGTTCCTGCTGGGGGTGGGCCTGGCCATCCTGCAGTCCGCCGCCAATCCCTACGTAACCATTGTAGGGCCTATAGAAAGTGCTGCCAAACGAATGAGTATTGTAGGGACCGGCAATAAGCTGGCAGGGGTGATTGCCAATCTTATATTTGCAGCCGTCGTTATACGGGAATCCGACAAGGTCCTTATGCGGGAGATTGAAGCAGGCACTTACACCGGAGCAGCTCTGGAAACGGCTTTAGACACCCTGATAAAAGGAGTAATGACACCTTATCTCATTTTGGCCATTGCCCTGTTCATCTTCGGTATAATTGTCCGTTATTCACCCTTACCCGACCTGGATCCCTCAGTAGTAAATAAACGGTCCGAGCAAGATGAAAATTCACGTAAATCCATCTTGCAATATCCGGCGCTTATATTAGGAGTGGTGGCGATGTTCTTTCATATAGGAACCCAGATGATCGCATTGGGAACCAGTATTAAATATGCGGGAACCATGGGGGAGAGCCTTGCGGGGCCTGCCCAGAATATCCCCTCTTATACCATGTTACTGACGTTTATCGGCTATTTTTTAGGAATCGCCCTTATCCCCAAATACCTGAAGCAGCGGAATGCTCTCCTAATTTGCGCATCCATCAATCTGGTATTGTCCGCCATGATAATAACCACATCGGGGACAGTACAATTCCTTGGTATCACTACCGATATCTCCCTTTGGTACTTAGTGATGATGGGGCTTCCGAATGCCCTCCTATATGCCGGTATCTGGCCGTTGGCTATCAACGGATTGGGCAAATACACCAATCTGGGTTCCGCATTCCTCGTGATGGCTTTAAGCGGGAGCGCAATGATGCCCATTGTTTATAATGCTTTTGTAGAATTAAATGCATCGTTATCTCCCTTTGAAGCGATGAAACAGGCATATTGGATCCTTATTCCCTGTTTTGCCTATATTGTTTGGTATGCTGCCAAAGGATATCAGATCAAATCCTGGAGAAAAACGAAAGATTAATGTGCCAATGAGTCGATGAGAATAATGTGCTAATAAAAATAATGCGACAAACAACATTCAACAGAGCGAAGCGTAGTTAAATGAGAATAATAACCAATTATTAATTTGTTCCAAAATCTTGAAATTGTGAAATCATGGAATTTGGGATCTGGAATCTAAATAAATATGAACAATCGAATCATCATAAAAAACGGAAAGGTCATTTTCCCTGATACAATAGAAGAAAATCTGACCATCGTATGTGAAAATGGAAAAATAGTTGATATCGTAAACCCAAAAGAGGTTATGTTCGGTGACGGAGATATGGTCATCGACGCCCAAAACAAATATGTATCTTCCGGTTTCATCGATATCCACACCCACGGTGGTGGCGGACACGACTTTATGGACGGAACCGTCGAAGCATACCTTGGGGCGGCAGAAACACATGCCAAACACGGGACTACCGCGCTCTTGCCGACTACCCTCACCAGCACTTTTGAAGAGTTAATGAAAACATTCTCCACCTACAAGGAAGCGGTAAAACAGAACAATAAGGGAGCCAGATTTCTCGGTCTGCATCTTGAAGGTCCCTATTTCGCGTATAACCAACGGGGTGCCCAGGATCCCCAATACCTGAGGAATCCCGAACCGGAAGAGTACAATAAGATATTAGCGGCATCCGACGATATCGTTCGCTGGAGCCTGGCGCCGGAACTGCCCGGAGCATTGGATTTCGGGAAAGTACTCAAGGAAAGGAATATCCTCACCTCTATTGCCCATAGCGACGCCATTTATGAAGAGGTAGTGGATGCCTACAACGCCGGTTTCAACCATATCACCCACCTCTACTCGGCCATGTCCACCGTTACCCGTAGAAATGCCTTCCGGTACGCCGGTATCGTAGAAGCAGCCTATCTGATCGATGATATGAACGTGGAAATCATCGCCGATGGGGTACATTTACCTAAATCCCTTCTTCAATTCGTATATAAATTCAAAGGCCCCGACAAAACTGCGCTTTGCACCGATTCAATGCGGGGAGCAGGTATGCCCGATGGAGAATCTATCTTGGGCAGCCTCGACAAAGGACAGAAGGTGATCATTGAAGATGGTGTAGCCAAACTGCCGGATCGTACGGCCTTTGCCGGAAGTGTTGCCACTACCGACCGCTTAGTCAGAACCATGGTGAATATAGCGGAAGTGCCTTTGGTGGAGGCCGTAAGAATGATGACCTTAACACCGGCCCGCATGATGAAGATCGATCAGCAGAAAGGATCTATTCAGAAGGGTAAAGATGCCGATTTTGTTATTTTTGATGATAATATTAATGTTTCATACACAATCTTGGAAGGAAATGTCATATACGGAAACTAACACGAATGTAATCACATTCACCAAAGGAATGTTGGAAGTGAAAATCTTCCATACGCGAGAAGAAATGGGCAAGGAAGCGGCGGCTAATGTATCGGAGACCATCCGGCAATTACTCGGAGAAAAAGAGGAGATCAATATGATCTTTGCGGCTGCACCATCACAAAGTGATTTTATGAAAGAACTGATTGCCGATAAGCAAATCCGATGGGAAAGGATCAATGCCTTTCACATGGACGAGTACATAGGATTGGAAAAAGATGCATCGCAAGGATTTGGTAACTTCCTGAGAGAACGCATCTTCGATAGAGTCCCTTTTAAAAGTGTCCATTATATAAACGGCCGGGCGAAAGATCCCTCCGGTGAATGTGAAAGATATGCCGGTTTACTGATTCAGTATCCGGTGGATATTGTCTGTCTTGGGATCGGAGAGAACGGGCACATTGCATTCAATGACCCCCCTGTAGCAGATTTCAAAGATCCAAAAATGGCAAAAGTGGTGGAATTGGATATGGCTTGCAGACAACAACAGGTAAACGAGAACCTGTTCTCCAGCATAGAACTGGTACCTACTCATGCCGTCACAGTCACTATCCCCGCCCTACTGAACGCTAAATATATGTTTTGCATGGTACCGGCCAGAAATAAAGCAGAGGCGGTCTATCACACATTAAACGATGAGATTAGTGAAAAATGCCCGGCCACTATCCTGAGAACAAAAGAAGACGCCAGATTATATCTGGATGAAGAAAGCGCATCGTTACTGAATTAAAATAAAACAATGGTATAAGAGGTTATAAAAAAATTTACATAAACACACTACAAAAGTGTCTTGTGTCTTCATTCTTGGTTCTTGGCTCTTATATCTAAATTTTCAATCATTATGAGACTAAAAATTATTTTATCAGCTATTTTGTCCGGACTTATATTGATAGCCCAGGCACAGATAAAGATCGGGATTATCGGGTTGGATACCTCCCACTCCATTGCATTCACCAAATTTCTGAATGGAGAAGATAAAAAAGAAGAATTTAAGGATTTCAGAATCGTAGCCGCCTATCCTTACGGATCAAAAACCATTAAATCGAGTTACGACCGTATCCCCGACTACATAGAGCAAGTAAAGGAATTAGGGGTTGAAATTGTTCCGTCCATAGCCGAACTTTTGAAAAAAGTAGACTGTGTGATGCTGGAAACCAATGATGGGAATCTCCATCTGGAACAAGCTTATGAAGTGTTCAAAGCAGGAAAAATCATGTTTATCGATAAACCGCTTGGAGCCACTTTGGCGCAAGCCATAGCGATCTATCAATTAGCCAGGGAATATAATGTTCCCATTTTCTCTTCATCTGCACTCCGATTCGTTCCACAAAACCAAAAATTGCGCAACGGAGAGTATGGTAAAATTTTAGGAGCGGATTGCTATTCTCCGGCAACACGTGAAATATCGCATCCTGATTTTGGGTGGTACGGTATCCATGGCGTGGAAACCCTATTCACCATTATGGGAACGGGATGTGTAGCCGTGAATCGCATGTCGGCTGAAGGAACCGACATAGTGGTCGGACTCTGGGATGATGGCAGAATGGGAACATTCAGAGGTCGTCGCACAGGAAAAAGTATCTATGGAGGCACTGCTTTTACGGATAAAGGAGCCGAACCGGTTGGCCCCTATCAGGGATATGAAGTACTCTTGAGTGAAATACTGAAATTCTTTAAGACTCACGTTCCACCCGTTTCAGAAGTAGAAACGCTGGAAATATTCACCTTTATGGAAGCTTCCAACGAAAGTAAACGCAAAGAAGGTAAAATTATCCTGATGGAGGATACCTATCGTAAAGGTTTAAAAGAGGCTCGTCAACTACTTCTGGAATTAAAATAGTTTCCGGTAATGAAAAATTGTCTCAAAATTTTCGCAATAGGTTTAATGCTACTATCCTGCGTGCAAAAAAACAATAACGCTCCCGGAAATCAAACGATGATTACCGGAGAAGCGGGTGAGGTAAGACTAATCATTCTCGCTCCAGGGCATTTTCATGCCAGTCTGCTTCAAAAAAAAGCCATGCCGCAAGTGAACGACTCGGTATTTGTATATGCAGCCACCAAAGATGCCGGATTAAAGCAATATCTTTCTGCTATTGAATCTTTCAATCAAAGAAATGAAAACCCTACAAACTGGCAGACAGTTATCTATACCGGCGACGATTTTCTGAATAAGATGGTAGAAGACGGAAATGGAAATGTAGTTGTACTTGCTGGTAACAACAAAGAAAAAACCGGATATATTCTCAGTGCGGTAGATGCCGGATTAAACGTATTGTCGGATAAACCGATGGCAATTAACCGGCAAGATTTCCTTTTGCTTGAAGAAGCGTATGCCAACGCCGAAACACAAAATGTGTTGTTATATGACATGATGACCGAACGTTACGATATGCTGAATATCATCGAAAAAAAACTCATTAACAACCTGGATTTCTTCGGGGAACTGCAACCGGGCACACCGGAAAATCCCGCCGTGTATATGGAAAGTGTGCATCACTTCTATAAAGAAGTATCCGGTACACCGTTAATTCGTCCGGCATGGTACTACGACGTGGAACAACAAGGTGAAGGTATCGCCGATGTAACCACACACCTGATCGATTTGCTGTTCTGGAAGTGTTTTCCCGGTCAATCTATCGACTATAACCGGGATATCGGAAATATCTCATCCACTCATTGGCCCACTGAAATTACATTGCCGCAGTTTACTCAATCGACCGGCGAAACCGTCTTTCCCGATTATCTGCAGAAAGATATCAAGAACTCCATATTGCAAGTATATGCCAACGGTACCGTCCATTTCGATGTGAAAAACCGGAATGTAGGCTTAAAAGTTATCTGGAATTACCAGGCACCCGAAGGCAGCGGCGATACTTTCATGTCGGTCGTAAAAGGCACAAAAGCCATACTCAAAACGGTACAGAATAAAGAACAAAACTTTGTAAAACAACTGTATGTACAGAAAACCGAAGGATTAGATGAAAATGAATTTTCCGGCAATTTGCAAAAAGCGATCGAAAAAATCCAAACAATCTATCCTTTCGTGTCTGCTTCGCCTACATCCACCAAAGGGGAGTATCTCATCAATATCCCTGTGGAAAACAGAGAGGGACATGAATCGCATTTCAAATACGTTGCCGAAAGCTTTTTCAATTTCCTCGTAAACCGCAATATGCCTCAGTGGGAAAGAAACAATACTTTGGCAAAATATTATATTACTACACAAGCTGTAAAAATAGCTGACAAATAAATGTATTACAATGATAAGTGAAAATAATTATACAAAGTCTCAACTGATATTTTTACTCATACTGCGGTTTGTAATAGGATGGCATGTATTGTACGAAGGAATATCGAAAGTTCTAAATCCACAATGGACATCAGCGAATTTCCTTCAGGAATCTCAAGGAATCTTATCTGGTCTTTCCAATTGGATGTTATCGAGCAGCAATCTGCTTGCCATTGTTGATTTTTTAAATATATGGGGATTAATACTTATTGGTCTGGGACTGATATTTGGGTTTCTTTTTAAACCTGCCGCTATCGCAGGAGCAATTTTGGTATTCATCTATTATCTAAGCGTTCCGCCCTTGGTGGGATATGAATATACCATGCCTTCCGACGGAAGTAATCTGGTTATTAATAGAACATTAATAGAAGCAATAGCCCTTTTTGGATTAGCCCTTTTCCCAACAAGTAAAATATTCGGATTAGATTTTTTTATTCATTCTCGCAATAAAAGAAAACTTCAAAATGGAAAAACAAAATAACAACTCAAAAGAAGAAAATATCAACGATAAGACTTCTTTTTCAAATGATACAAAGCAAAAAACACTGAAAGACGTCTCGCGTAGAAATGTATTGAAAGCATTTGCGGGGATTCCGGTAGTAGGGTTGTTCGGTTTTGAACTGTTTAAAAAGATTGATTACGACAAGAATAAAAGAAAACGTATCATTCAAGAATTGGGACTTGATAAAATGGAATTTCCTGTTCCGGATTATGGCAAAGATAATGTACAAGATATAATCCGCATGGGTATAATAGGATTTGGACGGCGTGCAGAACAATTAGCAGCAGGATTAGGATTTATGCATCCCGAAGAAGTTAAGAAAAGAGAAAACAACAACACATTAAAAAGTTGGTTGGAACAGGAAAACCTACATGTTGCCATTACCGGAATTTGTGATGTATTCAATTTACATGCCGAACGTGGTTTAACCATAGCGAATAATAATATTCGATCCGGAGCGTCGGGTTTTCCTGTCAAGCGATATCATACTTATCAGGAAATGCTTGCCGATAAAGATATTGATGCAGTAATCATTTCAACACCTGATCATCATCATGGGCATATGGCTATCGATGCTACAAAAGCAGGGAAACATGTCTACCTGGAGAAGAGTGTCGCCCACACAGAAGAAGAACTGAACGAACTATATCGTGTGGTAAAAGATAGCCATATCACTTTTCAGTTAGGGCATCAAATCACACAGAGTACCGTTTTTAAACAAGCTAAAGAAATTATTGATAAAAACATATTGGGTAAAATCACCCTTATAGAAACAACCAGTAATCGTAATACGGCAGAGGGAGCCTGGATAAGGCATTTGGATAATAAAGGTAATCCCAAACCCGGAGATGAGAAAAGCATCGATTGGAAGCAGTGGTTAGGAAATACACCATATGCTCCTTTTAGCGTTGATCGGTTTTATAATTGGACTAAATGGTTTGCTTACGACACCGGTATGATTGGTCAGTTATTCACTCATGAATTTGATGCAGTGAATCAATTACTCAGAATTGGCATACCTAAATCTGTGGCTTCATCAGGTGGTATATATTACTGGAAAGACAATCGCGAAATGCCGGATTGTCTACACTGTGTATTTGAATATCCCGAGAAAGACCTGACTTTAATGTACAGTGGGAATCTTGCTTCCAGTAGAAATCGCGGAAGAGTCTTCATGGGGCACGACGCTTCAATGGAGCTTGGGAATAACATTAAGATAACCGTAGACAGAAATTCCACACAATATCAAAAAGGAATAGCGTCCGGATTGATTGAAACTAGTTCTCCAATGCTCTCTTTCAATCCGAATGCGGGACAAATTGATGCTGTCACATCAGCATCGGAAAAATATTACGCCGACCGCGGATTGACAAACACCGTTATCAATGGCCGACAAATAGATGTAACACATTTACATCTACGTGAATGGCTTAATTGCATTCGCGAGAATAAAATGCCAAGCGCTAATATAGAAGTTGCCTACGAAGAAGGCGTCGCGTGTTTAATGGCTCATCGTTCATATCTCGAGAAACGTCAGGTTTTTTGGGACGAGGAAAACAAAAAAATTATTTGAAAAAATATATTATTATGACTACAAGAAGACAATTTATCAAAAATGTAGCTATAGGTACCTCTGCAATATCACTCGGAGGTATTTTACCGGGCTTTAGCGCATCAAGCTATTATCGGATCAAATGACCGTATCCAAATTGCCGGAATAGGTGTAAATTCAAGAGGGTTTGCTCTGGCAAGAGGATTTGCCAATGAAAAAGATAGAGGATGACTGGCATCTGTGACGTTGATACCCGTGCTATTGAGAAATGTATTGCGAATGTTCTTTAATGTTATTCGTGAGGGAGAGCAATTAAACTTCCCATTAACAGAAGCATGCATGAGCATGCAATTGGTACAATTATCCAATATTTCCCCCATAGAATCGGAAAATTGTTATACATCAATCACAACGACGGTACCATTCTGAATAATAATGAGAATTCTAAATTGTGGAAAAGAGAGTATGAAAAGGATTGGGAATTAAAAGTCTAATTTCGATGAAAACTTCCATTGCATATACATTCATATTTGTTTGCATGCTTACTATTGAACATGCATTAGGACAATCGTTCTATCATTATTACACGAACAGGAGCAATGCCTGGAATAAAATTGTGCCCTACTTTACCCCACCTGAAATGCTCAAGGATCAATTTGGCAAATACCGCTCTCCCCTAATATTTTATAACGGAGAAAACGTACAAACACATCAGGACTGGTCAAGAAGACGAAAGGAGATTCGCTCCCATTGGATGGAAATGATGGGAGAATGGCCCCCGTTAATGGATCAGCAAGAATTTGAAATTATCGGTAAAGAAAAAAGGGAAGATTTCGTTCAATATAAAGTCCGGTTTTACTGGACACCCAATGAACAAACAGAAGGGTATTTGCTCGTGCCGGATAAAAAAGGCAAAAAACCCGCAGTGATTACTGTCTACTACGAACCGGAAACGGCTGTAGGAATAGAAGGCAAAGCCTACAGGGATTTTGCATACCAATTGGTGAAAATAGGATTCGTTACATTATCAATAGGTACTACTGAAACAACAAAAAACAAAACATACTCTATTTATTATCCTGATAGGGAGAACGCTGTTATTCAGCCGTTATCCACATTGGCATACGCAGCTGCAAATGCACTGGAAGCACTTGCCAAAGTAGACGATGTGGATCCTGAGAGGATTGGGATAGTAGGACATTCCTATGGAGGTAAATGGGCTATGTTTGCATCATGCTTGTACGAAAAATTTGCCGCTGCCGTATGGATTGATCCCGGCATCGTTTTTGACGAAACCAAAGGATCAGGGGTCAATTACTGGGAACCGTGGTATTTAGGCTATTATCCGCCACCCTGGGAAAACACATGGAGTGAGACCGGAATAAATGCTAAGGGCTTATATTCAAAGTTGCGAAAAGAAGGGTATGATCTACATGAGCTACATGCCCTTATGGCACCCCGGCCCTTTCTTGTATCTGGTGGCTCTTCCGACCCTATTGAGCGTTGGATTCCGTTAAATCATACCGTCGCTGTTAATAAACTTTTGGGTTATAACCATCGGGTGGCCATGAGTAACAGGCCGGAGCATAGCCCTGATGCAAAGTCAAATGAAATAGTATATTCCTTTTTCGAGTGGTATCTAAAATAAAAACCAATTTTATCAAGGATAAAGTATCTATTTCCGGAGATATTCTCAATCTGGTTTCAGGTATTGTATAAAATTGACCCTGAAAAGATATCCGCCTTAAAAAAATTCAATAGTAGTGATAAAGAATTTATTCTTGGAGATTCAATGATGAAACAACTCCTCCTACTTCCTTTTACTCTGCTTACAATGTAATAAAAGCGCCTAAGCAGGTTTCATTATACCGGAAAGTCAACATAAAATCTATCCGGAATAAAGAGAAAAAACCAATCAATGGATTTTGGATTCTTTTTAAAAATAAGATATATGACTAAGAAAAAGCACTTCAATTGGATACACACTATCGGCCCCGGTTTGATTGTCGGTGCTTTGGTATTCGGCCCCAGTAAATTGACCATTACTTCGAAAATAGGAGCAAACTTTGGTTACGATTTGCTGTGGATCATTATTATTGCCATATTTTTTATGGCAGTATACACTATTATTGCCGAACGTATAGGTTTGGCTACTGACAAGTCTTTACTTACAATGATAGGTGAAAAATGGGGAAGAAAATTTGCAGCCGTAGTGGGCATAGGAATTTTCCTGGTATGTACCTCCTTTCAAACTGGCAACTCTGTGGGCGTGGGAATAGCCATAGGGGAATTAACCAATACGAATAATAATATCTGGATCATACTCTTCAATTGTATCGGTATCGCACTGCTTTTCTTTAGAAACTTTTATAAAGTGTTGGAGAAGGTGATGATATTCCTGATAGGTATGATGCTGCTGGCATTTTTAATTACTCTATTCGAAGTAAGTCCAAATATCAGTAAAGTGATTTCCGGCTTTGTCATCCCTAAAATTCCGACCGGGTCTATGGGATTGATTATCGCTTTCATCGCATCTTGTTTTTCAATTGTCGGGGCTTTCTATACTTCCTATTTAGTACAGGAAAGGAAGAAAATAAAGGTAGACTCCGATCATAAAGTTTCCCGGAACAGCAGTTTGACAGGAATCATTGTACTGGGTGTGTTGAGTGCAATCTTAATGGTCTGCGCAGCGGCAATCCTTCAACCGTTGGGAGTTGAAGTGAAAACAGCTACGGATATGTCACTGGCACTACGTCCCGCTTTTGGTGAGGCTGCTTCAGCAGTGTTTTTAATCGGGCTATTTGCCGCCGGATTTTCTTCGGTAGTGGGTAATGCCACCATTGGTGGAACTTTAATGAGTGATGCACTGGGATTTGGGGACAGTTTCAATTCTAACAAGACCAAATTACTGATAGCTATTGTGATGACGGTAGGTGCTATCATTGCACTCCTTTTTGGAAGCGCTCCATTAGAGTTGATCGTTTTTGCCCAGAGTATTACTATTTTCATAGTTCCCATGATCGGGATCGCCATGTTTTTAATTGCAAACAATAAAAAGGTCATGAGAGAGAACAGGATCGGATCATTCCTGAGAGTGTCGGGATTTCTTGGGTTATGCATTATAATAGTGCTGGCCATATTTAATTTTATCGATATATTTTTAAAATAGTTCGTTGAAACCGACATGATTAAAATAATTATTAAACATCCGAAGGAAATGATTATTTTAATCATCAGAGGTTCCATACACCACAAAGAGAAAAATAAAATAATCGTATGAAACGAGCATGATAATCATTACACCCGGGAACATGATTAAAAGCGAGTTCCATACACTATAATGCAAAAAATAGAATAATCGTATGAAAACATTTGATAAGGATGCTATACTACAAAAATATTTGAGACCGTCTTCTCAATTATTGAACGACATCCTTAAAATAGAGGGTGATATCCTTATTCTGGGTGCTGGTGGCAAAATGGGACCTGCAATGGCAAAACTGGCAAAGGATGCTATCAGTGAAACTGGTATTCAGAAACAGGTCATTGCTGTATCAAGATTTTCTGATCCTGGCACATGGAGCGATTTGAACGATTACGGCATTAAAACCATCAAAGCGGACTTGTTGGATGAAGATGACCTCAAAAAGTTACCCGGGATACCTAATGTGATTTATTTGGCCGGCCATAAGTTTGGCACAACCGGAAACGAGTCTTACACCTGGGCAATGAATGCATTCCTTCCTGGGATGATTGCTGAAAGATTCAAAAGATCCAATATCGTGGTCTTCTCTTCGGGGAATATCTATCCTTTATCTCCTGTTACATCCGGGGGAATGACAGAGGATATGCCGGCTTCACCCATAGGAGAATATGCCCAATCCTGTCTGGGAAGGGAAAGGATTTTCCAATATTTTTCCCAAAAGAACAATACGCCCATTTTAATATACAGGCTAAATTATGCGAATGATGTAACGTATGGTGTATTGTTGGAAATTGCCAGGTCGGTCTACGGGGAAAAGGAGGTCGGTTTAACGATGGGTAACGTCAATGTTATCTGGCAAGGGGATGCCAATGAAATGGCGATCAGGTCGCTACTCCATTGTTCTGTGCCGGGTAAGATAGTAAATGTCACAGGCCCGGAAACAATATCTGTGAGATGGATTGCAGAGGAATTTGGAAGAGTTTTCAATAAAACCCTAAAATTTACTGGCATAGAGGAGCCGAATGCTTTATTGAGCAATGCGGCTGAATGTTTCAGGCTCTTCGGGTATCCCAATATCAGCCTGAAACAGATGATGGAACTTATCGGTTATTGGGTTATCGAAGGTGGAAAGATAAAAGAAAAGCCGACTCATTTCCAGGAAAGGGAAGGAAAATTTTAAACTGGTTATCACATGAATACGTCAATAAATCCGGAAGTTTTAGAAAGAGTAAGGGAAGGGGGATTCATACCTGCACACCCTCTCGCTTTGAATGAAGATTTAACCGTTGATGAAGTAGCACAGCGGAGATTGACCCGCTATTATATTTCATGCGGTGTCGACGGGATAGCTGTCGGGGTCCACACCACCCAGTTCGAGATCAGGGATCCGGAATATAATTATTTCGAAAGGGTATTGGAAATTACAGCCGGTGAGATCAAAAGGATGAATCCGGGGAGCTCATTTATAAAAGTTGCCGGTATTTGTGGCCCAACAGCACAGGCTATCAGGGAAGCCTGTATTGCAAAAGACCTTGGGTACGATTTGGGTCTGCTCAGTACCGGGGGATTGGGATCGCTTTCGGAAAAGGAACTTATTGAGCGTACTAAAGCTGTTGCCAAAGAAATTCCTGTGTTTGGATTTTACCTGCAACCCGCTGTCGGGGGAAGGATACTCAGCTATTCGTTCTGGAAGGAGTTCTGTGATATTGAGAACGTGTACGCTATTAAAACCGCTCCTTTCAACAGATATCACTCATTGGAAGTAGTACGGGCGGTCTGCAATTCCAAAAGAAAGGAAGAAATTTCCCTTTACACCGGCAATGATGATAATATTGTGTTGGACTTGATTACTCCTTATGTAATTCATGCAGGCGACCGGTTGGTTGAAAAAAGATTCGCCGGTGGTTTATTGGGGCATTATGCTGTCTGGACAAAAAAATCGGTCGATTTGTTTCATTATATAAAGGATGGATTGAAAAACAAGACCTTGGATTATGAAGAAATGCTGGGAATAGCCGTTGAAATTACGGATATGAATGCCGCTATCTTTGATGTAGCCAATAATTTCAAGGGCTCTATCGCCGGGATCCATGAAGTATTGAGAAGGCAGGGATTATTGGAGGGTATCTGGTGTTTGAATCCTAAGGAAAGATTATCTGAAGGCCAAACAGAAGAAATCGACAGGGTTACCTCCCAATATAAAAAATGGACAGACGACGGGTATGTAAAGGAATTTATAGCCAACGACAGATGCCTCT
>OBJA01001565.1_pt1 | contig 15273 bp, 12 predicted proteins | sample 1519751 | NCBI WGS metagenome assembly OBJA01 (sample SAMEA3881238, study PRJEB22517) | soil metagenome | biome: lake sediment; feature: soda lake sediment; material: sediment, water from around vicinity | place: India | collected 2013-12-23 | depth 3 m | reverse complement strand
GGTTCATCACGGCGGATAGTGAACAAGCCCGCAAATCCGCTACAGAGAAAAAGATGCTCTTCGATAATTTCACCGGCCAAGCTCTAACCACACCGGGAATGATCGCCGGGTCTGCAGCTCTGGCTGGGATTTTAAAAAATTTGTTTTAAATCTCCGACAGAATCAGAAAAGTATTTGTATCACCAAACACCATTAATTTATCCAATAGGTTTTGTAAATCAACCTGATCCTTAAGAAGTACTTTTAAGTGCAAATTCTGATTTCCGGTTATACGATGTGCTTCTTTAATTTCAGGAAATTCCTTGATTTTCTTTAGAACACCCTTTAATTGCCCGGGGAAAACTTTTAAAAGAATAAAAGCCTCTAATCCATATCCCAGCTTGCTATTATCTATCTGTATGTCATATTTTTTGATAATACCGATATCCTCCATTTTTTGAACCCTTTCCCTGACCGCCGAAGGAGATAAATGAATTTTCCGCCCCAGGTCAGCAAAAGACAACCGGGAATTGCCCTTTAAAAAGCCCAAAATTTGCATGTCTACAGCATCTGCCATTGAATCAAATTTAAATTCATTAAAATTTCCATTTTCCAATGGCAAAATTACATAATCAGAAATAAATCAATTTAACACTTCCTTGAAAACCTCCTACTTTTGCTTGAAATATTGAATGAAACAATGATAACACTTGATGAAAAATTTAAAGCACTTGGGGCAGATAATGCCCCTGGTCAGGAAGTTCGGCAAAAATTAGGTGATATTGGCAGCCTGATGCAGGGGGGAAAATTAGACGGGGTTCCTGTTGATTTTTCACATGGAGATGTGAATGCTTTTCCACCAACACCTGGCTCTGAAGAGGTCTGGAATGAAGGTTTTAACAAAGGAGCCAGCCAGGCATACACCGAATACCGGGGAGCATCCGCAATCCGCACCAGACTGGCTGAACGGCTCGGCACCTTTACTGGAAAATCCATTTCAGCAGATAGTGAATTGATTATTACTCCCGGAACCCAGGGGGCATTATTTCTGGCACTGGGTGCCACAGTTACCACAGGGACTAAAGTTGCGGTGGTAACTCCCGACTATTTTGCCAACCGCAAGCTTGTGAGCTTTTTTGGTGGTGAAGTTGTACCCATTCCGCTTCATTACAAAACATCTCATTCTGAAAAAGGCATTGATCATAACCAGCTTGAAATGGCCTTTGATAGCGGAACTGAGGTTTTTGTTTTTTCAACACCAAACAATCCAACAGGTTTGGTATATTCATTTGCTTCAATAAACAAAATTGCATCGCTTGCAGCTAAATATAATGTTACATTAATCGTCGATGAACTTTATGCAAGAATGCTTTACCGGGGAGAAAAATATACTCACCTTTGTTCTTGTGATGAAGTGCCAGAAAATCTCATAACAATACTTGGGCCTTCAAAAACTGAGTCGCTCAGTGGATTCCGTCTTGGGGTTGCATTTGGCACACCGAAATTGATTGACCGGATGGAACAGCTGCAGGCAATCGTTTCTCTTCGTGCTGCAGGTTACAATCAAGCCGTTTTGGATACATGGTTCCAGGAACCTATTGGCTGGCTGGAAAACCGCATTCAAAAACATGAAGCCATCAGAGATGAATTACTGGAGATTTTCAATGGGGCCCAACTTCACACTGCATGTCCTCAGGCGGGAAGTTACCTATTCCCGCAGCTTCCAGCACTTAGCGTGGATTTAAATACGTTTGTACGTCTGCTTCGTTATCAGGCAAATGTAATCGTTACACCCGGCACAGAATTTGACCCTGAATGTATTGACAGTATCCGGCTTAACTTTTCACAGGATCATGCAGCGGCAGTGGAAGCAGCCAAAAGAATAGTAAAAATGACAGATATTTATAGCAAATGAGTAAGATGACAGAGCAACCCATCCCCCAGGGAAAGTATCTGCCGGCTGCCCGGCATGCAGATCTGATATACACATCCGGAATGACACCCCGCAAAGCCGGAGAGCTTCTTTACCAGGGAAAAATCAGAGTGGCCGATTCAATAGAAACCCACAGGGAGGCCGTACGTCTGGCAGCTTTAAATGCCCTGAATGCCGCGCAAGCCTGCCTGCACAATGGGGAGAAAATCTCTTTTATCCTTCAGCTTCAAGTTTTTTTAAATGCGGAGGAGGCATTTACAGCCCATGCCAAAGTTGCAGATTTTGCATCCGAGGTATTGATCGAAAACCTGGGTGCTGATTGCATCGGAAGTCGCGCTGCAATTGGCGTTTCATCTTTACCATCAAGTGCCCCGGTTGAAATAACTCTCGTTTGTAAGGTTGTTTGATGCTAATAAATATTACCTGGCAAGCTCTATCCACACCGGGGCATGGTCGCTGGTCTTTTCCCAGCCCCTGACTTCTTTATCCACCCCGGCCCTGACAAGCCGGGCTTTGATCCGGGGATTCAGCAGGAAGTGATCGATCCTTAAACCTGCATTGCGGCTATAGGCGTTGCGGAAATAATCCCAGAAGGTATAGATCACCTCCCCGGGGTGGAGTTCTCTCAGGGCATCGGTCCATCCCTGCCTGAGCAAATCATGGTAAGCAGCCCGCACCTCAGGCCTGAAAAGGGCATCATTTACCCATCTTTCCGGTTTGTACACATCCAGTTCGGTAGGCATCACATTATAATCTCCGGCCAGCACCACGGGGATGTCAAGGTTCAGAAGGCCCGCAGCGTGTTCTGTGAATCGCTTGAACCAGCCAAGTTTGTACTCAAATTTGGGTCCCGGATATGGGTTGCCATTGGGAAGGTACAGGCATCCCACCAGGATCCCGCCCACCATGGCCTGCAGGTAACGGCTCTGCACATCTTCCGGATCGCCTGCAAGGGTTCGTGTCATTTCAGTCATTTCAAGACCCCGGGAAAGGATGGCCACCCCGTTCCAGCTTTTTTGTCCGTGCCAGATGGCGTTGTATCCGGCGGCGGCAATCTCGGCATGCGGGAACTTTTCATCGGGCGTCTTCAGCTCCTGCAGGCAAACCACATCGGGCCGGGCCTGTTCCAGCCAGCGCAAAAGCACCGGAAGCCGGGCGTTTATGCCGTTGACATTGTAAGTGGCGATCTTCATGGGCAAGTTTTTTTGATAATCATTCTTATACTTTCACCTGAGGCTGTAGTAACCGGTGCAGGTAACAAAAATATAGTTAATAATCCAAACAAAGCTATATATTTGGCTGAAAAATTTTCGTGTGGGTTGTCGGGTTAACTAATAACTTAATAAACTGAACCGGGCGCGAAAATCCCGGGGTAAGGCAGAAGCTCGGGGAACATTCTGTAATAACCGGCAAATTCCGAATTATTTGACAAGCGGCCCCAAGGAGATTACAACGACTTTTTTGACTTTGATGAAGAAACAGTTTTGAGGCTCTATCCAATATCAAAAATGTTAAACAATAAAACAGAAGGTCTCCCGGGCCCTGGTTTTTAACAGCCTCTGCCCTGCCTGCCCACTTAAATATATCATTGCATAAATCCACTATCTGCCTCAAAAGATAACTATATTATCTTTAAATTTATACAACATTTCAGCTTTCTTTTCCGGGCAGGATGGAAAACATAATGCTGCCTGTCATCGCAGTGCTTCTGCTGCATATCCTTCTGCTGCTGCACAAAGCAGTACCGCAGGAGCTGATAACACAGTAGTAATGACAGGTCTTTATTTTGTGAATTCGAAGTAGTAATCTTAAAAACTACTACTATGAAAAAGAACCTTCTTCTGATTGTTGTCCTGTTTATTATTTCTGCCGGGCATTTGAGAAGCGAAAGGGCCCGGGAAAATCGAAACGGCGATCCATTTGATCCCGCTGAAATGGCGGCCTTTCTGGATGGGCTGATGGAGCAGCAGATTGAAAAAGAACATATCGCCGGAGCAGCTATCTCGGTTGTTTATCAGGGCAGGTTGTTCTTTTCCCGGGGTTATGGTTATGCTGACCTTGAAAATCAACGCCTTGTTGATCCTGAACAGACCATCTTTCGAATAGGTTCAGTTACCAAGCTTTTCACATGGACAGCAGTGATGCAGCTTGTTGAGCAGGGAAAACTGGATATGGAGGAAAATGTGAACGCCTATCTTGATTTCCATATTCCGGATACCTATCCGCAGCCCATCACCCTAAAACATCTGATTACTCATACCCCGGGATTTGAAGACCAGCATGTGGCAATGGTAACAATGAAGAAAGAAGAACTGATACCCGCGCGTGAATGGCTTGTCTCTCATATTCCTGCCAGGATCTACCCTCCGGGGGAGGTCCCCGCATATTCAAACTATGGCACAGCCCTGGCTGGGTATATCGTGGCAAGGGTAAGCGGAATCCCCTACAGTCATTATGTGCAGGAACATATATTGACCCCCCTGTCCATGAAAAATACCTGTGCCCATCTGACAATGCCATCAGACCTGATGGCACAGGAATCTGCAGGATATATGTACAAAGATGGCAGCTTTCAGGTATTTCAGCCCTTGCTCACGCATGAGGATCTTTATCCTGCGGGTATTATTCGCAGTACCGTAACAGACATGGCACGTTTCATGATTGCCCACCTTCAGGGGGGGTTTTACAGTGATTCGGCCATTTCCGGGGTGCGAATTCTGGAAGAACCTACTGTGAAACGAATGCATAGCCCCTTGTTCACCCCCCATTCCCGGATCCTTGGGACCACCTATGGCTTTTTCGATTTCAGCGACAACGGCCAGCGGGTGATTGGACACAGCGGCCAGGCTGAACCCATGAACGCCCAGCTGTTGCTTTTACCCGAAAGGGATCTGGGGATTTTTGTGGCGTACAATACCTTGAATGCTGGTAAGCTGACCCGTCAACATTTTCATTTCCAGAGAGCGTTCTTCGATCACTACTTTCCTTGCCCTGCCGTTGAACCCATATCCCCTCCGGAAGATTTTACAAAAAGGGCTCATTTATTTGCCGGAGTTTACAAAATGACAAGGAATGCACATACCACACTGGAAAAGTTTTTTTCCCTGGCACAAGACGTGACAATTAAGGTAAAAAATCCCGGCGATGGCACACTTCTCCTGTATTCACCCTGGGGTAACTGGCAAATTGTTGAAGAAGACCCCCATTACTTCAGGCAGCTAAATGGCCCCTTTGGCTTCTTTTTTCGTGAGAACGATCAGGGAAATATGGTGTATCTCTTTACGGATTTTACCCCGATGATGGCATTTGAAAAATTACGCTGGTACGAAACATTTGATTTCAACATGCCCCTGCTTCTGGTTTGCCTCCTGGTTTTCTTTTCCATTCTACCCGTAGCAGCAATCCGTCTGTTGCGCAACATTCGCATGAGGGCTATTAAAAATCCTGACCCCAAGAATGCTCAGGTGGCGCTCTGGCTTATCGCTGGAATCAGCCTCCTGAATTTATTGTTTGTGGCCGGTAATATGTTGTGGGGTGAACAGATCGTGTTCGGGATACCACTCCCCTATAAGATCGTGCTGGGCATAGGGGTTGTATCTGCATTATTAACATCCGGTGCCCTGGCTTACACTTTCCTGGCATGGAAAACTGGCTATTGGGGGATAATGTTTCGCACCTATTACACCCTTGGAACATTCGCAGCCGTAGCTTTTGTCTGGTTCCTGAATTTCTGGAACCTGTTAGGGTGGAAGTACTAAGCAAACACTTCAAGACCAGGCCCCTTTGAAAGGAACTGATTACAACCCAGAAGCCGGAGGAGGAGAACAAATACAGTGGCCCATTTCCGGATATCATTATATTTGTTCGATCAAAAAACAATTGTTGTTTCCGGCCAGAATGATGTAAGGAATGAACAGGGTTATGCAGCCAGGCAGCAATTCCGGATATATTAGCCTATTATGAAGCGTCATATTCAAATAATATTCTTTGTATCTTTTCTCCTGGTATTCTGCTCCTGTGCCACAATCCTCAATACAGCAAAAACCCCCGTGACCGTTATCACCAGCGAACCGGCCAGCCTGATCATTGGCAATGACACCATTGGAAATCCCGGTCCAGGAAATACCTTTTTTTTTGACAGAGACAAAAAGCCACTGAATATTACTGCATATAATGAAAGTGTAACCAAATCGGTAAGCGTGCAGGCAGCAAACTCAGCAGCTTACTGGCTAAACCTTTATCCAAACTTGCATTTTTGGACGGGCTTTTTCATCGACACCCGGAACAAAAAAAGATATACCTACCCGCGGACCATTTATATTGACCTTGCCACAAGCGATAGTTCGTATTTAAAATACCGGCCCCTTGAAAAGGCATTTGACAATCCGAACATTCTCAAAACAACTCCCCTGAAGCTTGCCGGGATTGTGAATCCTGCCTTCGAAGTCAGTTATGAAAGAAGAACCGGCCGCAGCTTCTCAACCCAGATTGCGGCATCCTGGCTGCTGCCCATGAGCATCATGGACATTGGCAATGACTTTAAGCCCAACATCAAAGGTTTCAGGCTGTCTCTGGAAGAAAAATGGTATTTCCGCAGATCAGCTCCCCTGGGACCCTATGCAGGCCTGGAAGTTAATTACCTGAACACTCAGTACAGGGACTACTGGTATTTCGGAGAAAAAGAGGTTTTCTTAATCCCGGATTACGAGTACACAAACTATCCCGACACCTTCGGGATAAAAAAACAAACCGCTAGTTTCAACCTGAAATTAGGCTATCAGCACATCATCAAGCGATATTCCTTTGACTTTTATGCAGGGATCGGGATCCGATACAAAGACGTCAGGCATTTTGACAGAATCAACCCCCTGGATGAAATGGAAATGCCCAGGCACCTGAATGCTTATTATTTAGCGAACCAGGAAGGCAAATACTGGACAGTCAGCATCCCTGTGAATATCAGTGTGGGATGGACATTCTAATAGGAACAATGCTGGCACATCTGTGAACATCTGTGCCTATTTTTCTTTTCCTGTGAAGATCTGTGGACGGTTCTTCCAGAAAAAGCCCTCTGGTTTATTTCCCATACCTCCTGCCCTGTTTTTCTTCCAGGTGACCCACATGCTAATTTGGTCTCGCTATCTCCTGGGCCAGCATTACTTTATGGAAAAGAACTTAAAAGTACCGCCATCCCTTTTAAAGAACATATCTGCTCCGTCAGAAAAACGCGGGTTGTCAAAATATTCCAAAAGACCAGCTTCTTCTTCGCCCCGCAGGCTCATATTCTCAAGATCAATGGATGCAAAACTTTTGAAACTCATCTTTTCAGCATTTCCCTTGGTATAAATGGCATAATCCTCATACAAGCAATCAGCATTCATGTAAATTGAGGGCGACAAATAAGGGATATTTGGAGTTTTAACCTTACCTTCAATTTTGGCAGCCAGGGGATCAATCTTCATTATCCCGTTTTTCAGGTTTATTATGATTTTCTGCTGTTCCCTGAAATAGGTCATCCCCCAGATTTCTCCCAATTTCTCGCCTGCTACAGGAATGCTATTGATTACAGCACCGGTTTTGGGGTCCAGGATGAACATGTTTTTGTTGGTTGCACAGTAAAGTTTCCCATCCACGTAATCGATGCCGGCAATGAAGCTGAATGGGTCTTTGGCGGCCTTAGAGATGGTATTTCCGCTCCATATGGTTTTCCCGGTTTTTGCCTCATAGGCAATGATCCCGTATTTATCCTTGTTCAGGTATTCGTATTTGTAATATGAAGGGCCCTTGCTTGGTGTTATTCTTGCATTTTTTTTAGCAGCACCACCGTGACCCAAAATAATTACCCCATCCACAACAATAAGAGAGGGAATCATCTGAGCATCTGGAAATTTATCAGATTCCCAGGCCTTAGCTCCGTTTTCTGCATGATAACATACCAGACGATTCTTTACCTTATCCACAACGTATACAAACCCATTTGCAACTACCGGGTCAGGAGCAGGAAATGGTGTCAGCAATGATTTTGAAAGGCCTGATTTCATTTCAGAGGTAGTGAAATATGCTTCCCAAATCTTTTCACCATTTTTGAGGTCAAGGACGGTCAAACCAGTTTGGGTCTTCAGATTGGGTTCGTGTTCCACAAAGATCTTATTATCGGCATAAAAAAACTTAATGAAGGGATCATGACTGATCCAATCGAAAGCGTAAGCAATCATGTGCTGCTTTCTCCAGATTTCCTTATTGGTTGTGGCGTCATAGGCAATGAAATTCATTTTCCACCTGGGGACATCGGCTCCCAGGAATTGGAATAACTTGCTGGTTTCCCCCTGCATGATCACATACATGTTCTTATCAGGAATTTGCAGCATCCGGGCGTGCTTTCTGTCGGCAAGGTATTTTTGCTTGTTAAAATAAGGTTCATTATCAAATACTTCCTGTCCATCATGGGTAGTCAGATAGTATTCGCTGTCTTTCCCGGTGATTACCTTTACCAGGTCGTAGTATTTCATGATGTAACAATCGAAATCTTTAGCCTTGCCAGAGAGTTCAATTTTCTTGCTCCAGATCACTTTACCGGTAGAAACATCGGTAAATTCAACACTTTCTTTTGTTGGAAGCAAAACTCCATTGGTTTTGGAATCGTAATAATTTGAAAACCCATCGGACAGTTCATAGCTGCCAAATCCCGAAACATACTTATCGCTCTTCCAGAGAAGTTTTCCGGTCAGCCCGTCAATAAAGTATTTTGTTGCAATGCTGGTTTTTGAGTCCTCATCAAATACAAGGATCACGTTGGCAAACTTGTTCCAGTATTGATTGGCAAATTTCTTGTTCTGCATCTCCTTTTCAAAGTTGATATGCCATAACATTTTCCCGGTAAGACCATCAATCATCGCCATGTCCGAGCGCGTTGAGCATAAAAAGAATTTGAAATCCCCTGTATGCGTGCCCATATGCATGGTGGGAGTAAAGGGCAATTTAACTTGGTGCTTCTCCTTGAAGGCTCCCTTTGAAATGCTTGCTGAAAATACCAGCAGACAAAGCAGTAAGATTGTTTTGCTTTTCATGTTCCTGATTTTTTAGTTGAATGGAAAAATTATCAGCATTTGCATGCTATGTGCAAAAAATGTTTTTGATGAATAAAAGTAAAATGTGATTTTTTTTGGGGCAATACCACTTTAGTGGTAAATGTTAATGTGGCCTTTAGAAGGATGCTAATCCACTATTTTTCTTCCAAAAGCTTTGTTAATGGCTTCAATTCCCGACTCAACCTGTAGCTTCTGGTAAATATTGCGAATATGGGTCCTAACGGTTTCGGTGCTGATAAAGAGCTTTTCGCCAATCTCCTTATACCTGAAGCCTTTGGCAAGAAGATGAAGAATTTCCTGTTCCCTTTTGCTAAGTTTGGAGCATTCAGCAACTTGAATATTGGCGTCTTTTACCCAGGTATTTATTATTTTACGGGCAATTTGGCCACTCATTGGAGAACCACCCATGTGCACCTCAGCGATGGAGTCGAGAATTTTGGTCAGATGGGAGCCTTTCAGCAGGTAACCAGTAGCACCTGCTTTCAGGGCATTATAGATGTTTTCGGTATCTTCAAAAACTGTCAATACAATAAACTGTATACCTGGTCTCAAGGGTTTCAGGGCGGCAATAAGCTCTATGCCTGATTTGCCCGGAAGGTGAATATCTACAAGGGCCACATCACATTCAATGTTTTTCAGACATTCCAGGGCTTCTTCAGCGCACTCAAAACTACCTACGCAGCTAAAGTTTTCGTCCCCGCTTATCAGCGATATCAAAGCCCTGCGAACTTCAATATTATCCTCCGTTATAGATACCTTTATCATCTGACAGATATTGAAGCTAATATAACAAATCCTATTTTTGCCCGCTATCACACATTGGTAGTAATTTTTTAAGCAACCCAAATTGGTGCCGGAAGCTGTTTAACATTTCTATGACACAATAAGGGGAAAGAAAATGCTTATTTGAGTCCCATTTCCCGGAGATGATATAACCGAGCAATGCCCGCCCAAATTTCCGGCCCTGAGTTTCATGTTTTGAAGACCGTTTCCCTGCCTGATGTTCTGCATGTCGAAACCCTTGCCATTATCGATAATTTGAAACAATAAGCCTTCCTGGACTATTTCAATGATTAATTCAATTCTGGAGGATTGGGCATGTTTCACAGCATTATTAACAGCCTCTTTTGTTATCATAAAAAGGTTTCGGCTAAACTCGCGCGACACCTCAATACTCTCTGAAAATTCCGGAACCTGAATAACATATTCATCCACGGCCTCAGAAAGCATTTCCGCGACCATTTCCCTGATTTTAATTACCAGAATCTCGAGGGTATGGGTATCCTGCTTCAAAAGCCAGATAAGGTTGTTCATGTTCTCATACAAATCCCTTGCATTGCGGTAAATCCTATTCAGGTGATTTTCCACAAGCCGCGGATCTTCAATACTTTGCCGGGTCAAAGAAGCGTTAAGGATAATTAAGGATAAGCCCGATCCCAGTTCATCATGCAGGTCCCGCGAAATTCGCAATCTTTCTTTTTCAAGGGCATTCTGATGTTCCAGTTCTTTGATTTTTCGTTTGTACCGAATGGCTTGCCACTGACGGATTATCAAAGTGTTTGACAGAACCAGCAACAGAATAAAGGAAATAATAAACCTCCTGGTTTTCCAAAATGGAGCAGTAACATGGATACTCAGCAATTCTGTTTCCTGCCCCCAATTGTCATATTCATCCTGGCATTTTACCAGCAGCTTGTATTTTCCTGACGGCAGGTTGCGGTATTGAAAAAAGTTTTGCTCTGAAGCTGAATTCCAATCCTTATCATAATTCACTAAAAAAAATGAAAATTTATATTCATGGCCTGAATAATCATCTGAAATTACCTTTCCGGAGAAATGTGGCGCCTTCCAGCTTATTTTTTTCTCAGGGAGATATTTTGGGGGTAGGCCTTGTGCAAAAAGGGTGTCGGAAAACTGAAGCTCCGTCAGCAAAGCCTCCGCACCCTTCCTGTCTGGACTGAATTGTGCCGGGTCAATTCCATTAATACCATTTATTCCTCCCCAGTAAATCATCCCTTTTGAAGAAACATGCCAGGCATTTGAATTGAATTCAAGCCCCTGAAGATTGTTGGAATAATCAAAATAAAATATCTTATCTCTTTGCCTGGATACGCACGCAAGACCTTTACTTAGGCTGATCCACACCCTGCCCAAATCATCGGGAATAAAAGCATAAATCGTTTCATTTCGCAGTTCTTCAAATACAGCGGGTGCTTCAAGTTCTCTTATATCCGGGCCGAAAATCTTAATACCATAGCCCGTAGAAGCCCAGATTTGGTTGTCAATATTTGCCAATACTTCAACACTGGTGTTTAACAGGCAGTTGGAGGCAATCAGGTGTTCAATGCCAAAGCCTTCTGATTCATCGCATACAAACAGCCCAGCCTGGGTGCCAATCCAACGCATGCCATTGCATGTTAATGAAGTATGAATAAAGTTGTTTGGTTTTTTCTCAAGAAGCCCTGGTAAGGCGGAGGCATCAAAAGTATATGTGTAATGATTGGTTGTAATGTAAATGGTAGTATCATTGTCAACAATAAACCTGGAAAACAAGGCATGAAAAGGATAACTCAGTATTGGGGTTCCCTCTGGATTCAGGACCAAAAGCTTTTCATTGGTTACTAACCATAAACGACCAGCTGCGTCAAAATGCAGGTCATTTACCTGGACATGATCGTTTATCAAATCAGGATAAACACGCCTCATCCGGCTTAGATCGGGAGACAATTTCCACAGCCCATTTTTGAATGTCCCAACCCACAGATTGGAATTTTTATCAGAGGTTATCCCACGGGAAAAACCCGTTAAAGCTTTGAAAAACTGAACAACTTCTGGTGAATGGCGTAAAAGCCCATCACCATCTGTGCCCAGCCATAGGTTGTTCCTTTCATCGATCCAGGAGAAGATAATATAAGGTTTAATGGTGTCGGTATGCTTTCCTGAGGACTCCAGCAGATGAATATTTTGAACCCTGTTGTTTGCAAACCTTGTCAGATTCTTGTTACCCTTTTCAGAGATCCAAAAAACCTTACCATTTGCAATGCTCATTGAACTTGGTTCGGAAAGGGCAACATCTGCATAGGGCTTCATGGTTCTTCTATCCTTATAAATATAAATCTTGTTTCCGGTTAGCACAAAAGTTTCATTCAGACTGTCGCTAACCATGGAGACACAAGTTTTGGGGGTAGGAGTCCAGTAGGCCGTTACTACCGGGCTTTTTATTATTTCCGGCAACTCCAGTTCAATGATTCCCTGACTTCCGGATATCAATAAATTACCTTTCTTTTGTAATAATGCCGAAAAGGGTATGAAATCGTCAGGAGGAGTGGCAGTTTCTGAAAATTGCAGATGCAAATTTATAAGCTGATGCTTATCCATAAAGAAAAACCCCTGAATTGGAAACCAGAACATAAGGCCATAGCCTGCTTTAACGGGCAGCAGTACAGGATAAGAATATTTCTGGCTCATTATCTTCTCAAAGCTGCAGGTCAAAGAATTAAAAAGCAGGATGCTTGAACTGGTAGTAATGACAAAAATCCCTGGTTCAAGTTCTGTTATCTGGCGCATGATGTTTTCATCACTTTCCCAATTATAGATTGAAGCCGGACGAAATGCTCTGAATTTTTTTCCATCAAAAAGATGCAACCCATCGCCTGTAACAACCCACATATAGCCCCTGCTGTCCTTCAGAACCTGCTTCACCATGCTCTGTCTGAGGCCTGCTTCATCGTTGAATTTGTTAATGTAAACAGTACCATCTGCAGAGACATCCTGTGTCAGGGCATGGACCGGCAAAAACATCCATAAAATGAAAGTGCACGAAAAAGACAAACAAGCCGAAGAAAGCAAGGGCTTAATCATGGATAAAAAAGAAGGAATTTGCCTTCAAATATACTTAAATATAAATTGCTGGAAGCGTTAAAAAACTATCTCCATTAAATATCCCGGAACCCTTAGGGTCCCCCCAACTGGCGTCTGCATCCCGCTTCGAGCAAGGGTTTTCCGGTAAACCTTAGAATCCCCCCCAAACCCGCCGCCAGCAAAGGTGTGCTCAGGAACCCTTAGGGTCTGAAATGGACAACATTCTGTGAACATCTGAGCATCTTCCGGAAAATCTGTGGATCAGAAAACCCCTGGCTTACTTCCCATGCCTGCCACCCTGTTTTTCTTCCAGGTGAAGCCCGATAAAATTTGAAAGCTGCACAAGAAAAGAAGCAACCCCTGCAATGGCCAGGGCATAGGCAAGCAAATTGCCATAGGGTACCAGGTAGAAAAAAACGACCATTACCAGCACCGTCCATACCCCTGCACACCAGGGACAGGTAACAATGAACTGCAGGGTGCTGAAAAAATAATATTTGCTGTTGCCCCGGATGAGATCACGGACAAATTTGAAAATCTTTTCAAAAACAACCATGCGGGTTAACCTGTATGAGGCCAGCGATAGGATGATCAGATCCCTTGCTGAAATGTCCCCTATGTAATAACCATTCGCTTTCATAATAAAGCCAACCAATACTATCAGGCCAAAATAAAAAAATACTGACAAGAAATTCAGGAAATGCTGTCTGCCGTTCTCCATTCCGTTGTTTTTTATATTAATTAGAGTAAAGATAGGCATATATTTGACGAAAATTAAATACTTCTGACAGAGAAGTTGAGTAAGGAATAAGTTTCCATATATTTGAAGTCAGGTTATAAAAAATTTAATGGAGAGGACGTGAAAATCTCCAACCTGGTGCTTGTAGCAGATGCCCTGGATTTAAATGTTGAACTGACCGCCAGATAAAGCACCAAAAGGAACTTTGGCATTATTACAAAAAAGTGAGGGAATAGACTCAATCCTGTTATCATTCAAATTAAAAAAAATAACAAAGTGACCAACCCACCCACCCACGACCAACGAATGGCCCGGATGACCTTCGCCTCGGTATATCCGCATTACCTTGCAAAAGTTGAGAAGAAAGGCCGCAGCAGGGAAGAACTCCACCAGGTGATCCACTGGCTGACCTCCTATGATGACAGCCAGATCCAGAAGCTTATTGAGGAGAATGCCACCTTCGAAGAATTCTTCCGGCAGGCCTCTTTAAACAACAATGCCCCCCTGATCAAAGGAGTGATCTGCGGCTACCGGGTGGAAGAGATCACAAATCCCCTCATCCAACAGGTCCGTTACCTCGACAAGCTGGTGGATGAGCTGGCAAAAGGCCGGAAAATGGAGAAGATACTCAGGAATACCCGGTAATATATGCTAAAATACCAACCTGATCATTAACCCTAAGCAAACAATATTTGCGATGAACTCCAAACAAACTGATAATCGTAATGATGCACAATGGTTATTATTATACAAAATTGGAGCCTTCTCCGCATGGTTTACAGCAATTCTTATCCCTGTTGCAGTCGCTTCCCATATAATCTGGCCACCACCACCCTGGTCACCGGGTGCTGCAGCTGAATGGTTCGCATATCTGCAGGACAATACTTTGGCGGGGCTTCTCAATCTTGATTTCGCATTGGAAATTGGACTAGTTGTAAGCATCCCCCTCTACCTGGCTCTCTACGCATCTCTCAGTCAAACCAACCCTTCAATTATGGCTATCGCCACTTTTATGGCAGTTTTCGGGATATTCCTGCATATTCTTTCTAACACCTCATGGGAGATGTTGTTATTGAGTGAAGCTTATTCAGCCGCCACATCAGAGCTAATGCGCACTATTTTTCTTGCAGCAGGCGAGGCAAGACTCTCTGCATATTACGGTATGGTTTTCCAGGTGAGTTACATCCTAGGTTATATTGCTTACATCTTAATCGGTGCAGTTATGCTCCAGAGCGAATCATTCAACCGGACAACTGCCAATTTAGCATTAATAACAGGTATCGCTGGCTTCGGATTCTACCTGCCGAAGATTGGCACCCTTTTCTCGGTACTCGTGGTACTCCTCATTGGAATCTGGAACCTTATTGTAGGGTGGAGGCTGTTCCAATTGTCGAAAACGCAAATCCGCTAATGTTCTCGTTCTTTTGAGAAAGAACCAAGGTGCCCGGTGCTAAAAGAGAAGAATTAAAGGGTCCTGAATTTTGTTTACTTTTTGTGTAAACCTGTTTCAGGACAAGTCAACACATTTAATTATCTTTCTATTTCAGAACCTCAAATCCTCTAAATCCTCATTTTCCCGCACCTCCAAAAATGGGAGATTCCAGCTGCTCAACACATTCAAAATTGGATTTTTATCCCCACGAAACTTTATAACCCAATAACCCAATAACCCA
>OBJA01001564.1_pt1 | contig 15277 bp, 7 predicted proteins | sample 1519751 | NCBI WGS metagenome assembly OBJA01 (sample SAMEA3881238, study PRJEB22517) | soil metagenome | biome: lake sediment; feature: soda lake sediment; material: sediment, water from around vicinity | place: India | collected 2013-12-23 | depth 3 m | reverse complement strand
TAGGTTTCCCCGATGGGGAGCCGTTCTTTGTTGATGATCACCTGATTGCGCTCAATACGTTCGATTTTCGAAAGGGCAATTAAATAGGATTTATGAATTCTGAAAAAGTCGCGGGGGGGCAGGAGCTCCTCCAGCGCATTAAAACTCATCAGAGTCATGATCCTTTTCTGGGGTATGATAATACCCAGATAGTCTTTCATCCCTTCGATATAAAGAATCTGATCAAAACACACTTTCTCCATGTGATAGTCGGTTTTAACCAACATAAAGGTTCTGTCAGATCCGGAAGTTGGTAGATTTTCTTTGCATGTCGGTATTTCGGGAAGTTTCTGAGTCTGGGCCATTCGATCCGCCACTTTTTCCACCGATTGGATAAACCGTTCGAAAGAGATGGGTTTCAGTAAATAGTCCGTCACATCAAGTTCAAAACCCTTCAGGGCATATTCCGAATAGGCGGAGGTGATCACCACATAGGGTTTTTTTTTGAGGATCTCGAGTAACTGGATCCCTGACAGATCTTCCATCTGAATATCGAGGAAAAGAAGATCTACATCCTTGGATTTTAGATGATTGAAGGCGCCCAGGGCATTGGTATAAGCTCCTGCCTCTTCCAGCATCGGGAGCTTTCTGATAAACGCAGAAATTTTGTCGATGGCGAGAGGCTCATCATCTACAATCAGACAACGGATTTTTACTTGATCCATAGTTTTGCTGTAAAGGTTTTGCCGCCCGTATGATCGCACGTAAGCGAATAGTTGCCGGGATAGATGAGTTCCAGTCTTCTACGCAGATTTCTTAGTCCGATCCCGCCCACTTTATCTTTACTTACTGTTCCTCGTTGGATGAAATTGGTGACCGAAAAAAGCACAGATTCCTTCACAATCAGCATAATGTTGATGGCCGGGATCCCGTTTGTTTTGTCTCCGTGTTTAATGGCATTTTCTACCAAAGGGATAAAGAGCATGGGAGCGATTGTTCGGCCGGGTTGATCGATAGAAACATTAAATTGGATCAGGTCGTTACCAAACCTCAGCTTTTGAAGTTCGATAAAACTTTTCAGATAACTAATCTCTTCCTGGATGGTAACCAAGGCTTTATCGGAATCGTAGGTTACATAACGCATGATTTCCGATAATCTGATCAGACTTTGAGAAGCTTTATCAGGGTTGGTCTGGATCAGTGTATCAATATTATTTAATGTATTGTAGATAAAGTGAGGGTTCATTTGGTATTTAAGCATAGCCAGTTCGCTCTCAGCCCTCTCTGCCTTAAGTCTGGCAATCGATTGTTGCTCTTTAATCCACATTTTTGAAATGCTGATACTGGCAGCAAAAATGACCACGGCATAAGTAGAAACCAGATGGTACCACAGACTGAATTGAAAAAATGAATGTAAAGGAGTTTTTCCGAGAACGTGGGGGATGAAAATGTAGTAGTTTACTACCTGGTTGAGAAAGATCACGACCATACCGAGGATAGAGAAGGATAGCGCAAAAAGGAGATATTTTTTTTTCAGGAAAAACCTTGGCAATAAAAGGTAGATCGTGATGTAAGTGGCCAGAATATCAATAGGGAGGAAGATAAGGGATCTCAACCAGGTGAGATAATAGGGGGGAGAGGTGTTGACCCAGTTCAGAAAGGTAAAGAAAGAGAGGTACGCAAACCAGAAAAGGATGTGAACCAGGATTCTGTGGAGACGGCTGCGGTAATCGAGAAAAAACATTTCCGTGATATTTTTTTCAAAAGTACATCATCTGTAAACGAATTCCAAAGGAGATTATTCAGAAATCTACCAACTGGCAGAATCATGCGACAAACCGGAATCAACAATATATATTCTTGCAGGTTGTGGATTCCAGGGTTGATTCTCAACTTTCATTTTTGATGCCCTGTATCGTGGTATCGATTACTTTATTTTAAATATCCTTGAGACCCGGTGCCCCTTTTCATCCGTAAGAGTTAATTTATGCCATCCCGGCTCCGGTGCAAAGCTGAGCTTATGCTCTCCAGTGGTTGCTCCGATATACTTTTCATCAAGATACCAGAAGACTTTACTATTTCTTATCTGGTGTGCCACTTCAAAGATCACCTTCTCTTTTTGCCCGGATAAATCCACAGGTATAAGTATCTCGCTGAGATTTACGGGATAGATTATCTCCATGACAGTTCTTCCGTGAACATCCTTCAGACAGTCATCGCGGAAAGGCGGCAGAGGCTTGTAGAAGGGGTTCAGAGGTCTGAAATAGTGTTCGACGGATGGCGGCAGCACAAACCATTTCCGGTGTATCATCTGCGACGGTTCTGCGCAGTTGCTGTTAACCTGGTATTTTCCTGAGGGGTCGAGATGTATTATTCTATGGTAGGGGCATGCATTCACCCTGAGGTTCACTGCCACGGAATAGACCGTATCTGTTTTGTCACAATTTGCTGATGCGGGATGTCCGCTGTAGCGACAAACCTCAACAGGTACCAGATCATCCCATGGTGTTTCAAACCAGTTTCCTGCTTTAATTCTGCTGAAGACATCGAACATTACCGGAGCAGCAGTGCTGGTACCTGTCAGGCTGGGTCTTCCTTCCCCGTTGGCATTCCCGACCCAGACGCCAACAACATAATCAGGGTTTACTCCGATTGCCCAGGCATCCCTGTTGCCGTGGCTGGTGCCGGTCTTCCAGGCTATTGCAGGCATGGAAGCAAACCATGACCAGTTTGCCTCTGCATCCGGGCGTGCTGCCTCAACCATCGCTTCAAAGGTCATCCATACTGAACCTGCGTGAAACATCTCCGGCCTGCGATGGAGCTTGCCTTCACGCGAGATCTCCTTCATATACTCCTCTTTCAGATAGAGTGGAGGATGAAAATCACCATGCATATATCGTCCGTCGTTTTCGGTGTATCTTATCAACATCCTTCCCATAGAGGCATAAAAACCACAAAGTTCCCACAACCTCGATTCTGCGCCACCAAGGATTACAGAGAGCCCATACCAGGAGGCAGGCCGTTCCAGGGTGCTCATACCCATGGTGCGCATCCTGTCACAGAATCGGGCGGTACCATAATCTTTAAGCATAAGTACTGCCGGAATATTCAGCGACTGTGCAAGGGCTTTCCAGGCAGGCACTGCTCCGTTATACTGTCTGCTGTAGTTGACCGGCCTGAAGTTACCGATCTGAACAGGCACATCCCGCACCAGCATTCCCGGGAGCAGCAGTCCATCATCAAGCATCATTGTATAAAGGAAAGGTTTCAGAATGCTGCCGCTGCTGCGCCGAGCGGGAATGATATCCACATCACCACCAGGAACATACTCTCCGTTGTTTATGTTTCCGGCATATGCACGTACCGCTCCGGTGCGTGTCTCAACGACCAGTACAGCCATATTGTTGATTGCACTTGCTGTGAGATATTCATGATGCAGTGACATGATACCGGTGACCTTCTCCTGTAGTTGTCCGTCAATGGTGCTGTGCGTCAGCCTTCCCCTTTTACCCTCCTTAAGCAGCCTGGTAAGAAGATGGGGTGCCAGGTCGGGCAGCGGCTCCGGTGACGTTGGCAGCGGCTCCAGCATTGCCAGCTCACAGGTCTCCTCAGAGATGATCCCATGGAGGTGAAGTTGTTTCAACAGACTGTTACGTTTACGGAGAAGGATCTCCGTATTCTTACCTGGATAGATGAGTCCCGGGCTGTTTGGCAAAACTGCCAGCATGGCACACTCTGCCCAGGAGAGCAGGCCGGGGCTTTTGCCGTAAAATCTCCAGGAGGCCGTCTCCAACCCAACCACGTTGCTCCCGAAAGGTGCATGTGCAGCATAATGCAGAAGGATATCCTCTTTGCTGCAGGTTAACTCAAGCCTCAACGCAAGCAGAATCTCTGCCGTCTTTCTGGGCAATGTGCGGGGAGGGTTCCTCTGCGACAATCTGATAACCTGCATCGTGATCGTACTTCCACCGCGCCTGATGCTACGTGCCCTGATGTTCTCTATCAACGCCTTACCAAGGGATGGCAGCCAGACACCTCTATGTCTGAAAAAGTTGCGGTCTTCCGACATCAGAAGGGCAGCAACATATTTTGTCGGCAGGCTGTCAGACACAGGGAACCTCCACTGCTCGTCGGAGGCTACCCGAGCACTTAGCAATCTGCCATCCGAATCCAGCAAAACAGTGGAGTAGGTGGTGTTGAATAATGGTTCCGGCAGTGCCAGAGAGAACCAGACCAGAAGCATCAGGGAGGCAATAGCCGCCTGCAGCAATTTCCGATTGTGAAAGCAGCAGTAATTACACTTTCGGAATCTCTTTTCTGTTCTGAAAATATCTGGCATACTCTTTCTAAGGGAGAACGGCTTTGAAATCCATGTATCGGGCTTCAAAGTAGTCACCTACCACCGATCCGTTTTTTACCCACTCCTCGTTGATCTTTGCAATACGGTCTTCCGGTGATGGGTGTGTGCTGAGAAATGTAGGCGGATGTGGCAATCCTTCAAGCTTTATGAAAAAATCAGCAAGAGCCAGAGGATGGTAATCTGTGCTGCTCAGGTATTTTACTGCATAAGCATCTGCTTCATACTCCATCTGCCTGCTGAAGGCCAGAGATGTCAATCCCCCTGCAATATCGGCAGCCAGCTGTGATAACATCGATGGATTTTCTCCAAGGATAATTGCCAGCAACAGTGAGATACCATAGTGCCGTGTTAACTGGTCAGTTGAATGTCTCCTGGCACAGTGTGCAATCTCATGTGCCATCACACCGGCAAACTCAGCCTCATTTTCCAGCGTTTTTATAAGCCCGGTGTAAAAATAGAGATGCCCTCCCGGAGTAGCAAAAGCATTAACCATTGTGTCGTTATGAATAATGTATGAAGTCCATGGGAAGATTTTGTCGTATGAAACATGTCCGGTGTTGAGAATGGCATTCATGATGCGGTCAAGATGTTCATAGGCAGAAGCATATTGCGCCCTGTCAAGAAGAGGGAAATTCACAGGATCAGATGCTATCTCTGCAGCAATTTGATTCCCCAGGTCGATATCATCCTGAATAAAGAAGATATTGATGGTCTTGTCATCATCCTTGCAGCCAGCACCCAGAAAGATTACCGGGGCAATAAGAATCAACAGTAAAAAATTGATGAGGTTCTTTTTCATAATATTGACATTTACGGATTATCGGCTCTTATTTATCAGAAGGATTTTTTGCATATACAATGATCCAGATTGAAGAGAAAGAAAGTAGGTTCCGTTTTTCAACACAGATAAGTCAACGAAAAGTTTGCTGTTTTCAGTATGATATATTTCATCGATACAAATCCTGCCTGATGGGTCGCTGATGGTAATTTTGAAGCGATTCTGCCCTTCGGGGATTCCTGTGATGTAGCAGTTGTCGCTGGCCGGATTGGGGTATAGCTGCACATTATAAATTGATGCATTGTCAATTCCGATAGCTCCGACAAACACATTAATGTAGGAGGTATCGGTCAGGCAACCGTAGTTGTTATCAGCATAAACAGAAATCTTATCAGGTCCAGGGGGGATATACCAAACTATATCGATTACATTGGTGCCGGCGCCCGAAATAATATTACCATACATAACATTCCAGTGATAGGTGTAACCGGGAATATTTGAAACCTGGTAAGTAGTTGGTATGTTAATGAAAGTATTTGTAGTGCCAGCAATCGGGCCCAGGTTATGCTGCGGGAATGTCAGTAAATTGAGTGTGTCGGAAAAGTCGCCGGTACCGTAGCTGTTAACACCAGCAACATTAATGGAGATTGTTCCCTGGTAAGTCGGGTTTATGACTATCTGAGCGTTGTTATTTACGTATGTGAGAGTGGCAGCAGCAGGTGGGTCAATTGTCCAAAGCAGCGAGTCGGCATTTGCCACAGCGGGAATTGAGAGCACAATAGTGTCGGTAGGGTTGCAATATACGGGCAGTGCGCCGGTAGGTGTGGCGGGTTTATCCGGTAGCGGCCCTGATGTCAAAGCTTTGATGCAGAAGTTGGCTGTTGTGTCAAAGGTTGTAAGGTCTGTCCATACACCATTCTCCATGAAGAAACTCTCTCCTGGTTTGGCGCTGCTGGGCACGATAGTTCTTGTGCCGCCTCCCAGTAGCACCGGCACTTCCGAAGTTCTGTCGTAGGGATGTCCGCCATGGTCAAGCCATAGATAAACATAAAAATCATCACCGGGGAAACGCTTCACCGGAGTATTCAGGTCAACGGTATGAAATCCTGTATGGGCAATAAATCCCTGCTGAAAAGTGAGAGTGTCGGAGAGACTTCCTCCGGCAAATTTATCGTAGATGACAACAGAATAGTTGACCGAGTCAGCGGCAGTGAAGAAACTGACAGAAGATATTACCTCAGGTGCGGTTGACTGGAAAGCGTTGAAGGCTTCCCATGTGGAGTCTTTAGTGTCTCGCCACCCATGGTAGTCGTGGTAATACACCTGGAACCAGGGATATTTCACCACATCGATGAACGATATAGCCCCCATTTCAGGGTGCCGACCGCAGTGTTTGTCGTAGTATGAGATCCAGAAGTAGCCGGCATTTCCCCAGCTTGCACCCCAGCTGTTTTTGCAGAGCCATGCTCCCGGGTTGGGTGCCTGTGTGACCTTGTTGTCATCCCAGCCGATGATGGCAATGGCATGGTTGGGATCGTTATTGTTTGCCGGTGGCTGGTAGTGTACGAAATTTGAGTTGATGAGGCTGGCAGCGTAATACATGCATGTTCCCATCACCCCATGATCAATAATTTTCTGTTTGATGATGTCGATGTCTGTCAGGCCTCCTTTGAGATAATACCATTCGATATGTCGCGGATAGTAGCGGTGGTATGATGAGTCATACAGCAGTGGGGGCGTAGCATACGACTGGCCGTCAATCTCTCTTACAGCACCGTCGCCTCGTGAGGTATAAGCAGCCGTGACAAGGTAATCGCCTCCCATATGCACGGTTAAACCGGTTCCTGTCGGTGGCACTACATCTTTATTATAGTGTTCGTTGAAGCCGTTCCACCAGTCGAGGTGATACTCAGCCAGGTTCGGCGGGCCTGTTTCACCGGCCGCAGCCCAGTTTCCTGTGATCAGCAGATTGCCCTCCATGGCAGCCATGGCACCATGAGTCCAGCATGTGCCTCCCTGTTGCGATTTGACGGGTGTGACGTAATTTATCCCCTGGACATCCCGCAGGTCATAGTTGGGAGGTAGTGTCTGTAAAGTGGCAGCCAAAGGCACAAAGGCCAGTAGTGCGAAAGTGCATGTAAGTGGTTTCATTGCATGATGGTTTTAAAACCTGATCTTGTCCGTAGTGCTGGTCTGAACATTGTAAAAGTCGATCAGGAGTTCAATAATTTCAGGGTCATGTATACTTTCACCATTGAAGAGGTCATCGATGGCTTTCAGTACCTCTTCCCTTTGAATAACATTGTCTTTGTTGAGGTCGAAAGGAACAAAATCAACCGGGAGGGGTGAAGGTAGTGGAATGTTGATGCGCAGAGGTTTAAGGATTTTGAGGTCGTAGAATTTGAAGGTGATACCCGCCTGAACAAGAAGGAAAGCATCCTTATTCTTATTGCCGATAGCCCTTGTAGGGTCTGTTTGTCCGCTCCTGTAAGTGATATTGTCAAGGTAATCAGTAAAAGTGAAATGGTATGATGCTCCTAAAGTGAGGCTGAACGTATTGTTGAGATTGATATCAATACCTGCACCGAAAGGCAGGGAAAGAGTTGCTTTAGGGAATGAACCCAGTCCGTCAAGGTCGGCATCCCTGAGTACTGTTTCGTAAAAGTAGTCGCGCTGAATGATCTGTGCTACACCAATATTTTCAGGTGCTTCATGCATGTCACGTATTGAACCGTCTTTCCAGTAGTGATACGGAACGCCTTCAGCTGTGGTCATATCACTGTAAGGGTTAAAGAACAGTGCCTCCAGGCCTGCATATACCCAGGGCTGAAATACGCCAGGGGTTACTTTCCTGTATAGATCCCCGAAGTTGTAAGTATACCTTATCTGCGGGGCAAAGATTGTGGTTTTGACATTAAGGTTGGTAAAAATGGCATCAGAGGAGTTTGAGCGTATCTGCCCAAACATGCTGCCTGTTGTGAACGCCAGTCCAAGAGTCATTGAGGGTGTCAGCCCATAGTTGAAGGTGAGTTGTCCGCTAAGCCTCTGGATCACCGGAGGGTTAATGTCGTTGTCAAGCTCACCGAAAAGTGTCAGAAAGCCCGTGGAAGCCCCAAAGTTGACATAGCGTTTTACAAAGTAGTCATTATTATCTTCCAGATAATAGTTCTCCTGGCCATTGGCTGAAATGAGAATCAGAAGCATTCCAACCATGCAAAGAGTTATCTTTCGAAAAAACCCGACCTGTATCTGCAAGTGAAGGTTCATAGCAAATGTTTATCTGGTATTACCTTTGTCTTTAATTGACCTGTATTCTTTTGCTGCCCTGATATTTTACCAGGATGGCATTATTGCCGGTTCTGCTTACAAAAGCTTTTCTGGCAGCTTCAGCCTCAGTCATTGAACTCCACTGCCCGAAAGTGTATCTGTTCCAACCATCGGCTGATTCATGATAAACTTTCTCCTGGATATTGAACTGGCTTCGTAGTGATTCAGGTTCTCTGAACTGTTTGAGTGCTGCAAACTGTACCCTATAATAAACGGCAGTAGTCGCTTCAGGAACAGGCACTTCAGCAGGTGCCTGAACAACTTCAGGTGATTTTTCCTTTACCGTTTCTTTAATCACTGGCCGTGCCTCCACTGTTTCCGGCACTATGGCAGCAGTCTTTGCAACAGTATCCGGTAATATGGCAACAGCCTCTTCAACAGGTTGCTCTTCCTTTTTTACCACGGTGGGTTCAATCCGGATTCCCCCGGCAGGGATCTCCTCAAGGATAGCTTCCTGCTTTTTACTGGTTTCAGTCTCGACTGTCTCAGAGACCTCTTGCGTGATCACTGTCTCTTCCTTCTGATCATCAGCCACGGCAACCTGGGTAGCTTGCTCCTTTTCCACCGGCGGTTCCTTCACAACCACAGGAGCTGCCTTCACATTTGCATCAATCTTAAAAGGTGTTAGAGGAAGCCTCTGAATCCGGTTTTCTTTCATATATGAAAAAGTACCATCGCCAACATTAAAAGTGCCTGCAAGGGAAGCATCAACGGTGATCCGGTATGAAACCTTTACAACGGATGCTGCCGGAAGATTGAGCCATATGAATGATACCCGTTGCTTGTCAAAGATGAAATCGCTGCCAGCATCGTCGATAAGCTCTGCCCTGAACCCTTCCGGAAGGGTCTGCTGAAGCCGGGCAAACCCTTCAATAGCGCCCTTTTCAATGACTACCTCAACTACACACTTTTCACCTGTCTTGCAGAAATCCGGAAAATTTACATCCACTTTTACGTCCTGAGCAGTGGAAAACGACCAGGATATCGTCAGCAGCAGAAAAAGAAACTTCACTGATAATACTTTCATCATATTGGTTTTTTTTGAGTTATGGTATGTTTGCAAATTTAACCTTTTCTCAGATATAATCACCTCGATACTTCAACCCATCCTCCGGTACTGTTTGCATACACATCCTGTATATACATCGCTTCGCATCGTATTGCCGGCATATAGAATCTCCCGGCGAAAGTAGCATTGAGCATGACAGTGAAGGTTTTGGACTTGAAGGGAGCGAGGTTGAAATATGTCAGTATGCGGTCATCTCTGATATACTGATAGTTCATATGGCTGTCATTACCCGTTCGTGCGTCGGTGAAATCTGTCAACCTTCTGTTATGTATCTGCCATCCTGAAGGAACCACATGCGTGAGTGCCATCTCCTGCAGGAAGTCAGCAGAAGCATTGGTAACAGTTACCTTTGCCATGAAATCCTTGCCTTGTGGTATCCTGGCCGGGTCAATCTTTTTGCCATCCGGGTATAAATACTCTACTGCCAGTTTTATCTTTCTGCTCGCCTCAGCTTCCTGTCCCGGCATAGGAATGCCTGTTGTTCTTATCCTGACAAAGAGGGTGCCGCTGGTGTTGTTCTTAACAGAGATTCTCCTGTTACTGCTTTGCTCCGGATCAGCGAGTTGTTCTACATACACTGACTTGTCGGAGGTGACGTTAACAGTTTTTCCCTGAAAATGATATGAACAGTTGAGACCATCGGCACTTTTGTTTTTATCATAGAATGCAGCTATTGCGATAAGCGAGTATGCTGTTGTCTGAGTGTTCAGCCAAAGCTGGCTGTTGAGTACTGTTACGATGTTTCTCACTTCCTGTGCTGCACGGTTGTCGTTGAGCAGCAACATTGTTTCGACGATCATGGCTTTATCCCTCACGGGGTTTCCGAAGGTGTAAGCATACTCCTGATAGGCGGGGATTTCGGTTTGTGCGTCGGTGATTAGGTTTTGTGCGGTTCTGGACTTTCCTGCCAGAGCATAAGCTGCTGCCAGCCTCCACTTTGCTTGCTGTGACAGCGACGGGGAGTTTCTGAGCCTGTTCATGGCTCCCATCTCCGGGGCATCTGCAAGAGCAAGTGTGTAGAGCCGGTAAGCCTGCACAAGGTCATCACGGCGGTATGTGGCTGATTGCTGCCACTTGTTGGCAAGCTGTTTCTGTGCAGTAATCCAGCGTCTCTTAAGTCCGACAGGGAGTGTGAACCCCCTTTTTTCTGCTTCAATCATGAAATGCCCGGCATAGCTGGTCGTCCATTCATTATGGTAACCGCCACCCGGCCAATAGGCAAAGGTGCCGCTGCTCATCAGATGGCTGTTAAGTTTGGCAATGGCCTGCCTTATGTTATTGTCGGTCTGCTGCATTGTTCGCTTATCAAGGTAGATGAGCTCTCTCAGCAACAGTTGCGGGAAAGCACCTGATACTGTCTGTTCCAGGCATCCATGGGGGTATCGTATCAGGTAGTCGAGGCGTTTGCCAAGGTTCAGTGGCGGTATTGATGAGAGCTCGATCTCTGCAATATTGGTACCGGCCATGCCCGGAAGCATGACCTCATCATTCCAGGATTCCCCGGGGTTGACAGTTGCTTCAATATACTGTACCTGGGGAGGATTTGGATTGCGCACTTCAAGGTTTATAGTATGCTGCGCTCTTTTTGAGCCGCTGGTTGCCACAATATTTACGGATGCATTGCCGGTCTGTTCTTTCACCTTTAGCCTGAAGTTTATGACCTGGTCGCCTGTTTCACGGAAGGTGATGCTTTGAGTGGTGGCGTCCTCTGCTACGAAGAGTCCTCCGGGAGTGATTCTGACCTGTACATTTCTCACATCTTTATCCATAGCAAAGACATTCACGGGCAGGTCAACGGTTTCTCCGGGGCCTGCTACACGGGGAAGCGTTCCCAGCACCATCAGCGGGCTCTTCACCTCTGCCGTGCGCTCTGCATTACCGTATGCCCCTTCATTGGCAGCCACAACCATAACCCTCACACTACCCACGTATTGCGGCATCCTGAAGGTGTGGGTCTGACGCTTGCCGGCCTCCAGATAAAAAGGTCCGAAAGACTTAACCACAGGGGTGAAACGCCGCGTCTTCTGCTTGTCGTAGTTGATGCGCGTGTCGCCACCACCGATGCTCAGCAGCCTCTCAAACCCTCCTGTCATTGCGCCGATGACCTCAGCGAACAGATCCCAGGTTTTTACTCCCAACGCCTCTTTCCCATAAAAGTGCTTCCAGGGGTCAGGGGTTTTGAAGTTGGTCAGGTCGAGAAGGCCGTCATCCACAATGGCAAGGGTATATGCCATTGCCCTACCCTGCGATTCTGTAACGGTGATGCTCACCTGAGACTCAGCCTCCCAGACAGCAGGCATGGTGATGACAGGCTGCAGATGGGTGTTCGGATCCTCCACAAGGACCGGTATTACACCATACATCCTGATTGGCATGTCATTCTCTGTTTGTCGGTGCGGCTGCAGCAGTGTGATGTGAACATAAACATTGGGAGCCATATCTGGAGTAGCTTCAAAGGTGAACTTAGTTGTGCCGCTGTCGGTCTTAATCCATTCATCGCGCAGCACTTTGGTGCCGGTTTCGATGCTTACCAGTGCGCGGCCTGACAAGGAAGAAGGGATGGTCACATTAACCTTGTCGCCAACATTGTACTTACTCTTGTCGGATGAGATGGTCAGCATTGAGGCACCCTCTCTCATCTGGCCCGACCTGCGACCCCAGCCGGGGGAGTCCATATAGATCACCTTGCCGGTGCTGTGCCCGCTGCGCGGGTCGGTGACTCTGACAAGATACCTGCCCCACTCAGTTGCGCCGGCACGCCAGTTGAACTGTCCGCGGCCATTGCTGATGTTCACATCGGTGCTGAAGACAGGTACAGCCTCAGTATTGGACAGGAAGTAGGGTAGGCCGCGCTCGGTATTCTGCCACCACCAACGCCAGTCGATCTTGTAAATTTCCACCTTAACTTTCCCGGAACCCACGCCACGACCCGAACTCAGGACGTTGGCAACCCTGAACTGATGCTGTCGGCCTGTCTCAAGCATGTCCCACCAGCCACTGCCCGCAGGAACCCACAACCCTGCGAAGCTGTTGAAAGGATAGTACGGAACAGTAATAGTGTTTATGCTGAAGTCACCACCCGCTTCAAATACCTTGGTCATGAATGAAGCACTCAGCACCCCAGGAGCACCCTCCTCCAGTTCAATATCCGGGTCAATGACAGCACGCCCCATACCATCAAGCTGCCCTTCGAAAACAACAGATGTCTCAGTGTAAAAACTTGCTGTCGGGTCATCAAAAATGAACCCTGTATAGCCATCAAAACGCGTCAACCCCTTCTCCAGCGTCATGGAAACATCTGCCTTCAGCCCAGGCGCCAGAGCCCCGTGTAACCACCGGACATCCAGAATGCCCGATGCCCCCGATGATGCATCGATACGATCGTCGGGAAATCGTAATTCAATCTTTAAACGGTTTGGCTTCACCGTCTCTACCTTGAAATATCTCGTGAAAGTTAGATTGCCGATATAGACCTTTCCAAGGTAATTCCCGGTAATGGATCCCTCATCCGTATATGTGTGAAACTCATAGATGCCCTTGACGGAACTGTTTGCTACCTTACGCCTGATCACATTCCCGCGTGGATCCGACAGCTCAAACATCACCGGCACATCCTCCGGCAACGTCTTCTCCTTATCCTCCAGGATGAAATGGATGAACATGGTGTCGCCCGGCCGCCAGACACCTCGCTCCGCATAGAGAAATCCTTTGACACCTCGCCTGACCTTCTGCCCGTCAACGTCGAAAAGGCTCATCGACAGCGAAGTTCTCTCACCCAGCTTTAGATAACCTCGCTCATCACCTCGCCTGGCGATGATCAGGAAGGGCTTACGATTCAAAGAAAACACAATCTTACCGTTGGCATCCGTCTTGCCGATTGCCAGTGACTGCATCTGAAAATCCAGAACCTCCACCTCAAGGTCAGCAATGGGCATGGCTGTAATAATGTCTGTTGTGTAACAGATGAGATCACCATCAGTGCCGGCTTTGGCAATTATGCCTATGTCGGAGCTGAGAATATTCCTTGATACAGATTTGTAGTAGTAATATGAGTCGGAACAAGGGTCGTGCCGCTCATTCCAGTCGTAATCATAGTAGTAATACCAGTAATCATCATCATCTCCCATGAAATCCCATGTTTCATCCTCATACTCTTCTATACTTTTGTCAACAGGTGTTAATCCTGCGTCATGGTCTGTCTGTCCGCTGCACAGATAGGTTGAATACTGTCTTTTGTAGGAGAGTATAACCCTGTAAATGGCACCTCTTTCCGGATTTATCAATGAGCTGAGGTCAAGAGTATATCTGTGCCACTGGTTGAAGTCGGCAACGTTGTTGGTAGTCTGGGTAAGGTCAACACGCTTGTCGTAAACCACAGCAGCGACCCTGTACATCTCGCTCGATTCTCCAAGTTCATTGACCTGCAGGAACTGAGGCACATTCTTCTCGTAAATCTTCTGGATCTTCACGTCAACGGCATTAAGGTTCACTGCCTCGAACGGGAAGAGAAGCCCGTTGGTGCTGGGCATGATTGTGCCCTCCCCAACCATACGTACCGCGGGCTTGAGTGATTCAAAGTCGATGCTTCTGCTATATTGCCTGCCCAGCCTCTTCCCGGCAATATTCCTCACATTGGGTTCCACAATCAGTGTTATCTCCCCTGAACGGCTGTAGTTCGGGTAAACCCTGAGCCGGTTTCCGTCAACGATAAATCTGAGATTTCTCATGGTGCCCAAACGCACCATCCCGTCATAATCCATATCCTGGTCAAGCCTGTCGCTGAAAGTGATCAGCACATGCTGGTCGGGCTCGTGTATGACTGTAGCATCAAGCACCCGGAACTCATCTGTGCCCGGGATAAGGAGGCTCTCCTCCCCGCGTTTTTTAACTCCAATGGGCTGGCCGTTGTGAGAAATGGTCAGGGTGGTTGTGGCTTTTGCCCGAGGTATGCTGTCAATACGGAAATTGAAACGGGCCTGCCCATCATGTGGCAACCAGACAATACTCTTGCCGGCTCCTTCAATGACCACATTCAACATCTCCATAACTTTCTCCGAAGATGCAATGTCTGCAGTTGCAACATATCCTGTGACGGTATAAAGATCATGGTCATCACCAGCATTGATAGGGGGATTAATTTTCACCTCATAATTCTGTCTGATGGTGTGAAACTGAAAGACAAACTCCCTGAAGGGCTCCGGCACAGACTTGAGAGCAGAGAGCTTGAAAGCGCAGGTATAGGTAGTGTTCTGCTTCATAGGGGAAGAGGGGCGGAACTCTACCGTCCGGCTGTCAACCCAGTAAACATCTCCGGCAACATCAGGCTTGAAAGAGAAAAGCGAAGGGTCAGCTTTGCTGCCTATCATCAGAGAGTCAGCATAATTCTGCGTCAACCTTATCTTTACAGGCGATTGCACTGAGATAACACCCGAAGTGTAACCTGTGATGTAATCCCTGAATGCCGGGTCAGGTTTCAGTAACTTCAAAGGGTCACCTGCACGGGCTATCAGAATTACAGCCAATACAACCATGATAATGGAAGGTATGCCAATAATGAGCGTTTTCTTCTTCATCAGATGTTTCTTTTTATTTGAGTTTTTTCAGATCGTGAGAAAGCTATTGACTGTAAAATTACAGTTTAATTACAAAGAACAAATGTTTCACAGTAAATCTTTTCGATGTGCACGCCCATGCATATCTGATTTTTAGCAGGGCAAACGCATGAAAAAAAGTCACCGGATTTTGGATAGCCATAGCTGAGCTG